>Ga0153924_1000043_pt1 | contig 95448 bp, 85 predicted proteins | sample TSNJ008MetaG_FD_104709 | JGI IMG/M metagenome (GOLD analysis project Ga0153924, IMG submission 104709) | Attine ant fungus gardens microbial communities from New Jersey, USA - TSNJ008 MetaG | ecosystem: Host-associated > Fungi > Mycelium > Unclassified | place: USA: New Jersey, Wharton State... | reverse complement strand
TCCGTCGGCCACAGCTCCGCAAGCTTCGCCAGCAGCCAAAAAACAACGGGGGGAGAGGGGAAGCTGGCCGGTCACCACAGGTCGCCCCACCCACCACCTTTCTCGGCAAAAGAAGGAGCAACACCATGAACGCAGCACCCACGCTGGAAATGCTTGACCCCACCACCCTGACCGTGGACACCAACGTCCGCAAGGAAGCCGGACTCACCAAGGAGTTCGTGGCCAGCATCAAAGAACACGGCGTGCTCGTGCCCGTCGTCGCCCACCGGACCGAGGACGGAACCGTGCACGTCCTGATGGGACAGCGCCGCACCCTTGGAGCCGTTGAGGCAGGAGCCGCGACCATTCCCGTGCTCGTCGGTGCCACCCCCGAGGAAGCGGAACGCCTCGCCACGCAGGTAGTGGAGAACGACCACCGCAGCGCACTCACCGACGGCGACCGCGCCGAAGCGTTCCACCAAATGGCGCTGCTGGGAGTGAGCGCCAGCATCATCGCCCGGAAGATGGGAGCCAAGAAAGCCGTGGTGGAAACCGCGCTGAAGGTCAAAGCGAACGCCACCGCAGCCCAGGCACTGGACCAAGGTCTGACGCTGGAACAGTCCGCCGTGATCGAGGAATTCGCGGACGACGCCGACGCAGTGGCCACGCTCGAACGCCTCGCCACCGAGAACCCCGGCAACTTCGCCCACCGGGCGCAGCGGCTCCGCGACGAGCGCAAGAACAACGCCCTGCTCGCCGAAGCCTGCGCCGAGGCTGCCGCTAAAGGCCTCACCGTGCTGGAAGAAGACCCCAGCTACTACGACTACAAGGGACCCGCCGCCCTGATCTCCGCACTGACCACCGCCGAGGGCGAACGCCTCAGCGAGACGGACGCCGACGCGGTTTACATCGGCATCGGATACAGCGGCTTGATGACGAGGTTCGCCGTCGCGGACTGGAAGGCCCGCGGGCTGCGGAAGGACGGCAAAGCCCCGGCAGGAGGCATGACCGACGAGGAAAAGGCCGCACGCCGGGAGGTCATCGAAAACAACAAAGCCATGGATTCGGCCGAGGTGGTACGCAGGGAGTTCGTCAAAACCTTGCTGGCCCGCAAGGCCCTGCCAAAGAACGCCCAGAAGTTCATCGCCCACACGATCGCACATTCCAGCTACATCCTGACCAAGGCCTTGAACAAGACCGGACTCACGGCCGAGCTGCTGGGCACCGGCACAGGGTATGGCGAGTTCACAGCCTACGTGGACAAGCCCACTACCAAACCAGAAACGGTCACCCTCGCCATGATGATCACCGCCTATGAGGCAAACATCGACCGCACGAGCTGGCGGAGTAGCAACAGCAGTAACCGCTACTACCTCACCCAGCTCACGGCATGGGGATATGACGCCAGCGACGTCGAAAAGATCATCCTCACCGACCCCGAGGCCAAGACCGAGGAAACCATGGAAAGCGCGAACCAACCTGAAGCAGCCTAGACCCCTTGCCGGGCGGAACCCCCACCGCCCGGCAAGGCCCCCGGCCACTCACCACGACAGGGCCGGGAACCTCCCAAACGTCGGGCGGTCCGCCGCCCAGGGCGAACCACAGCAGCCAATCACCAGCGGCGGACCGCCGTTCAACGCCACCAGGCACAAGCAAACCAGGTGCCGCGCCGTCACATTCGCTAGGACCCCGTCACTATTAGTTAGGAAATCTTTGTCAGAGACCACAGCTAGGCTCATTCCATGGCACCACACACAGGAGTCACCATGAACACGCAGACGCCGCCGGGAATCTCCCTCGCTGAGATCTTCCCTGTGAATGAATTCTTGGGCCAGATGGTGATCGGGACAGCAATCTTCGCGGCCGTCGCCACAACCTATCTGGGCATCGGTTGGATGATCGCCCACTCCAGAATGGAAGACCTCGATGACGACAACGACACCCTGCCGTTCCACATCGGCTTCGTCACCGCCATCTCCTGGCCTCTGATCCTGCTGAACAAAACGGGCAGCATCACCGGACTGATCCTCGGTGCGGTAACCGGAGCCATCCTCGCCCTGGTCACCTACCTTCTCCTACGCCGACGCCGCGCAACCCACCCACGAACCACGCACTGACACGCAAGACTTCAGTCTTGTAGACTGAACCACAGATTTCCTTTTTGCCGAGAGGAACGAAGCAGGGCCGGTCGCGCCGGTCCTGCTTTGTTTAACCCATAAACCGGGCACCTTCCCCATGGGCCCAAACAACCGCCGCCGACCCGCCACCCGCTGGGGAACAGTCCTTTTCAGCCGGGACCACACACTGGGGCACGCGAAATCACCTGACGCAGGCACAAGAACCCACCGCCCAGGGCAGCTCCTAAAGAAGCCGGGGGAGTACCGACGGGGTACTACCCGCAATCTTCCTGTCATTTTCAGAAGCTGACGGCGCAAAGGGCCCTGTAACCCCGGGAGTTGTGCACAGGACTCTTGAACACTGGTTGCTCGATAGTCCTGTGCATTATGGTGCTTTTGTTCGGTACTCCTGTTCCTAAAAGGAGGCAGGCATGGATGCTGATCAGAGTCGTCTTGCTGCCGATGGGCAGTTGACGATGTCGGATGCCGCATGGGAACAGGCCAAGAATCGTGCCGCGGTGATCGGGGCGTTGGCGCAGCGCCGCACCCCAAGCGCCGCTGCTGTTGACCAAGCGGCCATGGAACTTGGTGTTTCCCGACGCCGGATCTACGTGTTGCTTGCCCGGTATCGCCAGGGTTCGGGTCTCGTAACGGACCTTGCGGTCCGTCGTTCCACAGGAGGTAAGGGTCGAAACCGACTGCCGGAACCGGTTGAAGAAATCATGCGCGACCTAATCCGCCGGCGGTTCCTTACGCGACAAAAGCTGAGTGTTGCGGCACTTCACCGGGAGATTGGCAGGGCTTGTGCACTCAAAGGTTTGAAGCCCCCGACGCGGAACACGGTGACTCGGCGTATATCCATGCTCAACCCCGTTGAAGTGGGACGACGCAGGGAAGGGCCGGATGCCGTGAGGACCTTGCAGGCCGCGGGCGGTGAAGTGCCGCTGATCAGTTCGATCCTGGAGCAGGTACAGATCGACCACACGGTCATTGATGTGGTCATCGTTGACGAACGGGAACGTCAGTCGATTGGCCGCCCGTATCTGACCGTGGCCGTCGACGTCTTCAGCAGGGCCCTCGTGGGCATGGTGGTGACGCTGGAACCTCCATCGGCTGTTTCGGTGGGATTGTGCCTGGCCCACACCGTTGGGGACAAGCGTCCTTGGCTTGAGCGGCTTGGCGTGGAGGTGGATTGGCCGATGAGCGGCAAACCGAAATCGTTGTTTCTGGATAACGCGGCAGAGTTCAAGAGCGAGGCGCTGCGGCGTGGCTGCGAGCAGCATGGCATCAGGTTGTCCTATCGGCCACCGGGGCAACCCCACTACGGCGGCATTGTCGAACGCGTTATCGGCACGGCCATGCGCAGGATCCACGAACTTCCGGGAACAACGTTTTCCAACCCGGGGGAGCGGGGCCGCTATGACTCGGAGAGGTTGGCTGCGTTGACGCTGCCGGAGCTTGAGAAGTGGCTGGTACTTGCGGCTGCCAGCTACCACGGCAGCGTGCATAAGACCTTGGGACAAACCCCGGAAGCCAAGTGGGCTGCCGGGATAGCCGCGACCGGGCTGCCCGCCGTTACCGCAAACCAGACTTCCTTCCTTGTGGACTTCCTCCCTGTCATCCGCCGCACGCTGACCCGAACAGGCTTCGTCGTCGACCATGTCCACTACTTTGCGAACGCTCTGAAACCGTGGATCAGCCGCCGCGACAAGCTGGAGCCGTTCGTCATCCGACGAGATCCACGCGATATCAGCCGGATTTGGGTGTTGGAACCGGACGGACACCACTACGTGGACGTCCCGTACCGGTCGATCGCCAACCCTCCCATCAGCACATGGGAGCACCGGCAGGCTCTGGCCCGGTTACATGATCTCGGCGCCACCCAAGTGGACGAAGCAGCACTGTTCCGGATGATCGACCAAATGCGCCAAGTCAGCGAGACTGCCGTGAAAACGACCAAGCGCATCCGCAGGGAAACCGAACGTCGCAAACATGCCAAGAACCCGGGCCGACCAGACCCCATACCTTCAAAAGTCCCACCACCGGACACCCCACGCAGCGAGGACCCGGAAGAGGTTTCCGTTCAACCCTTCGAACAGATCGAGGAATGGTGACCGTGGAAGATAACGAGACCGGGGATTTGTCGCATCTGCACCCCGTATCGCGGGAACTGGCAAAGCTGCCCACCGAGGAGAGGGTGCGGCGCATCCGAGCAGACCGGTGGATCGGCTACCCCAAGGCCTTGGACGCCGTCGCACGTTTGGAAATACTCTTTAGCTGGCCGAAGAAGCAACGCATGCCAAACCTCCTGCTGGTCGGCCCAACGAACAATGGCAAGACCATGATCGTCGAGCGTTTCCATCGAATGCATCCACCTGTAACTGGCCCGGACGGCGAAAACATCCCGGTCGTGTGCATGCAAATGCCCTCAGAACCCTCGGAGCTTCGGTTCTACACTGCCCTCCTTAACGCGATGGGAGCGCCCTTCCGGTCAAACCTGCGTCTACCTGAAGCCGAACGTCTGGCCCTCTCACTCCTTCGTGAAGTCGAAGCCCGGATGCTCGTGATCGATGAGTTCCACAACGTTCTGGCTGGCCACGGTGAGAAACGACGCGAGTTCCTGAACCTGCTCCGGTATCTGGGCAACGAATTGCGTATCCCGCTTGTCGGCGTCGGCACACGTGAGGCCTACTTGGCCGTCCGGTCCGATGACCAGCTTGAGAACAGGTTCGAACCGTTCATTCTGCCGCTCTGGGAAGTGGGCCTGGAGGCCAGGTCGCTGTTGGCGAGTTTCGCCGCGGCATTCCCGTTGCGCTTACCGTCGGTCATCGAAACCGAGGACATGGCCAGGTATTTGCTTGCCCGCAGCGAAGGCACCATCGGTGAACTCGCCCACCTTCTGACGGCGGCCGCGGTCGCCGCCGTCGAGACCGGCGAGGAGAGGATCAACCACCGGACCCTGACCCGGGCAGACTACATAGGACCATCGGAGCGGCGCAGGCTATTCGAAAAGCAGCTCCAGTGACGGCGGTGCGGCGCTGGCCCGTGCACCCGGCGTCTACGCCCGGTGAGGCGCTTTCGTCCTGGCTTCGACGGATCGCCGTCCGCTATGAAGTCCAGATCGAAGACCTCGTCGTCGATCTGGGCTTCTGGCCCGGCCGGGCCGCGGACCTGGACACCTGCCCACCCGAACGTTTCGCCCAGGAGCTCTCCACAAGAACCGGCGTCGATGCGCACCGGATCCGGAGAATGAGCCTCAGTGGCTGGTCACCCTGGCTACTTGACCGGACCGAACCGGATCCCGGGACGTTCGCCAAGTACACGCGACAGTTCTCCGTGCTGCTGCCAGCGGAAATACGGTGGCCGCGTGAGATCTACCCGTGGATGCCTTGGTGTCCAACTCGCCCGGCAATGAGGGCGTGCCCGCATTGCATCGCGACGACGGCGCCTCCCCACCCTTACGAATTATTGTGGCTGCTGCCGCTGACGCTTAGCTGCCCGATTCATGGATGTCTTCTGGAAAAGTGGACTAAGTCGGCCAGCTACTTCGGGGGCTGGGAACACAGGCCGCCAACCCCAAGGCCTGTTCCTGCCACGCTGTTGGCGATGGACACCAGAACCTGGCAGGCCATGGCGACGGGGAGAGTCCAACTGCTCAGCCAGCAGGTACCTGCCGGGATCTGGTTTCGATTAATGCGCACTATCATCGACGAGCTGGGCGCACCCCTGACCGAGTGCCGGACAGCTAACCGCATGATAATGGGGATTTGGAAACAGGCCGGCCATTCCGGACGGGTAGGACCCCTTAAATGGCAACCCCACGAAGGCTACTCAATCGACAGCCAGCTCCGGACACTGGAGGCAACGGCGACAGCAATTCAACTTCTTGAGAGCGACGCCCTCACCGGCAGAGGCACGAACACCGTCTTCTTCCGACCGGCAACGGCCCCGGACAACGGTTGGCCGTGAGGACCAGGGGAACGCTTCGATGTCCAACATGGCAACGGAGACCTTGGCTGTAGACAGCTGCTAGGGAAGCCGGGATGGGGGCAATGCACAGGACTTGTGACATTTGTGCCGTTAGCTTCTGAAAATGACAACAATACCTGTTGTCAGGCTGTTTCGAACGATATATCTACCTACCAAAATCAATAAAAGAGGGCCTAAAATTCGCGGAAAGAAGCTGTTTATTCGATCGGATAAACGGTAGAATAGTGGTAGCAAGTCAGCCAGACGAACCTAACCAAACTGATACGAAACGCAGGACTGAAAATGACTACTTCCACCAACATCGGCACCGCAGACCGGGACTTCTCCTTCGCAGAATTCTTCCTCGGTCTCGCCGCTGTCGCCCACATTGCCGTCGCAGCACTCGCGACCTGCACGATGACGGGCCTGGGCATCTTCCCGACACTGGTCATCACCGCCGCGGCAGTCACCGCTGGTGTCGTTGCTTTCGTCTTCTTTCTGGGGAGGAAGTAATGACCACCGCGTACACGGTCTACACCAAGCCGGACTGCCGGAACTGCGACAAGACCAAGGCCTACTTCGATTCCAAAGGCATCACCTACACGGCCGTGGACATCACCGCAGTGCCCGCCGCTTTGGAGTACATCACCCAGGAGCTCGGCTACTCCCAGGCACCCGTGGTTGTGAATAACTCCGATGACCAGGACCACTGGTCCGGCCTCCGCCGGGACAAACTCGTCCAGGCCGCCATGAGCCACAGGGCAGCGTGAGGACCGTGACCACCCCGCACCCGGTGGACGGGTTCAAGATCACCCCGCGCATCCCGTTGGAAGTGGACCTGTTCCGGGAGACTACCCCCAGCGGCAGGGTCTACCCCGATGCGAAGGAAGAACCCTTCGCCGGCTACTACGGCATCCCTCCCAGCATCGAGGACGACCGCTACCTTGCCGCAATCAGCAGGGCACCGATCGGGGCCGGCGGTTTATGGGATGAACACACCGCAGACCAGCACCAACCCAACGACCTCACCCACGATGCACCGGGTGGGACCGAACCTCAGAACGAAACCAGCACAGAGACCGAGAACACCACCAGAGCACGAGGAAAAGGAATCATCATGGCCGGCGAAACCACCATCACCGTCATCGGGAACCTCACCAACGACCCCGAACTGCGGTTCACCCCGTCGGGATCCGCGGTAGCGAATTTCACGATCGCATCAACGCCCAGGACCTTCGATCGTCAGTCCAACGAGTGGAAGGACGGGGAAACGCTGTTCCTCCGCGCGTCCGTGTGGCGGGAAGCGGCCGAGAACGTGGCTGAGTCCCTGACCAAGGGCACCCGCGTCATTGTTTCCGGCCGGCTCAAGTCCCGGTCATATGAGACCAAAGAGGGCGAAAAGCGCACCGTGATAGAGCTTGAGGTAGACGAGATCGGCCCCTCACTGCGTTACGCAAATGCGAAAGTAGACCGCACCCAGCGCAGCAACCAGGGCGCAGGGAAGGGGGGAGGTTTCGGCAACCAGCCCAGCAGCGGGCAGCCCGTCCGGCAGGACGATCCCTGGGCCGCGAACTCGCAAGCGAACGCCGGTTCCTGGGGCAACGGCCCCGACTCCGAACCCCCGTTCTAAACACCCAGGTGGTGGGTCGGCTACCCAGCTGGCCCACCACCCTCAACTCCACATCCAAGGAACCAGAACATGACCCATGCAGAGGATCTTCGCCGTTGGGCGAAAGGAACGTACACGACCGAAGCGGCAACCGAGCTGTTGCTGCGGGCGTTCAACGGGCGTTTCGCCGAACCGGGCAACCCGTGGATCCGCACGCCGGCGACCACCGGTCACGGGACAGACCAGGGGGCGTGGATCGATTTCGATGTGCTGGCCGAAACCGCCCACAACGGTGCCTATTCCGGGGGAGAGGGGCGCTTCTTGCTGTTGGCGGCTTCGCTGTCGGGGAATGTCCATGTGGTTCTTGCCGATGTCCTGACGGGTTTGGACCGTCATGTGATTGATCTGGTCCTCGCGGCAGTTTCCCACGCGACCGGCAGCCATGATCACCCCGGGATCACCGTGGCCGAGGACGGGACCCCGAAGTTCTCCGGTCTGCCGACGACGCTGTACCCGTGGCCCGGTGACGATGACTTCCGCTGAGAAGAAAGGCCCCTACTTCACTGAAGAGGACCTCAAACAGATCCGTGCCGCGGTTCAAGCCGTCGGGCAGCTCGAGGGGTATGTGTCCATTACGGACTTCGTTGAAGCAGCTGCCCGCCGGGAACTGCGGCGGCTGCAGCGCAAGTACAACAACGGCCGGAAATGGCCCGGAGTTGAAGCCGGCGAACTCCGCCCGGGGCGACGCACCCGCGCCGAAGCAGCAGCAAGAGAGGACCACCCATGACCACCACCCAGCACAAGGTACGGCTCATGCTCGGGGGTGCCTTGGCCATTCTTGCCTTGGCCGGTTGCACCGCCCAGGGCGGACCGCAGGTTGTCCCCGCCGGCAGCCAAGCACCGTTGCAGGAAGTGCCCTGTGAGGCGACGGGCACAGCGGCGCGGCCGCCGGCACTCCACGCCACAGCCAGCGGCCCCTACGCGGTGGAAAAGGTGGTTGATGGGGACACGATCCGGATCAGCTGCAACGGCACCAGCACCCGCGTCAGACTCGTTGGCATCAACGCCCCGGAAAGCGTCAAAGAAGACGCACCAGTGGAGTGCGGCGGACCGGAAGCGTCCACCTACCTGCACTCACTCCTGGACGGACAACAAGTGTTCCTCTCGGCCGATCCCGGACAAGGCGTGCGGGACAAGTACGACCGGATTCTTGCCTACGTCTGGACCGCCGATGGCACCCTGGCCAACCGGGCCATCCTTGAACACGGCCACGCCGAAGCTACCGGCTACGGCAAGCCCTTCGCCCACAGCGGCGACTTCACCGCGGCCGCCGACCAAGCCCAGAACAGCAAGGCGGGCCGATGGAATTGCTGAACCCACCGACCGCGCAACACCGAATCGTTAGGGGAACACCATGGCCGTCGTTCTGATCTTCTTCGCAGCGTTCGCCGCCGTCGCACTGGGAGGCTGGATCATCTACGCACTCACGCACCCGGTAGCCGCCGGCCAAGGCATCCTCATCTTCCTCTGCAAAGCCGCCGGCGTCATCGCGTTGATCACCGCCGTGGTGGCCTGGCTCGGCCAGAGCCTGCTACAGGCAGTGCCACCGGCCCTGTTCATGGTCGCCTTCTTCTTCGCCGCGAACCGGCTCGAACGCCGCTGGCGTCGCTGGTAGCCCGGCCATGAACCAGTCGCGGAATGCCGCGCGTTTCTGGGCGAAGATCAGCAGAGGGCCGCGGGAGAATGACTGCTGGCTCTGGACCCGGGCGGTTGCCGACGATGGCTACGGACGCTTCACCCTGAACAGTGACGGACGGACTCAAGCTGTACGTCCCCACCGCTTCGCTTTCCACTTGGCCTACGGTGCCGACCTGGACGGCTTCGGGCCTCTGATGCACCACTGCGACATTCCGCTCTGCGTGCGGGCAACCACCGGTTCAGACACGCACCTCAGCGTCGGGGATGCCAGGGCAAACATGCTCGATCGTCAGGCCAAGGGCCGTGACACGAACGGTACGGGATTCCGATGGCGAGGACTCGCCCGACGACAGTTCGCGGAACGTTCCAGGGCGCTGAGAGACGAAGTCCGCGCGCATGGATGGGAACGTGAGGAACGCATCCGGGCACTGCTCGCCGGAGCAGATCCAGACGCACCAACGCTCTTCTAAAACATGAAAGCCCCCGGCAGAACCGCCGGGGGCTTTCATGTGTTGTGCCGTCGGTGATCAGGCAGCAACGTCCTGATCGTCAGCGCGGGAAGAGTCGTGTTCCTCCGGCGCATCGCTTACAGGGGAAGCAGGTTTTACGTCAGTAATGAGCTCCAGCATGCGCTTCAGTTCGGCTCCGCTCAGTCCCAGGCGGGCAGCCACGGAGGACTTCGGCTCACCGGAATCGAGCATGGCACGAACCGTCGTCGCCGCACTACGGACAGCGCTGCGGGCGTCGGCTTCGGCTTTGGCCAGAATAGCGTCAGCTTTCTTCTTCGCTTCGGCGCGAACGAGGTCGGCTTGCTCTTGTTGCTGGAAGAACTCGGCTGCCAATTCGATCAGCTTCTCGTGCCGTTCGGTCATCTCCCGAGCCTTGGCCATCGCTTTCTCGCGGGCCGCCAGCTGTTGTGCAGACTTTCGTGGTGTTGCCATGGTGTGGGTCCCTCCCCTTTGGACTGTCCGTGTACCAAACCTAACGGTTAGCGCGGTGCCTGGTCCCAAGCGGGCGGCTCGCGCCGCAATGGTCCTCGCTTGCGCTCGGGCTGGCCGTGCCCGGCTTTCCCACACGTGGACCCTCCGAGAGAAAGTCCGCTCTCTCCGTTGCCCACCTGTGGATAACCCGGGCAGCGGTTCTACACAATCGAAACGAACCGTGGATAACGAAAAGCATGTTACCCACCGCCCATTCTCATGTGCAGAACCGCATCAAACTCTTGATGGCCCGATCTTACCCTTTTTCGTTCCGTTCCATTGAGCCCCGCTCGCAAGCGACCATCAGCCAATTCCACAGACCAAAAAAGAGCAATATCTGTCACACCTCATGCATCATTGATATGTGGGGCCGTTTCGCGGGTATGCTGGGTTTCGTGATGACCGTGCACAAGCTCAGTGCCGGCGACGGGTACACGTACTACACACGTGAGGTCGCCAGTGGTGATGAGCTGCGTGCGAAGGGCCGCGAGCTGGGCGATTACTACACCGTGGACGGCAACCCGCCGGGGCAATGGGGCGGCGCCGGCATGCACCATTTGGGGGTTTCCGGGGAAGTTACCGAGGCTCAAATGGCGGCGCTTTTCGGGAACGGATTGCACCCTAACGCCGCAGAAATGCTGAAGGAAGACCCGAAAGCGGATGTCTCCCTGGGCCAGAAGTACCGTCAGGCCAATCAGAAAGACAATGAGCTTCAGGTGCGGATCAGCCGTGCCACTGGTGACTACAAGCGGATGAACCACCGTGAGCCTGATGCTGACAGCCGGCGCCTGATCCGTACGAAGGAAGGGGCCAAGTACTTCCGCGAGCTCAACGGCCGGAACCCTTCTGACAAGGAAGAGTTGGGCAGGTTCATCACAGCCCAAACCAAGCCGGCGACCCAAACCGTCGCCGGATACGACCTCGTATTTGCACCAGCAAAATCAGCTTCGGTTCTGTGGGCCATCGGCGGAGATGACGCCCGTCAGCAGATCGAAGCGGCCCACAATGAGGCCATCGAAGAAACCATGGGCTACCTCGAAAAGGAAGCCACGTTCACCCGCCGAGGCCGCAACGGCGTCCGCCAGGAAGACGTGGACGGCGGCCTGATCTACACCAAGTTCCGTCACTATGACTCCCGCACCGGGGACCCCCAGCTGCACGATCACATCGTTGTTTCCAACAAGGTTCTTGGTGCCGACGGCAAATGGTCCAGCCTCGACGGGCGGCTCCTGTACCAATTCAATGTGGCTGCCTCGGAAATGTACAACAGGGTCGTCATGGAGAAGATCTGCGCCCGCCTGGGTGTCGGTCTGATCGAACGTAAAGTCAACGGCGACCGACCGGTCATCGAGATCGCCGGCGTCAATGTCGCGGCCATCGAAGCGGCCTCCTCACGACGGGAAGGCATCAAGCCAGTGATTGATGAACTGACGAAAGAGTTCATCGAAAGAAACGGCTACGCACCGAACAAGAAGCAACTGATCGCTCTGGCCCAACAGGCTACTTTGGACACCCGCCCGGCGAAGAAGGAAGCCCGGCAATTGTCCGTTCTGGTGGACGAATGGACGACCGAGCTAGATGCCTTGCCCGGTGGTGTTACCGGCCCGGCCGCTGTTGAGCAGGCGCGGACTCATCGGCACGACGCGCGTGAACAGGCCGAGAAGGACCGGCCCTTGTGGATGGTTGCCCACGCTGACGAGCTGGATCCGGCCGTCGAAGCACGGGGCGTCATTGAACGTCTGGAACGCAGCCGTGGCGTCTGGGGGGACCACCACATCAGGGCCGAAGCAACCAGGCGATTGGGTTCCCGGCTCGGTGAAATGCCCATCCCCGCTACGCTCCTGGAGCAGGTCGTGGCACGCGCAACTGACCAGTTCTCACTGCGCATCACACCCGAAACACCTACCCCTGACATCGACGCGCTGCGTCTTTCCAACGGTGCGTCCAAGTACGGCAAACCACACTCCAACCTGTACACCTCGGCGGGGATCCTCCACAGCGAAGACCGGTTGCTGACGGCCGCGCAGAGCGTTGTCATTCCTGCCGCGACGGTCGATTCATTCGACGCTGCGCTGGCCCGGCAGGAGAAGACCTTTGACGCCGGGCAGCTGCGCATGGCCAAGGAGTTTGCGTGCAGCGACCGGTTGCTGCTGGTCGGTGTTGGCCCGGCCGGTGCCGGCAAGACCACAGCGCTCAAGCTTGCCGCTGACACCATTCGGGAAGCTGGCGGGCGTGTGTTTGGTCTGGCACCCACAGCCGTAGCCGCTGCAGTGATGGGAACCGAGCTGGGGGCAACGGCGACCACCATCGACTCCTTCGTTATCGCCCATAAAACAGGGGCGAATGACGAGAAGAACTCACCCAAGCCGGGCGATGTCATCATCATCGACGAGGCCGGGATGGTGGGTACGGAGCTGTTCGCCTCCGCTGTCACCATCGCAGAACAGCACGGCGCTGTAGTGCGCGCACTCGGTGATGACCAGCAGCTTTCAGCGGTGGGATCAGGGGGTGCGCTGCGGTTGTTGAAGAACACCGTCGGGGCCGTGCACCTGGAAGACCTGCACCGGTTCCGGAATGCAGATGGCACCCCGAACGAGGCGGAAGCAGAAGCTACCCTGGCGCTCCGCGAGCCTCCGCTGAACCGGGCCGATGACCCGTGGAGCTTCTATCGGGAGAACCGTCGCGTTGTCGGTGGTGACGCCGAGACCATGACGTCCCAGGTCTTCGAGGCGTGGCAGAAAGACACCAATGCCGGCAAGCACTCCATCATGATGGCTTTCGATAATGCCACCGTCACGGAACTGAACGCCCGGGCTCAGGCGTACCGGATCGCGACCGGAGAACTGGACTCCACAACGCCGGCAGCCATGCTCCGCGACGGGCTGACCGCCCGTGCCGGGGACATCATCGTGACCCGTAAGAACAACCGACGCTTGGCCACCAATAGGGGCAAGGACTTCGTCAAAAACAACGACGTGTGGAATGTTCTCGGTGCCCACGAGGACGGTTCCTTGACCGTCCGCCACCACAGCCACCAAGGCACCGTCACTCTCCCCGCAGACTACGTGCGCGGTAACACGATGCTCGGATACGCGGCAACCATCCACCGCACCCAGGGCGTCACGTGCGACACCGTGCACGCCCTGATCAGCTCTGGACTGTCCCGCGCACTGGCCTATGTGGCCGCTTCCCGCGGCCGATACTCCAACAAGCTCTACGGCATCGTGGGCGAGGGAGAAACCATGGCGGACGTACTGAGCGCAGTGGCCGCCAACCATGACGGTAACCTCACCGCGCACGAACAGATGGACGCCGCCCGCGCCCAAGCCCGGTCGCTGCCGGAAATGTCCGAGCAATACAAGGACATTGACGTCCAAGCCAACGAACTGCGCATGGCGAACATCGCCCGCCGCGAACTTGGCGAAGGCATAGCAGGGACGTTCACGAAGTCCACCGCCTGGGGAGCAGTCTCCACCCACCTGCGCGCAGCCGAGAACGAAGGTTTCAACCTCGTCACTTTGCTCAAAGACAGCGTGAACGAGGAAGACTTCGGCGCGGTCGAGGATCCCACCGCGGTTCTGGCATGGCGGGTTGAGGACCGCCTTGAACGGTGGCGTTCACGCGCGGCCGATCCCGGCCGCCGGCCCCTGGAATCAATCACTGACGAAGCGCTGGAACGACTCGATCGTCGCGCAGTTGGTCAGCTGATGCGCGCCAAGGCCGAAGCGGCTCGCACATCAGGTGCAGAGACTCCGGACCGGAAAGACCTTGCCGGGAACTGGGCGGCCGAACGAAAAGACACGCCCTGGCAGCGGCGCCTGCACGGCCACCTCAGCGACGACGACCTGGCCACACGCCTGCGCACAGCACAGCAGCAAGGACGCACTGACACAACCATCAACGACCCCGCGGCCGCGCGTAAAGCACAATGGCTCGCATCGTCCCTGCACAAGGAACAATCCCTCCGCGAACTGATGCACCCGGAGGCCCGGGCCGACGAAGCCTACGAACGGGGCGCAGTGAGCAACTACCGCCGGGACGAGACGGCGCCCAAGGTTGAAGCAGCGGCCCAGGTCCACCGCAGGATCCGCGCTGAAATCGAACTGCGCCGTCAACTGCCCGCGCCCGTCGCCGCGGTACCAGCAGCTGACAGGTTGCCGGCATGGATGGCACCTGCCGACGTCGCAAACCATGACGACACCCCGGCTTTGTGGCGGAAGGAACTTGCCGCGCGCCGGGAGATCATGGCCACCGAAGTCATCCGGCTCGGTGCCCAGCTCGCGGCTGAACCCCCAACCTGGGCCGCTGCCCTTGGGCCGGTTTCGTCCGATCCTGCACGGCAGGAACAGTGGCGGCAGCTCGCCGTCGAGATCTCCACCTACCGGGACATGTACCGGATCCCGGCCAGCGAAACTGCACCCATGCCCGCGGACCACCAGGACAAGGGTCTCGGGTCGGAACTGTCTGCGCGGGTCACTGCGATGCACAAGTACTCGGCCCAGACTGCCAAGGATCCCCTGTCGGCGCCAGACGCGTCGCTCATGGCCGAAGCCGCCCATGTCGAGGCCGTCGTCAAGGAAACCCCGACGCCGGCAGAAGAAGTCGTGGACCACCTGCAGCAGGCACGCGGGGCCGAAGCGCAGCTGAGCCCGGCGCAGGAACGCGCCGAACGGCTGGCCGAACTCGCCCGCAAGGTCCGCAAGAACCGGGCAGAACGCCACGGCGGCGAATCCGAAGCCCGGAACCCGGAAGCGGTCCAGAAAGCCCTGGACCAGCTCAAAGCCCGCCGCGAACAGGAAAAGGAACAGGCCAAGAAGACCAGCCCGGACTTTGCCGAGAAGCTGGCCGCCCGCCGCGCAGCGCAGACCAGAGGAACCCCCTCGGCGGTCGAAAAGCTCCGCCAGGAACAAGCAGAAGCCAAAGCCGCCGAAGAAGGTCGCCGCAAGGACCAGCCAGGCCCGGGAACCGGGCCCGAGCAAGGCCCCCGCGGTCCACGCCTCTAGCTGCGCGGGAGGGTCCGGCAAACGGCCAAGGGGGAGCCTGGACATACAAAGCCCCGCGATCCCGAACACCTCGAAGGCCAGAGCATCCGAAGGATGGTTTCCCGTCGTTTGAGGCCAACCGTGTCCCTGCTTCTGCCGTCGATCGAAAGTGAACGTTCCCTGCGGCGGAGCGGTGGGTGCAAACGTCAGGAGCCGAGCACACGAGCCGGGTACATGAGTCGGGTCAGTACACCGGAAATAGGGAAGTGATAGGGAAATCCCAATAGTGCCACAGGCTGTGGCACTATTGCCGGTCGATAGGGTGGTGCCATGACTGCTTCAGAAATTGAACTTCCCGCGGGCTATGACCAGTTGCTGGAGTCACTGGAGAAACGAGTACACAGCGCCCGCGCCCAAGCCCAGCGGACCGTGAACACCCTCCTGATTCAGCTCTACTGGTCTCTTGGCAGGGACATCCTTGCCCGTCAGGAGCAACAAGGATGGGGGAGTGGGGTTCTAAATCGGCTTGCCACCGATCTCCGGACGGCGTTCCCGGATATGAAGGGTCTTTCTGCGCGGAACCTGCAGTACATGACGGCAATGGTTCGCGCTTGGGACAGCGGAGCAAATGTGCCACAGGCTGTGGCACATTTGCCGTGGGGGCACATCCGGACCATTCTCGACAAGTCCGCTACCGCCGAAGAGCGCAACTGGTACGCCGCCGCGGCCGTGGAGTACGGATGGTCGCGGAATGTCCTGATGAACATGATGATGAACCGCTCGATGGAGCGCACCGGCACAGCGCCATCGAACTTCACCCGCCACCTCGCGTCCCCGGACTCGGAGCTGGCACAGCAGATGGCCAAAGACCCCTACAACTTCGAATTCCTCGGCCTCTCCGGTGAAGTCGCCGAACGCGATCTCGAAAATGCACTGACCAACCGGATCACCGAAACCCTGCAGGAACTCGGCCCCGGATTCTCCTTCGTCGGCCGGCAAGTCCAGTTCGACGTCGACGGAGACGACTACTACATCGACCTGCTCTTCTTCCACATCGAACAGCTCCGGTATGTGGTCATCGAACTGAAGACCGGCCGCTTCCGCCCGGCTTGGGCCGGTCAGCTCAATTTCTACGTCGCCTTGGTCGACGACGTCCTCCGGCGGGACTTCCACAACGAAACCGTCGGCATCCTGATCTGCGGCACCAAAAACGACCGCAGCGTACGGTATAGCCTCGGCCGCTCTACCTCACCCATGGCAGTGGCTGCCTACACCTACGACAAGCTCCCAGCCGACGAGCAACATGCCCTGCCCAACGAAGGACACCTCGTCGCAGCCCTGGACTGGGCCGAACCCGGCGAAGAACAGGACACCGACGAATAGCGCTCCCTGCCGACAGACGCCCAACGGGCGTGCCCGTACAGGGTATGACTCCTGAAGCCGAATTGGGCCGGACGTCTTGTCCCCACAACTGCGTCCTGTACGGCGAAAGCGGCGCATCCAAAGCACGCGAAGCGCCCTCAACGGGGCGGGCAAGGAACAACCGTGGCCGGCACTGAGCCCACACTCCTCCGCACGGTGCCGGGGTACACCAGACTCCACCAGGAAACGGTGGAAGCCTTCATCAAGAAGTGCAGCCCGCGGCCGTAAGAACCCGCTGTCCCTGTTCCAGCCGCACCGGTAGCCAATCCGTGGGTAACGAAGTAGGAGCCTGTCGATGACAGCCCAAGTTGGGCTATTCGCGATAGCTCCCGTGGCCGACGACTCGGGTGTCTCTGGAGAGAGACCTACAGAAAAATCAAAAGGACCGGAATTGGCGTGTGGGTCGGCCGAGGAATTCCTGCACGAACAGCTGCTCCCCACCTATATACGCGACGCCGACAGTCGTACCGAGAAGTGGTGTCTAGAGTGGTACTTCCACCCCGACGTCTCCCGATTTGAGCGCTGTGTCGGGCGTGGGAACACCTCAGGCTAGATGGAGCGACTAGCATGAGCATGTGGTGGAGAGACCATGCAGACCACATATGCGCGTCCTTCGGACCCGGGTGGTCCGTTCTACAAATGCGTATGGAAAAGCACCGCGATCCTGAACACCTTGAACTTAAGAAAGCACCCACGGGCTGGTTTCCCCGAGGTAAAAGGCCTACTGCGCTGATCTACCAATTCCAATACGCCGATGAAATCTCAGCAGGCTCTCAATGAGGTCCGGATCCAGCTGATCTCATACCTCTATTCTTATTCTGGCTGACGACGTATGGCTCCGATCATTACGGATGAGACCGTACAGGGCCTATCGCTGTCGTTCCGCCAAGCGTGCCAACCGCCCCGCATGATGATGACGTCTCCCTCGGAAACCAATACTTCACCTGTTTCCATTTCAAGGACCATCACGCCCTCAAGCACATGTACGTAGTCAATCGAATCGTGAATGTGCATTCCCGGCCGTTCGGGATCGACGGCATCGAGCCACTCGCTGGGCTCAGCCTGCGCATCTTCCAGTGGCGCAGACCCGGCTGTTCTAGGGAGAAAAGTGAAAATTTTGTACCGTACGCCGCCTGGGCCGGGAAACCATGGCTCCAAGGTGGCGGGCTCATCAGCTCCAACTCCGACGCTGGCGATTCCGTCCGCAGATCCCCAGAGCGGGGAATTGAGGAAGGCTGGACGACCCGTGGCATCAGCTTCAGTTTCGGTTTTCACGATGCTGGTTTCATAGGTCGACCGTCCGTCAAGGCCTGTACCTGTGATGATAAGACGGATTTCTTCTGGGTGCTTCATTGGCCCTCCGCTTGATGATGCCTACTCAGAGCGCGCACATATTCGCGCCTTTGAACATGTTAGATCCATTCAAGACTCATTGCTAGACAAATCCTTTGAAGTCCCCCATCATTGGCAAAGCAAACCAAATCCCAGTATCCTGCCGCAGTGCAAATTGTCATACATATGACATGGTGATCCAGCTCTGCGGACTGTTACTGGATCAACCGCAAGGTCAGAGTCGACCGAAGGATGAAGCGCCTATGCCGACAGCATCAACGAGTGAACAGCGACGACAACACTCCACCTCAGGAAGCGAGGACCGCGAAAGGCCTCCCGGCACAGAAAACAGCAGCGCGTGGGCCTGGGTCAAGGAACTTGCATCCCGCTTAGGTACACGTACAAGTTGGATCCTCTTTGTAATGCTTTTGGGCGGTGTCGTCGTCGTCCCAATCTGCATCTACTTCAGCCGAGCATTCGACAATGGTGGCTCGTCAATCCGAGACATGCTTGATACGCCAGGGTTCGCGCAAACACTCATGACAACGCTCTTCTTTGCAGCCGCTTCCACCTTCGTCGCTGCGGTGATTGCAGTGATCATGGCAGCGTTGATCATGCGCGTGGAACCCCGCTGGCGCGGCGTTGCGTCCTTCATCCCACAGTTGCCACTCGTCGTGCCGCCGTTGGCTTTGGTGTATGGATTCATATTCCTCTTCGCGCCACGAACCGGCTACGCCAACGCATTCCTTCGCGGACTCCCCTTCGTGGACGACAATGGCGAAGGTCCCTTGAATATCTACTCGATGACGGGCATGGTCCTGATCCAGGGTTTAGAGGCGGCTGCCATCATGTTCGCGATGGTGTACGCCAGGATGCAGGAGATCAGCGGGAGCCTCGTGGCAGCCGCGCGGATGTCAGGGGCAGGAGCATTCCGTGCTTTTTATACAGTCACTCTCCCACTCCTGCGGCCAGCTTTGGTTTCGGCCATTGTTGTTGCTTTCCTATTGGGTCTCGGGAGCTTCACAGCTCCGCTTCTTCTCGGGTCACCCGAGGGAATCCACGTGATCACAACTGAAGTTTTCCGGGTTCGCGAACAATTTCCCATTGACTACGGGCTAACTGCGGCGTTCGGCCTGCCACTGCTTGTGGTGGGTATCGCATCGATTGTTGTTCAACGCGTCGTAATCGGTGACCAGCGCCGCTACACCACACACAGCACGGGCAGGGGTATGCACACGGGCGCTTCGTTTTGGGCGCTCATGGCTGTCGTGGGATACGGCGTCGTCACAGTGCTCCTGCCGCTTCTAGCAGTGGTTGTAGTGGCCTTTTCTCCCTACTGGACCGGAGACCTAAGCTCGGTCACCTTTACATTGGGCAACTTCGAAGCGGTTTTCAGTAATCGAAAAGTTCCAAAGGCAATTACCACGTCTCTTGTGACATCGGTTCTGGCTCTTGTGATCGTGCTCCCGCTGGCATTCATTTCCGCGCTGGCACTCGCCAAAGTGGTCAAAGTTCCGCGGTTCGTGCAGGTCGCTCTCGACTATATTTTCATTGCTCCGTTGGCCGTACCCCGTGCGATGTTGGGCATGGTAGTGCTGTTCGTCTTCATCAGGCCGCCATTCTCTCTCTATGGGTCCTTGGCACTCTTTGTCATTGGTTACGCATTTATCGTTCTGCCATTTTCGATGCGATCCCAGCTCGCAAGTCTCATCGGTGTGCACGGCTCACTCTTTGAAGCCGCACGGATTTCCGGAGCAAGCCAATCGAGAATGGTTCTTGACATAGCTCTGCCACTCGCTAGGCGCGGTATTGCTGCCTCCATGGCCATCGGTTTCATCTTGCTCGCCCACGACTTTGCGGTTGCCGTGATGGTCCGCTCACCGGGTAATCAGGTCATGGGAACGCTGCTCTACGAGTTGGGGGAGACAGGAGCTTTTCCTGAAATCGCGGTGATGTCGATGCTCATCACGGCCGTGACAGCTACCGGACTTGCCATAACCGTCTGGCTTGGCGGCCGTAAATCATTGGAAAACCTGTGAGGACACTGGAAGGAAACAGCACCTTGCGTACTAATAATGAAACAACTCGTCCCACGCATCCCATGAGTATTGCGGATAGGAATCCTACATCGACGAGCGCACTGTTGCGCGGTGTTGGCAAGAGCTTCATCTCGAAAAACCAGACGGTGGACGCTCTGACCGACATCAACTTGGAAATCGGCCAGGGCGAGTACGTCGTCATAGTAGGGCCAAGTGGATGTGGCAAATCCACATTGCTCCGTTGCATAGCCGGCCTTGAGTCACCAACAAGCGGCACGATTGAGCTGCAAGGCCAGACTGTCGCCGACCCGCAGCACGGAATCAACACCAAAGTCAACAAGCGGAATGTTGGGATGGTGTTTCAGAATTATGCCCTATGGCCGCACATGAGCATTGAGGAGAATGTCGCCTATCCTCTAAAACAGCGTGGGATTGCCAAGCGCGAACGCCAGAAACTTGTACATGAGGTGCTCTCAGCGCTCGAGTGCGAAAAACTCGCCTCGCGTCTACCCGCCGAGTTGAGCGGCGGGCAGCAACAACGAGTTGCGCTGGCCCGTGCGCTTGTTTACAAACCGGGCATTCTGCTGCTCGATGAACCGCTTAGCAACCTGGACGCCTTGCTGCGTGTATCCCTTCGGACCGAGTTGCTTCGCATCCACCGTTCCATTGGCTACACCGGGCTGCACATCACCCACGATCAGGAGGAGGCACTCGAGATGGGTGACCGTGTTGTGCTCATGCGCGAAGGTGCCATCGAGCAGATGGGACGTCCGGCCGATGTCTATGCGCACCCGGTGTCACCCTACGCCGCACGATTCCTTGGGGTACGTAATCGTATTGATGTTCGGGCCAACCTTGGACGGCTGGAGCACGCGTCAGGGATCGTCGGTGGTAGCGGCGAACTGCTTGGCGCCTCTCCCAACGGCTCCGAACATGAGCTTTTTGTACGGCCACGAGACTCCCGCATTGGCCGCGGTCCGGCACCCAGTGGGGTTGGGACAGATATTTCGCTCAATGGAACCTTGACCCAGCTCGTACTCGGTGAAGGCGGGCGCCGACAGTACGTTGTAGATGTCGGTGGAAACCTCTGGTTCGCCCAACATGCCGATACCGATGACCTGTCGCCTGGGGACGACGTACACATTCGCGTGCCCAGGAACCTTTCGCTCCTTTACCACGGCGAACGCTTGGTTAGACAACAGGCGGGCGATGCATCCAAGCGGGAGGCGCGCGAAGCCGTGTCAACGGTGGAGGCGGGAAAGTGACAAGGATGTTGCGATCCATGGGATCGGCGGAACCACTGAAAAAACTTGCCCTAGAGCGCGGAAGGAACAGTTTTTGGACAATGAGCCGAGTAACTAAAACAGGGTCATTAACGGCTGGGCTGCCACGGCTACTCGCCGGGGCTATCGCAGGTGCGATTCTGCTGGGGGGGTGCTCGAGCGGTAGCACCGTTGACTCTCCAAAGTTCTCCACAGGTAAACCAACCGTGGCAGATGATTCGGCGTGGGCCTCCCTCGTGGAGGCAGCAAAATCAGAGGGAGAGGTTGTGTTGTACGGGCCAGCACTTCCTATGGACGACGTGGTCTCAGCCTTCGAGTCAGACAACCCGGGGATTTCGGTAAGGCGCGAAATTATCCCAACGCCCGAACTGATCAGCAGAGTGGACCAGGAGATTGCGGTAGGCGCTCAAGGAGCAGATGTTGTCCTCCACAGTTCTGACTCATGGTTCAAGCAAAGCGACGAGGCTGGCAAACTCCTTTCCCTCCATGTAAGCCCCGATGCTGCAGGGCATGGGTGGACGGAGCGGCTTCAGGATAAGAACTTTGCTGGCGTCTATGGTTTCCCGTATACCCTTGGCTACAACACTGCGGGCCCCGGCGAAATTGATAGCCTTCCGGCTCTTCTCGACAAACACCCGGACGCGCGAATCGGCCTGGTGAGTCCAACTGCTGCTCCTGCGATAGCGAACTACTATGAAGTGCTTAGGAAAACCTACGGCGACGGAATCCTCGACCGCCTAGCGAAGACAAAGCACACCGTTGTCGAAAACAACGTCCCTGGAATGCGGTCCCTCATTGCAGGGGAATTCGATTATCTCGTCCCTTCAGTCTACTTCGACTTTGTAAAGCCGATGTCCCAAGGGGCTCCTGTATCCAGTAAAGTTCCCGCGAAAGGCGCGTCAGGACCGCGTTATTCCGTAGCATCACCGTCCAGTGCCCACCACCCGGCAGCTGCGCAAGTTTTCATGAATTGGATGATGGGTGAACAAGGCGCCAAAAACCTCGTGAAGACGCTTCCTCCTGCAACCGTGCCGCTGACTACAGAGGGTTCCATTCCTTGGGGTGACGTGGCCACCATGAACCCTGATGAATGGACTAAGGACAAGTGGGATGCATGGATCAAGGAACAGTGGGTGCCCCGATTTGGATAGCAGCGCCCATCCGGTCCACAAGCAAAAGGGAGATCAGACCATGTCTACTTCGTCCAAATGGACAACGAAAATTTTCAACTCATCACGGGCAGTTCTTGTCGCAGTTGCCGCTGCACTCATCCTGAACGGCTGCGCTGGCGAACCAGAAGCCACGCCGCCCGAATTCTCAACGGGAAAACCCTCCACCGTTGATCAAAAAGCATGGGGGAAAATTGTTGAAGCCGCAAAAGACGAGGGCGAAGTAGTCCTCTATGTTCCGCCTCTGCCGATGAGCGGAATGATTGAAGCTTTTCAAGCCGATAACCCAGGGATAAACGTAACGGTAGAAACCATCCCAACACCCGAACTCATCGGCAGGGTAGATCAAGAAACAGCGGTTGGCGCGAGTGGAGCGGACGTAGTTCTGCACAGCGTGGATTCGTGGTTCAGAGACAACGACCAAGCAAACAAGCTTCTGTCCCTCCAGGTAAGCCCTGCCTCGGCGGAGCAAGGTTGGAATCGGACCGATCGGCTTGGAGAAAGTAACTACGCACCCGTCTATGCCAACCCTTACGCAATAGGTTTCACGACCACTGGACCAGGCAAGGTTGAGAACGTGAAGGAACTCCTTGACAAATTCCCGGACGCGCGGATTGGCTTAGTTAGCCCGACGGCTGCCCCGGCCACAGCGCACTACTATGAGGTCCTGCGTGAAACCTACGGGGACGACATCTTGGACCGCCTGGCGAAGACAAAGCACACTGTTGTGGACAAGGCCGCTGACGGAATGCGGTTGCTTACAGCTGGGGACTTCGACTACCTTTTTCCCGCAATTTATCATCAGTTCATTGACCCCAAGGCTAAGGGAGCTCCCATAGATGCGGTAGTGCCCAAAGAAGGCACATCTGCTCCGCGATACTCGACGGCGTCTCCCATAACAGCACCGCATCCAGCGGCCGCCCAAGTCTTCATGAATTGGATGATGGGAGAGCAAGGCGCAAAGAAGTTCGTCGAGACACTCCCGCCGGCAGCGGTACCTGTTGCAGTGGAAGGGGCAATCTCGTGGGCGGAAATAGAGGTCATGAACCCGGATGAATGGACAAAGGACAAGTGGGACGGCTGGATCAAGAAGCAATGGACGCCGCACTTCGGGTAGTGTGACTTAACTCCTGGCTTCCGGACGCTAAGACCCCGCCTTGCAGTGTTTTCAGCTTACGGTCAGCCCGGGCCAGCACTTCCTGAGGCAGATGCCACAACGTGTCCGCCTGGCTAAGAATTCCTATACCACGCGAACTGCCCCGGTTGCTGAGGCGCAGACCACAGCGACCGGGGCAGAGGTGTGCCAGATAGGGGCAGCTTGTGAAAAAGTGAAATATCCAACGCTAAGGTTTGGCTGTGCGGCGTATGGCCTGGAGTTTTTGCTCCGCAGCTGTTCGTCGGGGAACAGTCAGCACGATGCGTCCGCCGCTCACCTTCCCGGAAGCGAGGTGAGCGTGCGCGGCCCGGGACTCATTTAGTGGCTAGCTCGCAGCGACCCGGAGGGCCAGTTCTCCTCGTGCGGCAAGGTCCTAAAGGGTCGTGAGCATAGCCCCATCGCCGGCGATCTGTGTGAGTCGGACCCGTATGCCGCGTTCGATTGCGCCATGGCGTCGATACGCATGGAGACGAATGTGCCCCCGTCTCGCACTGCGCCGAGGACCTCGTCGCCGAGCATCGCGGTATCGATGACACCGTCAACGCCATTCGGATAGCGGCTACGGATAGCACCCACCAGCGCGACGTCGGAGATGAGGTACTCGTCGGCGCCAGCGATCTCAGCGGCGAATGTGCCGTCTGCCGAACGGCCACATGCGATAACGGCCACGCCCCGTCGCTTCACTATCTGCGCGGCGTACGCTCCCACGGCGCCCTGCCGCCGGTGACCAGAACCGTAGTTCCCGGCTCCAGTCCGAGCAGCTCGACGGACTGTGCCGCGGCGAGTCCGTTGAGGGGGATAGTGGATGCTGCTGGCGGGTTGATGCCGTCCGGGGCGGGGGCGAGTGCGTGGCTCGGTACGATGACGTACTCGGCTTGCGCCCGGTAACTGGCCACGGCACCAGCGCTGATTGCGATCACCGCTTGACTCGGTTGCCACACTGTTCCTGGTCGCCAGGACCATACGTTGGCCACGAGCTATGGCCAGCTACGGAGCGAACTTTTTTGTCAGATGGGACCTAAGGCTCTTCGCCAAGGGAGCGTAAGAACGCCTTCTGGGCCCTATTCGGACGGCCGTTTAGTCAGTTGTGTGAGGCCATGACTGTCCACGGCTTCGCGGTCTTCACTACCCGTTCGAAGGCACGGAGATAGGGTTTCGCGCAGCGGCCGCGGTTCGATGTCGCTGGAGACTCGTACTCGGTCGGTTTTTTGGTTGTTCGCCGCGAAGTGCTTTATTGATGCGGCGACTCCGGCGGATTGGATCCGCTTTACGAGTGCAGATCCGAGCGCGGCAAAGACTTCCGGGTCTTCTGAGATGTACTCGAAGTTGCGTCCGCAGGGAGGTGAGCGCTTGATGTCGATCCCTGGCCCGAGGGGGACGCTGACTACAGCAAGGATGTCCTCGAGGCTTGCGGTTCTATGGTGACAGGTCGCGGCTTGAGGACGCCCTCGGCCAGGAGACGATCGCGGCGATGCCGGAGAAAAAACGAGTACGCCGCCGAGGATGAAGCCGGGTGACGTGTTGATGCCGAACGCGGATCCAATCAGGCCCTCCGAGGGATTCCGGTCTACACCCCGCCGCCGTAGAAGGCTGACACCGTGCCGTGTACACGCTGAGGGACGCGATCGGCGATCCGATCGGGGCTGGGCATTCCTTGACCAATGGATCGACCTCGCGTCTCGACCGATCGGTGGATCTCATTGTCGAAATTTTGAAGGCGCCAAGCGCGACGGATACGTTAAACCTGACGCTGCTCACGGCGATCTCTGATTGGCTGCAGGCTCAGTGGCTGGCCGAAAGGGCGAGGCCTACAGAGAACGGAGCTGCGGTTGCTTACGCAGGCCCCTTCTCCATGGCTTCCGCCGATGACAGGGGCAGTAAAGCAATCATGACGCACCATGGGGAGCGTCCAGCGCGCCCGTTCTTTGGTAGCGCATGACACCCCTTATGAGCCCTAGCAGCGCTCCCCTTTCTGACTACTCCGCGCCATCATGATTACGACCACGCCCCAACCTGCCACGAGAACTGACCAAGCAAGCAGCGCCACGTGCAATTCCAGCAGAACCGCCAAGTTGCCAAGGATTAGGGCAGCGAATGGGCGCACGCCCGCGAAAGCAAGCACCCACATCGCCATGACTCGCCCCAGCATCACCGGATGACACCTTTGTTGAAGAACAACGCTGATAGAAGTGACGCTCATGACCATAGCGCAGCCAGCGACGGCCGTGACAACCAGTAGAATCTCGAAACGACCCGCCCAAACCATGACCGCTATCAACCCGGCAAGAACACCCATGGACAGCACACCCTCAGTAAGAGGAGACAACCACATTCTTGCCAGGCGGTGAGCAAAGATACCGAACGCCCCTCCGCCCCCGAAAGCGCTTAATATTAGTCCGCTTGCATCTTGGTGCCCAAAAGAAGCGGCGAGCGTCGGCGCGAGCGTGATTACGGGTTCAGAAGCCGCACCCACAGTAGCGGCCCCTAGAAGGCAAGCCATGATGACACGGTCACGAAATACGTAGTGGAGGGCAGGACTCAGCCGGGTATCTGAACCAGCATCCAATACCAGTGCAGGGAGTCGTGCCATGTGCAATGCAGCAGCCGTTAGTGCCAAAACGAGGCCTAGACAAAGGAAGCTCATGGCGGGGCCGACTGCGACCAACAGTACAGCGCCAAGTGCCGGCCCAAGAGCCCTCGCCGCAGCAGCCGGGAAAAACCCAAGCGAGACTGCAGTGGAGACTTCCGTCGGCCTGGCCAGACGCATGACTATGGACTGAAAGGCTGGCGCCGACAACGCCATCCCACAGCCGGAAACAAAAGTGCAAATCAGAAGTGCCACCAGTGCACTCGTGCGATCGTTGCTAACAAGCCCGAAGCACACAGCCAATGCGATGCACGGAAGTCCCGACAACCACCCTCCGGCCACAATCAACCAGCGTTCGCCGAGAGAGTCACAGAGGCGACCGCTCAACAGGGTCAACAGCAGCAACGGAGCCATCTGTGCGGCACTGACAGCCCCGCTCCAGGCTGGGGAACCCGTCAAATTGAAGGCCTCCATGACAGTGATGACGGTGAAAGCCCAGTTGGCGATCAGGTTACTGCACTTGCCCCAGAAGACACTGCCGAACTCTCGATCAAAAATCAGTTGTAGTGCCGTCCGCGGGAGGGGCTCGTCTGCCGCAGAGTCACTCATCGACGACCGTCCACAATTCACACTTTCTTGCTCGATCCCATACATCTGCTGGGCAACCATAGCATTGTCTGACATTCGATACTAGAACGGGAATATGCGTAAAAGTCTTGTTAGGGGCCTTTAGTAGTGGTAGTCTGACCTTTGTTCGCAGCCCGTGGGACGTCAAGGCTGTTTGAGTAATGACGCTCAGAAAGGAGCCACCTTGCGCGGAATAGTTTTTCCTGGAAACTCAACTGTCGAACTGAGGGATTTCGAGAATCCTGTTCCCGGCCACGGTGAGGTAGTCGTGCGCATTCGCGCCTCTGGGATGTGCGGAAGCGACTTGCATTTTTACCGGGCGCCGGGGCCCTCCGGAGAAAACGGCGTCATGGTAATTCAAGGTCACGAACCGTGTGGCGAGATCGTAGCCGTGGGACCCGGTGTGCCGGAAGGGTCCTCAAAAGTTGGCGACCGGGTGTTGATCCATCACTACTGGGGATGCGGTGTCTGCATCGACTGTCGCACAGGCTGGCCTCAACTTTGCACTGGAGCGCCTCCCCGGGTCCCGACTATCAATGAGCATGGCGGCCACGCTGACTACATGAAAGTTCCGGCACTCCAGACCATGCCACTAAGGGATGAACTGAGCTTCCGGGCAGGTGCCGCCCTGAGCTGTGGAACCGGGACCGCTTGGGGGGCACTCGTTCGGCTTGGTGATGTCGCAGGCAAGGATATCCTTGTCAGCGGTCAAGGACCGGTCGGACTGTCTGCCACCATGTTGGCGTCGAGTCTTGGAGCGCGGGTAATCGCCGTGGACATTTCATCCGAGCGACTCCAACGAGCGAGTGATTTCGGCGCCGATGTCGTTATCAACCCCACAGAGGTTGACCTAAGTGCGGCGGTACGTGAGGTGACGGGCGGACGCGGGGCAGAGTTGGTCATGGAAACGTCCGGAGCGACGTCAGCTGCCCAAGGGGCGCTCGACCTGGTAGCGACATGGGGGAAGATCTGTTTTGTAGGCCTCGGAGCCGAAGTAACTTTCCGGACATTCGATACACTGCGGCGGCAGCTCACGATGCTCACCACCTGGACCATTTCAACCGTTGAGCTGATCAAGTGCGCCGATTTCGTCGCCGATCGCGGCCTGCCAATCGATGGCCTCTTCACTAACGTGTGGTCGCTTGATGAAGCCGAGGCGGCCTACAAGTGGTTTGACAGGCAGTCTTCCGGTAAGGGCGTCTTCGAGATGTGAACGTGCCTCCAAGACGCCTGCCTCAAATCTTTCACTATGGCCTTGATTGAAGAATGGAAACAACACACATGACTGAAACGACGAGCTTTGAGGGTAAGGATTCCTTGATCTCAAGCGATGATCGCTTTGCTATCCTCGAGGTGCTGTACAAGTATTGCGAACTGCTCGACAAATTCCAGTTCGATCAGATGTCCCGTGAGGTTTTCACTGAAGACAGCACCGAGAACCACGGGTATGGTCTGGAGACCGTTTACGGTCGGCAGGAGATTGCAGACCAGTTCGCGAGGTTGATGACACCCTACGAGGGGTCCATGCACAATCTCAGCAACACTCGATTTCAGCGTCGACCGGGCGGGGTAATCTACACCCGCAGCTATTTCCGCGCCTACCACTGGCTGAAGTCTACGGGCCCGGACCCGATGAGGGCCTGTGATTTTATGTCAACCGGCGAATACCAGGATGAGTTCGTGCTGACGGAGCAAGGCTGGTTGATCAAGAACCGGGTCCGTGTCTACGTAGGACCGGGTCCCGTAGCCCTCGGCACCGTACCGTCCGGGATCGCCTCAGAGACCTCGGACGCCTGATATGACCGACTACGATCCTGATCGGCTGTTCATTGGAGGCACATTTGTGCCCGCCCATTCTTCTGCTCGTATCGCCGTCATCAATCCCGCTACGGAGGAACAGTTCGGGTCCATCATTGACGGTGATGAGGTCGACGTGGACGCTGCAGTCAACGCGGCAGCCTCCGCCGGGCCGGGATGGGCCGAGCTCTCACCCACTGAGCGAGCGAACCACTTGCTGCGGTACGCCGACTTGTTTGAGGAAAATGCCGAGCGAATCTCGCAGGTCATCATCAGGGAGAACGGGACACCCATCAGCGTTGCCCGGGCAATGCAGAGTCTTGTTCCCCGCCACCTGCGGTACTTTGCATCGTTGGCAGAAGGTCTTGAGGTAGAAAAGCGGATTGATACCGCGTCAGGGGATGCCTTGGTGCGCCGTCTGCCTGTGGGCGTGGCAGCCCTGATCACGCCTTGGAATGGTCCGCAGACGCTTCTGGCATGGAAGCTCGGACCCGCACTCATAGCTGGCTGCACGATTGTTATCAAGCCAGCCGCTGAGACTTCTCTTGAGTCCTACATCTTGGCTGAGCTATTCACTCAAGCAGGTTTCCCGCCGGGTGTAGTGAATATCGTTACCGGAGGACGAGAGACGGGAGCGGCGTTGGTCGCGCACCCTAAAGTGCGCAAGGTCGCCTTCACTGGATCGACGGCCGGCGGCCGGTCTGTTGCCGAGGTTTGCGCACGAGACTTCAAACGCGTATCGCTTGAACTCGGCGGGAAGTCCGCGGCGATCCTGCTCGAAGATGTCGATATGGAAGCCTTCCGCCCCTTCATCGCCAGCGCATGTGCGCCCAATACAGGCCAGGTGTGCCGTGCTCTGACCCGCGTAGTCGTGCCGTCCTCCCGCTACGACGAAATAGTCGACATCATTGCTCAAACGATGTCCGAGATTCCGCTCGGTGATCCGAACGATCCAGCAACGGGGTTCGGTCCGCTGGCAAATCGAACGCAGTACGAGCGCGTTATGTCCTATATTGACAGCGGCAAAGCAGAGGGCGCGGAAATCGTGGTCGGGGGGAAACGACCAAGCAATCGTGATCGAGGCTTCTTCGTCGAGCCTACTGTCTTCCGTGGAGTCACCAACAGAATGTCCATTGCTCAGGAGGAGATCTTCGGACCTGTCCTTTGCGTGATCCCTTACGAAACTGTCGATGAGGCAGTTGCCATTGCCAATGACTCCGAATACGGATTGTGCGGTGGCGTCTTTTCCTCCGACCTGGATACGGCCACGGAAGTGGCCCGGCGATTCGAAAGCGGTAGCGTGGCGGTTAACACATTTACCTTGCCTGTAGAGACCCCCTTCGGCGGGATAAAGAACAGTGGGATTGGCCGGGAGCTGGGTCCAGGAAGCGTTGATGCCTACCTCGAGTACCAGACGATTTTCCGCACCTAATGCACATCCGAACGCGCACTCACCGCTAACGCACTCGCTCAGACCGCACAGCGTCATGGCCCATCCAGAACGTTGTGGGTGGAAGTTCGCGTCAACGCAGATAACAACAATTGAAGGAAAGGCCCAGTCTGTCATGGCACCAAGTTTCATTGAACGCCTCCGCTCCCGGGAACCACTTATCGGAAGCTTTCTCTTCCTCCCAAGCGCCGACGTGGCGGAGGCGGCGGCCCGAACCGGGCTGGATTTCGTAATCGTAGATATGGAGCACTCCCCGAAGAGCTGGCAGACGGTGCAGGACATGGTGCGCGCCGCACAACTCGGTGGCACTACCTGCCTAATTCGGGTGGCATCAATCCATCCGGAACACATTCTGCACGCCCTGGAAATCGGAGCCGATGGCATCGTCTTGCCTTGGGTAGAGAGTGCGGCCGACGTCGCCCGAGCAGTAGAGGCCGCACGATACGCGCCTGTAGGCAATCGTGGAACATGCACCATGAGTCGTGCGGCTTCCTACGGAATAGGCCGCGAGGGATTTGCCGCCCATGCCGCCCACCAGAACAACACGACCGTGCTGATTGGACAGGTGGAAAGTGCAAACGCCATCGCGAACATCGATGAGATCATCGACGCTTCGCCGGGGTTGGATGCGGTGATCGTCGGGCGAGCCGACCTCGCTTCGAGCATCGGCCACGTTGGACTTACCGCGCATCCAGAGGTAATTCGAATGACCGAAAAAGTAATGGACCGCATGGGCGAACTAAGAGGGCTACCGTTCGGCCTTGCAGTTTACGGGCCGGAGGAAGCTCCGGAGTGGACCCGCCGCGGTGCGTCGCTCTTCGTCCATTCCACCGACGTCTCGATGGTGGTCAACGGCTACCGCGACACAGTGGCGAACTTCAAGACGGTCAAAGAATCTGCCGTCCAAGCCGACGTTAGAGAAGGAGCATAATTATGAGGACCGTAGCGACTGGCAAGATCGGACGTGTCATCTTTGCCCGGCTGGAGCCGGGAGAGGACCTTTACGAAGCAGTGCTTGATCTTGTCGAGACCGAAGGCATTGATTCAGGTGTAATCCTCGATATGACAGGAGCAGCAACGAGTCTACGGGTGCAACTACCTGTTTCCGCGACGGCTGGTGAACGGCCAGCGACGGTTTTCGAAGCTGAAGGACTGACTGAGATTCTCGGGTCAGGGATCATCGGGAGGGTCGAAGAGGACTTTGTCTCCGGCGATGGCGCCGTCCAGTACCACGCTGGAAAGCCCTACGCCCACATTCACGTCTCGGCCACAGTCAATGGAGAGACCCACACCGGTCATCTGCTGAAGGGAACGCTTGTGCGGTCCGTCATTCCGGAATCACACTTTACGATTGCCATCGCCGAGGTCGAAGGAGTTCACCTTGCGCTCCGCGTCAACAGTGACGCAAATAGCGACTACCCTGCCGGGATCCCGTACCACACACTCAGCGCCGAATAATAAACCGGATTCGGCCCACACATCATGAATATGACGACAGGGTGAAGAGCTATCGATTCGACCAATTTGGCGGTCTAGATCATCTGAACATGCATGAGGAACCCATGCCGACCGCCGGTCCCGGTGAGGTATTAGTGCAAATCCAGGCGGTCTCGCTCAACTTCCGCGACGTAGCTATTCCAACGGGACGGCATCCCTTGCAACACAGCCCTGGCCTCATTCCGACAAGCGATGCGGCTGGGGTCATTGTTGGGGTCGGTGATGGTGTTAGTGACTTCCAACGCGGTGACCGGGTCCTAAGCACCTATCACCCGCGATGGGTAGGCGGACGGCCGCCTTCCTCAATGACCTCCGATGCATACGGACGAGGCAGAGACGGATGGCTAACGGAATACAAAGCAGTGAGCCAACAATCAGTGGTACTCGTTCCGTCGTCGCTAGCCTCACATAGCGCTTGCACGTTGCCCTGTGCTGGCGTAACGGCTTGGTCAGCGCTGCGCGGCCCTGATCCTCTACGGTCAGGACAGTGGGTTCTCACGATGGGAACAGGAGGAGTGTCACTTTTTGCGCTGCAGCTCGCAAAAGCCAGCGGATTACAGGTTGTGGCAACGACCTCATCCCCACAGAAGGCCGAGTTCTTGAAGGCTTTGGGCGCCTCCCATGTCGTGAACTACTCGGCGGAAAGGTCGTGGGGGCTGTCCGCACGAGAACTAACTGGCGGTCGAGGATTTGATCGGATCGTCGAAGTGGGAGGGGCAGGCACGATGGCGCAGTCGTTGCTGGCGATCAAGGAATTTTCCGAAATCGCCTTGGTTGGATTTCTGGACCACTCCGCACAAAGCATCGACTTTGGAGATCTTTTTCGAAGCAATGCAAACATCCGACAGGTTAGGGTAGGCCACCGTCAGCAACTGGAGGAAGTTGTTGAGGTCGTCAACGCCCACGACATCAAACCAGTCATCGATGCGGTTTTCCCTTTTGAGGTTGCTCCTGCTGCGTTTCGTCACCTAGATGCAGCCAGGCCGGTAGGCAAGGTCGTCATCGAGATCTCCCCAGATCCCGGGCCCGAAGCCGGCATGTGATGAACGTCCCGTGATGTGAGGAGTTGCTATGGCGTTACAGCCGCTTATTGAAGGACTTACCCTTCCGGAGGGAATGCGGTGGCATGGTGGTCGCGCGTGGTTCAGCGACATGTTCCATCGTGCAGTGTGCTCAATGAAGGAGGACGGCTCCGATCTTCGAGTTGAAGGGCAATTTGATACACCCCCTGCAGGGCTGGGGTGGTTGCCGACCGGGGAACTTCTCGTGGCACTTCAGCACAGCAGATTGCTCGTACGCCGCGAACCTAACGGTTCATTCTCAACGTACGCTGAGCTCACATTCATCTCCGCTGGCCCCATCAACGACATGGTTGTTGCGGACGATGGCACCGTCTACGTTGGCTGCCATGGATTCGACATCTACGAGGACGAACCGCTTGTGGCTACGGGACCCCTTATGAGAGTAGCCGTCGATGGAGAGCTATCGGTGGTCGGCGAACCAACGCACTTTGCCAACGGGGCCACCATCCACAACAGCACGCTCATTATCGCTGAGTCGTTCGCCAACCGCATTTCCCAGTACGACATCATGAACGACGGAACTTTGCGGAGCCGTAGGGACTGGGCGGCATTTGGCAGTACCCCGACTGCGAAGATCCTTTCCGAACGGATGATTGAGCTTGAGGTCGCACCGGACGGCATCTCAGGTATAGATCGGGAAGGCGCCATCTGGGTGGCTGATTTCATGGGGCGACGCGCCGTTCGGGTGCTGCCCGGTGGCACGATCAGCGACACCATTCGAACCGGCGACCTCAGCTGTTACTGCGTTGCACTTGGAGGGATGGACGGGAAGACGCTGTTCCTGTGTGCCGCGCCGGCCGACATCGCCGCTGAAGCACATGAGCGCAACCCCAGAGGCATGATCGCGTCCTATCGTGAGGTTCCCTTGGCATCGACAAACAACAAGGAGGTTCTGGCATGAAAAGCCGAGCATGGGTACAGAGGGCGGCCCGTCAAATCACCCTCGAAGAATTCGAGATCCCGGACCGTCTCGCTGACGACGAAGCTCTAGTGCGGGTTGAGGGCTCGGGGTTGTGCGGCACGGACTACGAGCAGTACGTCGGCAACCTTGGCAAGGGCGTCGTTGACCTTCCAGTAATTCCTGGGCACGAGCCGGTGGTCACAATCGAACGAATAGGCGAGGCAGCTCAGGCCCGATGGGGGCTAAAGCCCGGGGCACGTGTGGCTGTGGCGGCGCACGCTGGATGCGGAGTCTGCCCTGCGTGTTGTGCGGGGGAGCAGTCACTTTGTCTTTCATCGGCCAAGATACGGTATGGCTTTGAGCGGCTTGGGAAGAAGCATGACCTTCGCGGCGGTATGGCTGAGCATATGGTGCTGAGCGGAAATACCTTGTTGTTTCCGGTGCCGGACTCGTTAAGCACTCAGGATGCTCTGCTGTTTAATCCACTCGGCGCAGGGTTTGCGTGGGCGATTGGCCGTGGTCGCGTTCGAGTGGGGGATTCCGTGCTGGTAATCGGCGCGGGCCAACGCGGACTTGCCTGCGCTGCGGCGGCGGCCGTCGCCGGGGCCAGCCAGATCGTAGTCGCCGGCATCGCCAGCGACGAATTCAAGCTTGCACTCGCAAAACGGTTGGGAGCCACACAAACAGTCGTGATTGATGCTGCAGACCCTGCCAGCCTCATTGACCAAGTCGGATCCGATGCCTACGACTGTGTGATCGACGTAGCACCTCGCGCCACCAGACCAGTCGTCGACGCTGTCACAGCAGCGCGCCCGGGCGGACGAGTAGTTTTGGCAGGGTTGAAGGGCCAAACTGTTCCAGAACTCTGGTCTGACGCAATTGTCCTCAAAGGTCTGACAATTGTCGGAGCACGCTCTGTGGACCAAGACGCCTTCGTCCTGGCGATGTCGGCCCTCGAGCGCGGGCTGGTGCGTGCTGACGAATGGCATACACACGCCTACCCGCTCGAAAAACTGGAAGATGCTCTGCTCGTGCAGGGTGGAGAAGTCCTGACGGGCGTGCCCCCGCTCCATGTCAGCATCCTCGCGCCTGATGCCAGCCGCTGAGTAATATCACCCAATGCAACTTTTCCTAGACACGGTGCTAATTGTCTGACATTATGATTTCTATGTGGTCCAGATAACATTCGTCCCTCTGGCTACGGCAAATCATTCAAATATCGCAAAGAAGCGATTAGGAGGCCATGAGTTATGTTTTCCCGCAAGACAAACCAGCGTCGAAGGTCATGGCAGCTTGCTGTTGCCGCAGCCTTGGGCATCCTGTTAACAGTTACCGGCTGCAGCACTAGCGGAACAGGTTCGACAACGCCCTCCGGCAGTGCCGGTGGACTGATTGGCGTGTCCGTTTACACGAATCAACAGCCAGGCTTGAATTACGCTGTCAAGACGATGGAGAAGGTTGCCAAGGATAATGGTGACCGGGTGGTTTCGCAGTTCGCCAATGGCAGCAGCGGACAACAGGTCAACCAGGTTCAGAGCATGCTCCAGCAAGGTGTAAAAGTTCTGGTTCTGGTCATGGTCGACCCGAAAGCGTTCGTTCCTGTCGTCAAGCAAGCACAAGCGCAGGGCGTCAAGGTGATCGCTTACGACGACAACGTAGTGGGCGCCAAAGTCGACTACTACATGGTCCGCGACAATGTGGAGTTGGGCCGGTTGCAGGCTCAATCCGTGGTTGATCACCTGCCCCAGGACCGGGTTGCAAAGGTAGCAATTATCCGCGGTGACCCTGCGACGCCTTCTGTTCCCGAGTTGATGGAGGCTTACACGGAGCTGCTGATCAACAATCCAAAGGTGAAGGTGGTCTACGACCAGACGACTCCCGGGTGGGATCAGGCTGCTGCCCAGCGAAATGCAGAGGCTGCCTTGCAAAAGGACCCGGATATCGATGCCTTCGCCGTGATGTGGGACAACGGCACCCAGGGTGTAGTGCAGGCGGTCAAGGCTGCTGGCAAGCAGCCAGGTCAGGTATGGTCCACCGGGACCAATGCTTCCCCGGTGAGCCTGACCTATATCGCGCAGGGGTGGCAGGGGCAATCGACCTATAGTGACTACACTGTCCAGGCGACAAATGCTGCGAACGTGGCCCACGCCTTCATCACAAACCAGGACCCGCCTAAGCCGGACAAGACCACCGATGATGGTGTGCCTGTTTTGACTACCCCTCAGGTTTCGGTCACGAAGGACAATCTCTGCGAGTTCCTCACCAAGCAGGCCCCTCCAGGCTGGATGGACGGCTCCAGCTTCGACATGGCGGCGACCTGTGGCTGATATTGCTCGGGATGAAGTTTCCTCGGCCTGGGTTGCCGCCCAGGCCGAGGGCCTGCTCGTCGCCAACTCCCTTACAAAGACATATGGCACCACTACAGTGCTAAAGAATGTAGATCTGTCCCTGCGCAAGGGCGAAGTCCTTGCGCTGGTGGGGGAGAACGGAGCCGGTAAGTCAACCCTCGTCAAGATCCTCGCCGGGGTCATACCCTTCGGGGAGTATTCCGGCGTGGTGGAGGTTGACGGGAATCCGGCACATTTCACATCACCCAGGGCCAGCGAGCTGGGTGGTGTCGTGCTCGTCCCGCAGGAGCTTCATGTGATACCGCATCTGAGTATCGCGGAAAACATGTTTGCCTCGCAGCTGCCGGGACGGCGAGGTTTTTATGATGAGCGTCAAGCTGCAAGCGATGCGCGCGAGGCTTTGAAGGTCTTCGATATTGATGTAGACCCATTGGCGCCCGCAGCCGTGCTCTCCCCTTCGGAACGTCGACTGATAGTTTTGGCGGCTGCACTCTACCGGTCAGCGCGGGTCCTGATTCTCGACGAGCCGACGGCAGCATTGACGGAAGCTGAAGCAGGCGTCCTGCTGAAGCGATTAGGCAACATCCGCAAGGCTGGCGTTGGGATCATCTACATCACCCATCGGTTGGACGAACTGCGGGAGATTGCCGACAGCGTCATGGTTTTGAGGAACGGGAACTTGGTGGCCCGCTACGATTCCGTGCCGACTCAGTCAGAAATGGTCACAGCGATGCTGGGGGAGACCCTCGAGTCCATCTCGTCCCTGGCTGAAGCTGCGCCGGCAGAGCGCAAGGAAGACGAAACACCGGTGCTTCAAGTGCGTAACCTTTCTGCCTACCTTGGGGACAAAAGGGGGCGTGCCCGAGTTGTGGACGTAAGCTTTGACGTCTATCCAGGAGAGATTGTTGGCCTCTACGGGCTTGTGGGCGCCGGCCGTACCGAACTTGGACATGCGCTGGCCGGAGCATGGCCAGGCACCGTGTCCGGACAGTGTTCCATCGGAGGAGCTGAAGGCTTGCCGAAGAACATCGCCGATGCGCTCCGCCGAGGCCTGTCGCTGCTTGTCGAGGATCGCAAGTCCCAAGGAATTTTCCAGGGACAGTCAGTGGCCGCAAACATGACAGTCAGCATGCTTAATGATTTCAGCCCTAACCCTGTTCTGCTTGATCGTGCGGCGGAGGCGAGCCGAGTCGATGACTACATCCGGAAACTCGGGGTGCGTCCGCCCCGGCCGGAAATCGCGATTGATGCCCTAAGTGGGGGAAATCAGCAGAAGGTTCTCCTGGGCCGCTGTCTGATCGATGGTTTAAAAGTGCTGGTCCTCGACGAGCCGACACTTGGCGTGGATGTTGGGGCACGCCGCGACATTTATCAGCTGCTCCGGACCATCGCACGGGAGATGGGCGTCGGCGTGCTTCTGATATCCAGCGACGTCGACGAAGTCCTGACTGAGGCTGATCGAACCCTCGTTATGTACAAGAGCCGAATCCGCGGCGAATTCCCTCGCGGCGCTACGGCTCACGACCTCATGTCGGCCGCGACTGGATCATGAAAGAAATGAAAATGAGTATTCAAAACAGAAAATCTCTTGCGAGGGCCTCTGCCACTGCAGCACCGGCGACCGGGGACGTCCAGTCTTTGGGCAGCCGTTTCCTGGCGGTGCTTCTCTCCCGCAACACGATCCTCGTTCTGGCAGCTTTGCTGCTCATCCTTTACTTCCACCAGCAATCCGACGGGCTGTTCCTGACACCGACAAACGCTTCCCTACTCCTGCGCCAAACAGCAGTTGTGGCGGTTGTCGCATCAGGAATGACCGTGCTGCTCATCATGGGTCAGTTTGACTTGTCCGTTGGCAGCGCCGCGTTCTTCTCAGGTATGGTGGTCGCCTTTGCACAGGTTCAAGATTGGGGGCTCGTCCCCAGCATCCTCGCCGGCGTTGCCGTTGGGCTCATGATTGGACTCATTCAAGGACTCGTTATCACTACGTTTGCGGTTCCGGCTTTCATCGTGACGCTCGCTGGCTTCCTGCTATGGAGGGGCCTCGGCCTGTGGATCACTAATGCGGTCCCAATCGGGCCGGTGAGTGACGACTTTATCGGACTCACCGAGGGCACCATGCCCTTGGTCGTAGTGATTGTTCTGGCAGTCGGCGTTCTGGCAGCCGGGGTTACACGAATGATATCCACGCGCGGGGTCCAAGGTCTGAGTCGTCGAACCTCGGCCGCCTTTCCAGTCGTAGCAGCATTGTTGCTAGCCGTTGTCGTGATAGTACTGGGCCAAACACAGATCGGTTTGCCGAACGCACTTCTCTGGGTTATCGGTGTGGCAGCAGTCCTCGGTGGCCTGCTAGGCCGTGCCAAACTTGGCCGTCGAATCTTCCTCCTTGGTTCGAACGCAGAATCCGCCGTCTACGCCGGCATCAACTCCAAACGCATTATGCTCATCGGCTTCCTCATCATGGGCGCCATTTACGGCATCGCCGGTACTATGCTCACCGCCAGGGCAGGTGTTTCCAGTTCGGATGCTGGTATGAATCTCGAATTAACAGCCATCGCCGCAGCCGTCATCGGTGGAACCTCCCTGCGTGGTGGGATCGGTACGATACGGGGTGCAATCCTTGGAGCAGTCCTGCTGGCAACAATCGATAACGGAATGTCGCTGCTCGGAGTTTCGAGCTACGCGCAGGACGTAGTGAAAGCCATCATCCTCGTGATCGCCGTAGCACTCGACGGGTTCTTCCGACGTCGGCAAACCACAAGATAGTTCTGGTCCGCTGAACTAATTGTTAGCCAAACAACTCGACGTTGACTGACCTATGTATTCCCTATTGCTGAGGCTTGGTCCTCGAGCCACCTGGACTGTAGCTTCATGAAGGGAAAGCGCTCCAGCACGAAGGCAGCCGCAGATCAGAACCTAGTTGTACCTGCGTCCCTCCTTATTCTCTAGATAATCTCGGACGACGGCCCGACACCCGCGTCGGGTTCGTGGTGCCTCCTCGAATGCAAGTTCAGAAAGACGACTGGTAAATGAATCCCACATACTCGTTCGACGGCCGCGTAGCGTTCGTCACCGGAGCCACCTCCGGTCTCGGCTTGGCCACAGCGGAGAAGTTTGCCCAAAGTGGCGCGGCAGTAGCCTTGATTGATGTCAACGCCCAAGCCGTCCGGGAACTTGAGCTGAAACTACAATCCGCAGGATACCCAGTGCTGGGCATAGTTTGCGACGTTACCGACGAGCAGCAGGTGCAGAACGCAGTCGAACAGACCGTCACCGCTTTTGGCAGCCTCGACATGGCTTTTAATAACGCCGGTGTGATTGGTAGCCCTACTGAACTCATTGACGAAACTGCCGAATGGTACGACCGCACCCACAACGTCAGTGCCCGAGGTGTATGGGCATGCATGAAGCATCAGTTGCGACAGATGCGCCTGCAGGGGGGAGGGGCCATCGTAAACTGCTCATCGATGAGTGGACTCATTGGCCAGCGAACCCGATCATCATACAACTCCGCTAAGCACGCCATCATAGGACTAACGAAGAGCGCGGCCCTGGAGAATGCGCATCTGGGGATTCGCGTGAACGCGGTATGCCCCGGCTCTTTCGAAACGCCGATGCTTGCATCCATGATTGAGCGGGGCGAGTTGGCTCGTGAAGATGCGATCGCGGGGGCGCCAATTGGTCGAATAGGTGACGCGCATGAGTTGGCGGCTGCCGTTCTGTGGCTATGCAGTGAAGGATCGAGCATGGTTGTTGGCGTGGCCTTGCCCGTCGATGGAGGGTCAGTGGCCCAATAGCCAATCCCCGTAGAACTAAACACCGTCATATTCATGGGGATGTTCAACACACAGGATCTGACGTGTGGCGACACGACAACTTCCGCTGAATACCTGCTGAGAATTTCTTCTCTCTGCAATCATCTCGAGCCCCTGTGATTACGGCCCGGTTGGATTGTTGCATGTCCGATGGTCTTGAGTTTCCCAGCCATTATGCCGCCGCTGTGTCGGTGACGGTCGAAAGTTGAGCCTTTGTGACAGCCCGATTGGCTTCCAGCGGTCCTTGCAACTCCTGAGCGGTTTAGGAGTTGCAATTCGCAGAGATGAAAAGGGGAAGGAAGTCCGGGGACGCCTCCGAAGAACGTGCACGTGCTCATTGCAATCACCTGATGAAACAGAGAATGAGCAACTCCGAAGCCTGCCGGATCGTAGGAATCAGCCGTAGTTTGTGTACCAGGTGGCGCCACGGCCACAGCGTCGTTCTGAAGCCAGGAGACATTATGAAGTATGCGTCCATGTCGCTGCGGAGGCCGACGGTCATCTCCCACCAGTTCCTCTCGGAGTCGGAACGGAACAAGAGCGCGGACCTGTTGCATACCGGCACGAGCATCTGTTCAATCCCTAGGGAGCTCGGACGGAGATGCGCCGAAACACTCATGAGCCTCGGGTAGATATCGTCCTCGGACGACTCACCGGAGTGCCGGGCGGCGCAGACGGAGCCGGCTGCACACCGGGAAGTCGCCAGCAAGCCTAACTGCGGGACTCTATAGAGGAACACGTAGAGCAACGCTGGGGCCCGGCCATGTATGCAACGACCTCCACGCAGAATTCCCGGGACAACCGGGCGCTGCACCCCGCGCCGAGACCGTGTACCAGGCTTGAGGGCTTCCAAGCCCTGGATCTCGCCGTGGGATCCTGCCGTCTCACCCCGAATTGGACGGACCGGTCGCCGGCCTCGCCGCGGAAGGAGCGCCCGACGAAGCGCTTTCCCGACGGTCCCAAGGCACCGGGGAGAATATTGACGACTAGAAAAGCTGGCCGATCGCCGTCGGCAAATTAGTCGAACGGTCAATTTCGTTTATTGGCCTAGTGCATCCGGCAGGGAACCGGGGCAGAGAATCTCCGCGACTCGCTGTGGCCGGCAGACACTCTGGTGCCTTTCCAGGCTATCTCCGCCGCTCCCTACGTGGGATCAGGGCACTGAAATGGCCGGCCACTAAGATTCCGCCCGATGCACGCTCGTTCGGTCTACTTCTGCGCCCCCCAGTCTGTGGCAGCGCGGTTCGATCGAGAACAACAATGGCCTGCTTCATCAGTACTTCGTTGCAACATATGGTTCTGCCGCGGATGAAGACAGTCGGGCCAGGCGTTCTGTAGTCTCTGCCAACCAGGGGCGCCGACGGTTTTGTTCAGCAGCGACCCCTAAACCGGTGCATACCCAGCAAAAAACAATTTTTGCCGGTCCCCGAAGGGGTACATGCTCAGCGCCATCATCCGCCATCATCCGCCGTTCGATGCGCTTCGGTGTCCTCGGAGAGGTATTGGCCGATCGGAACGGTCGTCCATGCCGTGCTGGTTGGGATCAAAGTTGGCGCGAGTGCTGAGCCAGAAAGCGGAGATGCGCCCGCATAGCCTCTTCTGCCTCATCCTGGTCGCCGTTTGCAACCGAACGCACTATTGCTATGTGGTGGCGTACCCCTTCGCGCGCTACCTCCGGTGACCAGTCAATGAGCTCCATGGGGTGGATAATGCTGTGTACTGCTGAAATTACTGCTTGGAGGATGCGGTTACCGGAGGCTTCAGCCACGAGTTGGTGAAATTCGAAGTTCAGAACCGGGGCTTCGGCATCCAGGATCGATATCGATTTTTCCTGTTCGATGACGGCGCGAAGTTTCTCTATGTGGGACTCGGTTCTGTTATTTGCCGCTCCGCGCGCGCTGGGGACTTCGATCATGTCCCTGAAGGCTATGACCTCTGCCGCTGACACGCTCCCAATTTCCAATGTATTGGCCAGCTGCTCAGCGAATGCACGGTCGAGCGCGTGGTGGTCAACGAAGCGCACAAAGGAACCGCCTCTGGCACCTGCCGACTTGGTGATAAGCCCGCTTTCCTTCAGCGCCGAGAGCGCTTCGCGGACAGTGGGTCGGCTTACATTGAACTGCTCCGCCAATGCTGACTCACTTGGAAGCTTTTCTCCGTGCTCCAGGCTGCCACTGAGGATTGCTTGTCTGATCTGACTTTCAATCTGCTCTCTCGGGCGCTGGACCGCGTTGGGTCGAAAGGTTTTTGCCCCGGACATGCTGTTCGTGTCTGAAGTCCGAACTTTTACATCTGACACAGAGTTCCTCCAGATCGTTTCTGCCGATAATTAATTGTACAGGAGGCACACAATTGACAATTAGCAGTTAATAGTAGATCTGCCTCATTTAGCCGGACGTCCCGCAATCAGGACAGTGCGGCTGGAAAGCTCATGTCTGGATGCTTGGGCGGGTGATCGGCCCTCGAAGGGCACCCTGACCAACTATCTCTATTGGCGGGATCACCCGTAGAGATAGTTGGTCAGGGTTCAACCTACGACATTAGGTCGGGCTCTGGGCGGAAGCGCGTCGCAACTCCCCGCGATCAATGGTTGCGGAAGAGACGCTCCTTGCCTTCAGGAGAGGCTTGTCGATTTTCTCACTGGGTGTACGGGGCAGTTCATCGATTAGTTCGAAGTACCGTGGCACGGCAAAGTAGGGCAGGTTTTCGACGCAGTGGTCAATAATTGAACTCAATTCACCTTGGTCAACCCCTTCGAGGAACGCTAGTACCTCCTGCCCATAGATTTCAGACGTGACCGGGACTACTGCCGAGTGGGTCACTGCTGGATGATTGTTAAGAACTTCCTCAACCTCCAGAGCTGAGATGTTTTCGCCACCACGCCTAATGGAATCAGAGGAACGCCCGGCGAAGTAGAACCAGCCCTCTTCGTCCACCCGCACCCGGTCGGAAGTATGAAACCAAAGGTTCCTCCAGTCCTTGATCGTGGCATCCGGGTTGTCGAGGTACCCGAGCATCATGATGCCCGGCAGGTTTGGACGTATCAGAAGAAACCCTGGTTCTCCCGGCGAAACAGGTAGATCGTTTTCATCGACAACTGCAGTCTCCCAGACCCCATTTGGCCGGCCACACGTACCATCCGGCCAGGCAGTACCTGCTGGCACTCCGAGCGGTATCCCGCTGTCCGTAAGCCCATACAACGTCGTCGCTTTCATTCCGAATGTGTCAGCGAATTCGTTCTGGCTGATGGGTGCAGGGATGACAAGCGCTCTTTCTACGCTGTGAGATCGATCGTCTTGTGAGATACCCCGCTTCCGCAAGATTGCTTCCATAGTGCCCAGAAGGTTGACTGTCGTCGCTCGTGTTTCCCTCAGATCGGAGAAGAACGCTCGAGCGCTGAACCGCTGACTAATGATGATGGATGCGCCAGTTTTTAGAGCAGGGAGCAGGGCACAGCACAGAGCGTTCGCATGAAACACCGGCAGAGCGATGAACACTCGGTCCTTTGGCTGATAGTCCATCACAAGATTGGCGTTGTGAGCCCAGGCCGTCATCATTCCATGACTGCAGATGACACCCTTGGGCGGACCGGTACTTCCCGATGTGTACAAAATACAAGCGGCGTCCTCGGGGTCCTGCCCGACAGGTGTGAACGGGTGATCCGGACCGACGAATTCGTCAAAGGTCATTCTCCCTGCCCTGCGTGACGGCCCGCCAACCGTCACCGAGAGCGTTTCCACGCCGGCTTTGCCCAGCGCCTCGTCGTAGAGTTCCTCCATCTCGCTTGAGACGAAGACATATCGCGAAGAAACCTGGCGCACGAGGTACTCGAGGGAACTCCCGCGTGTAGCCGTGTTGATCGGGACCGAAACTCCACCAGCAAGCGAAATGCCAAGAATCGTAATGACGAGTTCGACCGAGTTATCCAGCATGACCAGCACCCTGTCGCCCTTGCTCAAACCGGCCGCTTGCAGGGATGCAGCTACGCGGGTCGCAAGCGCCTGAATTCGGCTGTAAGTATAGGTTTCCGAGGGTTGCCCGGGCTCTAGGAACTCAATGGTGGACCCGCTTTTACTGTCGATACCGCCTGTAAGCAGCTCGTGCAGCAGGTGTCGCCAAGCCGATGGGTTCACAGCCCCATCACCGTGCGGTAGCGGTCGTAGGAAGCTACTTTCAATCCCAAACCCTTGGCAATTGAACTGGTGGAAGTAAATGCTTCAACGTTGGAGGTCAGCTTCTCGTCACTGTGCGGGTGCTTCCACACAGTGTCTTCCATACCCACCCGGACATTGAGACCCAACGTCATCGCGAGCGTTGCCAGATACGATGACGCACGCCCGGCAGCACACACAAGGATCTTCGCCTTCGGGTCCGTGTCCCGAATCAGACGGACGAAACGGAGCAGTCCGTCAACCATCTGAAGCGGGTTTTCCATCGGGCTGCAGCCGGGCAGGCTCGGCAGCACGCACCAGAGCTGTCCTTCACCGAGCATACCGCTGCGAAAGAGGTATCGGTCGGCGTTGTTGACATCGGCGTCGGCGTAAACCGCGATGATCGGCTTTGATCCTGCTTCGAGAACCAAGCGGGTCTTTTCGAGCATCATTGGAACCGGCTTGGCAAAGAGAGAATCCCCTGTGTAGACGGCGGTGGTGTTCACGGGGACCGCGTCCAGGACACCCAGCTTGAGCCCGCGCTTCATCTCATCCCACTCCCCATGGAGAGCGCAGACATAACAACCGTCCACAAAGATTCCAGGGAATTCTTCACGGAGCGGGTCCACGACCTCCTTGAAGCGATCAATGCTCAGGGTGTTGTAGCCCTTGTCGTCGCGAACGTGCAGGTGGATAGCACTAGCACCCGCCTGCACACATTCGCGTGCGCTTTGGAGCAGCTCAGCTGTCGTAATCGGCTGATTGGGATTCTCTTCCTTTCGGAAGAAGGCACCCGTGAGTGCCGACTGGACGACAATTTCGTCCGGGACAGTCCACTTCTCTTGGATTTCACCGTCGTGGAACGCGGTCCGGCTAGGGTCAAGGATCCCAGGGAGCCCATAAGGCCTCCAGATCATTCGGTTCTTGTCGTGCTCCATGCCGCGTTCGACAGCGGCCCAGTCGATTGTGCTCAACGTTGAGTTCTCGCTTTCAGATAAGCACCTGTACCGCACGGGACGGTGCTACTGCTCAATTCCTTACAAACCATGCCGGCTAAGGAGCTAACCGCTTGATTGTTAAACAACAATGCCATACAGTTCCCCTGAAGGCAACTGTCATACAATTGACGAACTAGCAGGCGAAGGTGAGTTATGTTCGGGCCAAAGGCTTCCATTTCGGGTGTGGGGTATACCCCACTGACTCGCGCTTCGGGTAAGACGCCACTGCAGCTTGCCGTTGAGGCGAGCCGGGCAGCAGCCGAGGATGCAGGGATCGAGCTTGCCTCCATTGACGGCGTAGTGATTTATGGGCTTCATGACTCCACAACTGCTGCCGCTATTGCTACGGAGCTGAGACTCCTCAATCCCCGCTGGACCGTCGACCTCGTCGGGGGTGGACACGCCGCCTGTGCGGTGATAGGACATGCAGCGGCGGCCGTAACGACGGGGCTCGCATCTTCGGTCCTTGTTGTTCGGGCAGCCAACGGCCGCTCGGGGCGGCGACTGGGTGGGGTCGGGGAAGAGGTGCGCGCAGGCGGTTCCAGCCAGTACTTAGCCAATGTTGGCCTCCTTACCTACCCGCAACAGATGGCAATGTGGGCCCGCCGCTACATTGAGCAATTCAATCCGGCGCCGGAAGCCTACGCCAACATCGCGGTGAAGTCCCGGGCGAACGCGATCAAAAACCCCAGGGCAATCATGCGTACTCCAATGACTATGGACGACTACTTCGCCAGTCCCATGGTCGCGGATCCGTTTAGGCTCTTCGACATTTGTCCGGAAAGTGATGGCGCCCTGGCCTTACTGGTCACAGGTGGTGATCGCGCCGCGGATCTCCGACATGTCCCGGTACTTATCGAATACGTTGAACATGGGGGTTTGAGCAGGCCTGGAGCGGACTTGGAGGACTTCCTCGGACTCGAGGACCTTTCGCGCAACTTTGCCGGTCCCGTTGCCCGGCAGATGTACGACAGGAGCGGCCTAAGCATCAATGATTTCGACTTGCTCGAAATTTACGACTGCTTCACACACACCGTCCTCCTCACCCTCGAGGGAATTGGTGTGGCACCTCTGGGACAAGCTGCCGAATGGGTCTGCGAGCCCGACACCATGACCCTCGGTGGTTCAATGCCCGTCAATACCCACGGAGGACTCTTGTCCGAAGGCTATCTAATGGGCTTATCCCATGTAGCAGAGGCCGTTCTCCAACTCCGTGGACAGTGCGGGGAGCGTCAGGTTCCAAATGCCCAGCGAGCTCTGGTCACGGCTGGCGCGATGATGCAAGGCTCACTTGCAGCCTTGGTAAAGGGGTAATTACTCGTGGAATGGTCTTACGGAAAGCTTGAAACACCCTCAAACTTCGTCGGCGAACTAGAAACCGACCCGGACTCCGCGCCGTTCTGGGAAGGACTGGCTGTGGGCGAAATTCGCGTTCAACATTGCAACCTATGCGGAACGTATCGATTCCCGCCAGGTCCTTTCTGTCTTAACTGTGGATCGGGCAGACAAGTCTATGTTGCACTAAACAGCACGCCGCGACTCTTCAGCTGGATTGTGGTCAATCGGTCCACACATGAGGATATGCCGGCTCCCTACGCCGTCGCCGTCGTTGAATACGAAGAAGGCGTACGGCTTCCTGGAGCCTTGCGCGTACATGCAGATGTCCGCAAGCTCGACATCGGAATGCCGGTGAAGATCACAATTGAAACAGGGCGACGGCCCTTCATCGCCGTCCATGTCGGCGAAGGCGAAGAGTGCAATCTCAGTTCTGCTGACAGGCAATACCCACGCATGTAAAGAGTTCATCAACAAATTTGGAATTGAAAAGGTGTCGTGATCATCATGCCAAAAAGCGTACCCGCTTACCTCTCCCAAAAGGTGGAATTTATAAACGCTGGATGCGTACTTCGCGGCACATTTTATTCCCCCGCTGATGCAAAAGGTCCTTGGCCTGTTGTTGTAATGGCCCATGGATGGGGGATGGTATCGGGTGGAGACCTGGAAGATTACGCAGTAGGCATAGTCGCCGAGGGCTTCGCTGCCTTAACCTTCGATTTCCGGCACCTCGGCGCAAGTGACGGTGAGCCACGCCAGGAAATTGACCCTCTACGTCAGGTGGAGGACTACCGTTCAGCGATCGACTACGTACGCTCCCGCCACGACATCGATAAAGAACAGATTGGCATCTGGGGTAGCAGTTACAGCGGCGGCCATGCCCTCGTTGTCGCAGCGATCGACCGCCGTGTTCGATGCGTCGTCGCTCAGGTCCCGACCATCAGCGGATGGCGAGCGGCCCAGATGAGAACCTCATACGGCGACCGGGAAGCTCAGCACCTACGTTTCGAGCAGGATCGTGAAGCACGCTTTTCCGGGCATGAAGGGCACCGTATTCCCATGATCAGCCAAACTCCCGGCGAAAAGGTCGCATACCCGGGATTCGACTCATACAGCTACATGTCAGGCCAAGGCAAGATCTGCCCCACATGGCGAAATGAGATAACGGTTCGATCACTTGAACTTGCGTGGACATACGAACCAGGAGCCTTCATAGAACGCATCGCCCCGACACCTCTGCTTATGATCGCGGCCACTACCGATACCGTAACGCCCACGGCATTGCAGCAGGAAGCATATCAGCGGGCGTACCACCCAAAACGCCTCCTACTCGTACCCGGCGACCACTACTCTGTCTACACAGAGCACTTCGAGACCACCAAAACTGCGGCTGCTCAATGGTTTAAGAAGCACCTGCACAAAGACCGTGAACGGCTCTGGGTCACGTAGAACACACGAATACCTGCCAAGCAGAACCGGGAACGAAAAAGAGGGGAGAGGCTAGACGGGCCTTGAACCAATAGTTCCCAAACTACTAGCCCAACGACCGGGCAGCGGGCCGCCGAAGAAGTCCCTACCACAATATGGGCACACTGCCCTTTCAGGCCGGGAGTTTCATTCACGATCTGGTCGAACGTCCGAAGGTGATCAGCCCAGCGAAAATCCGCCGAGTTTCAGAGTCCTTGCTCGACTTCCATCCTTCGGCAGAAGGAGCACCATCATGAATACCCATATCTACCAATTTCCGCTCCAACTGCGCTTTGGCGATGTCGACTCGTATGGGCATGTCAACAACGTACGATTTCTGCAGTTCCTCGAGGACGCCCGCGTGGGTTGGCTTCGGGACTCCTTCCCCTTTAGTGCTCGCGGCAAAGACGTGACATCGAAAACCTTCGACTTCGTGACGTCGGACTTCCTCGCGCTCGTCGGCCGCCAAGAGATCGAGTACCTCGAGCCACTCCTCTACAGGGTAGAGCCTATCGTTGTAAATCTTTGGACTACCAGGCTGGGCAACTCCAGCTTTGACTTGGGCTACTCAATTGCAGAAAGGGACGGCAGTCGCTTTTACGCTTATGCCGCAACCTCCATGGTCTTGGTTAGCCGAACGACCGGTCGGCCCGTTCCCTTGCCAGTCAGGCTGCGGGCTGCTTTCGATACTTTCGCTGGCACTGCAGTTCCCTTTCGCCGCCGGTCGCCGCTGCCTTCGTCTACAGCGACCGGTTGAGACGCGCCCGGCGCTCCCATCGCGGCGAGCTAAGGCATCAAATTGTTCGTAACCCCGCAGCGGTCGCCCTCAATGAAGCTATGTCCAGATTGGAAGCCTGGGAACTGGCAAGACCCCGTTGCGCAGGAGTCGTGTCAAGGCTCCACCTAGGAATTTTCACCACAATGAGTAGTCAACATAAATATTAGGAGAGACCCAAAGATGTATATTTCACTGAATTCAATACGGCCGCGCGTGGTGGGGGCTGCCATCGCCGTTGTGGCTGCCGTCACTTTGGCATTAACTGCCTGTGATCCGCCCACGAACGCCAGCAACGGAGGAGGCGAGGGGCAGCTGATCGGTGTTTCGCTCTACTCGCAGCAGGTAGCGCGTTTCAACTTCGAGGAAAAGCTGATGCGCGAAACTGCTGAGAAGAACGGCGATAAGGTCATCTCGAATTTCGCCAACGGTAATCTGGAAACCCAAATCAGCCAGATTCAGAGCATGATGCAGCGGGGAATCAAGGTCCTGATCCTGAACCAGATCAATTCGAAAGCCTTCGCACCTGTTGTGGAGCAGGCCCGCCGTCAAGGTATCAAGGTCATAGCGTACGACGAGGACGTGGCTGGAGCTCAGGTCGACTTCGTCGTTCAGCGCGACAACGCGGAAATGGCCAAAGTTCAGGCGCAGTCTGTGCTCGACCACCTTCCAACGGGAAGGGTCGGGAAGGTTGCGATCATTCGCGGCGATCCATCGACGCCGGCCATGGTCCAAATGAGTGAGTCTTACGACAAGATGGTGTTGAACAATCCGCAGATTGACGTCGTCTACGACGTTACAACTTCGGGATGGGACCAAGCCGCTGCACAGCGAAGCGCTGAGGCGGCGCTGCAAAAGGATCCAAACATCGATGCTTTCCTAGTGATGTGGGATAACGGCGCACAGGCTGTGGCGCAGGCAGTTAAATCTGCGGGTAAATCTCCTAATAGCGTATGGTCCACGGGCAGCGACGGATCGACGGCGAGTTTGGCGTACATCGCGCAGGGTTGGCAGGGCCAGTCCACCTGGACAGCCGTTGACAAGCAAGCAACTAATGCTATGGACATTGCACATGCCCTGGCAAAGGGAGAGGAGCCGCCGGCATCGGACGACGAAACGGAATCCGGGGTTCCGATCCTGCACACTCCGCTGTCTTCGATCACCAAGGACAATCTTTGTGAATTTGTTACGAAAACAGCCCCAGAAGGTTGGGTGACGCAGGATCAAGTGTTTGGGACCGGGGCAAAGACTTGCGGGTAATGTTCGGGGTTATTGAGTTGGAGAAAAGCGCGGCAGTTCACAGTTCCTCCGGAAGAATTCTGTTGAATGTTCTTTGCCGTGGGTCACTTTAATCCCGGATACGGTCCGAAGGGAAAGAAGAAGTATTAGCCACGGAGGACCCTAAACTGAGGGACCTCTATCCACGGGTCAGGCTGCCCCACGAAATACATCAGCGGTACTACGGCTCCCCGGCTCCTGCGCTAGCTTGATCGCTAGTGCAGGGCTGCCGGTCGATGAAATTCCATCTAGCAATAATATTGCTCGCTTCCCGTCAATCTACTAGCTGATATGAGTACCTATCACTGCGTCTTTGCCGGGAAGTAGGGCTTCCTCAGAAATAATTTTGCCTGAATCTGCAGTGCAAGGACGCCGACCTATTATAGAATTCGTCTAGCACATGCAGAACACGCGCGACATTGTGCTTATGGTAGTCGCAACGTACTGCTACAAAGGAGTAGATCATTGCCTTTCGTCTTAGACCCACAAATTGCAGAGAATGTAGCCACTCTTTTTCGCGACTCAGGTGAGATGGAGCCCATCGGGGTAGGTGAAATAGCCGCTCGAAGAGCTATCTTCGACAAAATGCAGCTCATGATGTTCGAGCAGTTACCCATGCCCGACGACGTCACCATAATGAATTTTCAAGCGCTCGCCCAAGACGGAACTTCGATTGCCCTCCGGTGGTATACGAAAAGCAACATGACCCCCGGTTCCGCCGTACTTTATGCCCACGGCGGCGGCATGATAGCCAGTAACGTCGAGATTTATGATCGCCCTGTGTCGCGGTACGTCTCGGCCACAGGGGTTCCCTTTCTTTCTGTTGCATATCGGAAAGCACCAGAGTTCCCAGCGCCCGTTCCCGTGACGGACTGCTACTCTGGCTTGCAATGGCTGGCCGAAAATGCGGAGACTCTCGGAGTGCAGCCTGACCGTATTGCAGTGATGGGCGATAGCGGCGGCGGCGGTATCGCCGCAAGTCTTGCCATCTACGCAAGAGACCATGCTGGACCTGACATAGCGAAACAAATACTGATCTATCCCATGCTTGATGACCGCAACACTGTCCCCGATGATGCATTCACGACCTGGATTCCATGGAGTTACGACGATAACATCACCAGTTGGGGCGCGTTGCTGGGTTCCGCTGCCGGAGGGGGCAGCGTATCTCCTTACGCTGCCGCCGCCCGACTCGACAACTTCTCCGGGCTTCCCCCCGCCTACATCGAGGTGGGTGAGCTCGACATCTTCCGTGCAGAAAACGTGGATTATGCCCAAAGGCTCTATTCCGCGGGCATCAGTGCAGAGCTGCATGTGCATCCCGGCGCACCGCATGCATTTGAGACGTTTGCCCCCGCTGCTGACGTGTCACTTCGTTCGGCTAAGAGGCGTCACGAGGTTCTGGCGTTACTTTGACGGCAATGAACATGAAATTCTGCATGCGGATGCACTAGCCGTGCGCTGGCCGAACAGTTCCTTCCCTCAATGTGGTCCCGAATATCGACCCGACTAATAGCGGAAAGGCTCTTTCCGCAGGCACTCCACCGCTGTTTTGGAGAGCCGACCCGGGACCTCGATCTGCTCTGAAGGAGGGCGACTCTGTTGCATCCGGCACTGAACGCGGCCCCATCCCGTACGCAGGGCTCCCGGCAGCAGATCCCTGTATTAGTCCTTGGCGTCTTGTACCCAGGCATCCTCCCGCAACATTGTCTGATGACTTCGACGGATTTCGCGTGTCTCTAGCAAGATCCATCCGTTGGACGACAACGGGGAGATGTAATCTTTTTCGGACCAATACCCAGCAACCGAAACAGTTCCGTAACAGCAGGCATGCAAGTCGGAACGACGTCATCGAAGCCGTCACCCGTGACCTGGCAATGCCCTGCCGGGACTACTCCCCACGCCCACTAGCAAAGGGCCGGTAACTTACGTTCGATCAACCGATTCATGGTGGTACTTGGAAGTCCGAGGATTGCGCGGTCTACCTTGCGTGGCCAGCGGACAGGATCAGACGCGCCTTTGGCCTGTTCTTGGCAATTATGAAAGTTGAAGAAGGTTGAACCCGCACGGAGCCACCGTGCCGCCCGACTTACGCTGATAGCTAGTGAAGTTCACTACCACTGGTAAGAACCCATTTGTCATCCTACGAGGTTTCACTGAACCAACTAACTTACGGTAGCCCGACGAAGTCCCCCGCTAGGCGGAAAGAGCGGCCTTCATGTACTCAATAACTACTTTTTGAGAGATAGCTGCGTCTAGCACAAATACACCGTCTTCTTCGTGGGCAATCCAGTCCGCGAGGACTTCCAGGTCTGCGAGTGTGTGCGCCTTGGTTCCCTGCGCGCCCATCGCCCGGCCGAGCGCGGCGAAGTCTACTTCGTCGATCAGCATCGCAGTGGGGTCAAGTCCTTTGGACGCGTACTGGTGCAATTCGGCGCCGTATGCCGAGTCATTTAGAACGATGATCACCCCTCGCTTGGTTACCCGAAGGAAGGTCTCCATGTCAGCCAGGCCCATGAGTCCTCCGCCGTCACCCGTGACAAATACGGTCAATCGGTCCGGCTTAGCGACCGAAACACCTGCGGCCGAGCCAAATCCCAGGCCAATCGACTGGAAGGCGGTGCCCACGAGGATCATTCCGTGGGGGTCTGGGGCTGACAGGTACATCGGGGCCCACCCCATGAAGTGACCCCCGTCCATGACGATGGAGCGGTCGGCCGGCAGGATGTCCTCCAACGCGGCTACCACGGCCCGCGGATTCAGGCGTCCGTCAGTACCGAACTCCAGAGGGTCCTCGACGGGTGCTGCATCCCGGAATTTTTCGGTGGTTACTAACTGCGCTGAGGACCGCCATGTCTCTTCTGCGCGGGCGTGGGGTACGCGGCGGGTCAGTTCCCCCAGCCCCTGTCGCAGCTCGGTTCGGAGATATTCGGATACCTGAGGGTGTGATGCCTCGGGTTCGTTGTCGAGCCTGATTACTTGTGCCTTGGCACCGAACAGAGTCCCGTAGCGTGTTTGGAATGAGTTGAGCGAAGCACCGGCGACCAGCACGACATCGGCTTCCTGGGCCACTGCCAGGCGGTGGGTTCGTGTGAAGCCGCCGGCAATGCCCAGGTTCCAAGGGGAGTCAATGACGTTTGTGGCCATGACAGAAGTCATGAACAGAGCCCCGAGTCGGTCTCCCAGATCGGTGAGCGCTTGCGCGGCGTCGTCCAGCAGGACCCCCCGGCCGGCCAGGATGAGAGGTTTTTTCGCTGTAGACAAAATCGCCGCCGCGCGGTCGAGCTCATCGGGGGAGGCACCCCAGCGAGGCTTTATTGGCAAATGGATGGGTGCAACGGCGTTGACGGCCAGCCCGCTATTTGCCAGGTCGTAGGGAATCGCGAGGACAACGGGCTGGAAGTTGCGCAGTGCCAGGTCAAACGCATGGTGCGTCATTGCTGCTGCGTTGGTGTCGGAGACCGTCAGGGTTGTGACACCAGCGGCCGCAGAGGCAGCAGTTTGGTCAATATCAAAGGCCCGTCGCCCGGTGGTGGGCGCGTCCCCGACAATCAGAACGAGTGGAATCCTTGCGAGCCGGGCTTCAGTGAGGGCTGTATATGCATTGGCGAATCCGGCCCCATAGGTCGTAGTTGCTGCAGCGGCAATGCCGGTGGCCCTGTAGTAGGCGTCGGCCATGGCGACAGTGGCGGTCTCGTGGCGTGCGCTCGTGAAACCTACGCCTGCTTCGGTGAGGTGGCTGACCAGATGGGCGTTTCCATTGCCCATTAGCCCGAAGACGTGACCGGCCCGTGAAGCGACGACCCCTGCCACTGTGGAAGAGACGGTTGTCTGTGGGATGAGTGTCGGGGATTCGAGGTATGTCATGGTGGTCCCTAAGTCTTTGAAAGGAAGATTGATTTGGGTCATCGTTTGTCGAAGGTGGTCCGGTCTCCCAGCACTTCGAGAACACGGTCATTTGTTGTAGCGTCGGCGAGGGTAACGCGCACCCCATCTTCGGCGTAGCCGCGAATAAGGATGTCGGCACGGTCGAAAGCGTCCAACAGTTGCTTCTTCAGTTCTCCATCCGCGCGAAGCCAGATGAAGTTGGCCTGGCTGTCGGGTAGGTGCCAACCCACTGACCGGAGGTGCTGGATTACTCGGGAGCGTTCTTCAATGACGGCGGCGGCTCGTTCTTGTATTTCCCGGGTCGCATTGAGGGAGGCAATCGCGGCGGTTTGGGCAAGGGCGCTAACGCCAAAAGGCAAAGCGACACGACGAAGGCCTTGGGCCAGGGTTTTGTGCGCGGCAGCATAACCCACACGCAATCCGGCCAAACCGTAGGCCTTGGAGAAAGTCCTGAGAACGCACACGTTTGCGTGAGTGCGGAATATCCCCAGGCTGTCGATTCCGCCAGATCCGACGTATTCCACGTATGCCTCATCAATGACGACGAGCACGTGCGAGGGCACTGCGGCGACGAAGCGTTCGAGCTGGCTTTGGCCCACAGTTGTGCCGGTCGGATTATTCGGCGTGCAGATGATGACGACCCGTGTTCGGTCATTGATGACTGCCAGCATCGCGTCGAGGTCATGGTTCTCGTCCTGATCCAAGGGCACTGGAACAGGAGTGGCCCCGGTCAGGGTCACCAGGATGGGGTATGCCTCGAAAGAACGCCATGCAAAGACGACTTCATCTCCGGGACCACACATGGCGGCCATGATTTGTTGGAGCACACCGACACTGCCTGGTCCAACAGCAACTTCTTCCGGGGAGACTTTGAGGAACAGCGCCAAACGCTCCCGCAGTGCGGATGCTGCCATATCGGGGTACCGGTTGATCCGGCTGATGCTCTCACGCACCACCCTCTCCACTGAAGGCAACGGGACTTCATGACTCTCATTCGAGGCCAGAGCGGCGACCGTGGCATCGGTGGCCCGCCGGCCGGCCACATAGTCGGGCAGCCCTTCAACAGTCGCACGCAGCGATGGTCCAGCGGTCTGTCCTGAGATGCGTGGAGCTGTGGATGACACTGATTTTCCTTTTGTTTGAAAGGGTCCTCGGACCCCGGAGGTCCGGTCGGGGCCAAATGATTGAGGCTGCCAGCACCCATAGTGGCCACGCGTTCTGACTAATGGCAATAGAATCCAAAAAGAATGAGACAAATGCTCTGACAAACATAAAATCCATGTCAAAATGCTCAATATGCATGCACTCGACTCTTTGGACGCGCAGATCATCCTGGCGTTGGATCAGGACCCGTCAGCGACCATACTGTCCATGTCACAGCGTCTTGGGGTAGCCAGAAACACCATTCACAGCAGGATCCGGCGGTTGGAAGCCGAAGCCCTGGGAGCTTTCAGCCGCCGCCTTAACGCCTGCGCATTAGGCTTGGATCTCATGGCATTTGTTGAGCTTTCGATCCGCCAAGGCGCAGGTGGGGAAGCGTTGTCTGCCCTTGCTGACATTCCGGAGATCATCGAAATACACTCCACCACAGGCAATGCAGACGTTCTTCTAAAGGTTGTAGCTAAGGACACTGCTGATCTTCACCGGATCACAAACCTCATATTGGAGACTGCCGGCGTGCTGAGGACCAACACATCCATAGCCTTGCTGGAAGTCATGCCGCTGCGCCTTGAGTCGCTGCTGCGACGGGTGGCAGATGGGGCACTACCGTAGCTTCAGCGGGTCTGCGAGAAGAACCTGCGCACTGTACCGGCTGGGAGCGGCGTGGCACGCTCTCTGTGCCTCGTCGCTCCGCCGGGAACTTAGCTGCGGACGTGGTCAGGGATCCGCGGAGCCGTTGCGAAGGGCTTTATGCCCATGTCTTGGTAAATCCGCTCGGGAGCAAACAGTGCCCCTGAGACCGCGACCAAGGCAACCTGGCGCACGGCCGAGATGTCCTGGAGTGGATCTCCGTCGACCAAGATGACATCCGCGTCGTAGCCTTCCTTGATGCGGCCTCGGGTTAGACCGTGCCCGAGATGGTCGGCGCAGTCCGCGGTGGCCCGGCGGAGGACTTCCTGTGGCGACATTCCTGCTTGCACGTAGAGTTCGAGTTCCCGGTGCAGGGGGAATCCTGTTCCGTCGTCCGTTCCGGGCCACAGCTTTATGCCTTCGCGATGCATCAAGCCCATGATTTCCACGAGCCTCAAGAACGCTTTCCGATATGTCTCCAGCTCTTCAGGGCCGGAGGCGGGTACATAGGTGCGGCGCCGATCACGCTGGTATGCGAGGGGCATATGGTCAAGGAACGGGGCATCTGCTTCGATGGTCTCCCGAGAGCGGCTCATCATGAGACGTTCGATGATGAACGCGGTGGTGTCAACGCCGATGCTTCGGGACTTGAACAGCTCGAGGGTACGACGTATTCGCGGATCATCGAGCTCCAGCTCCGATGCCCGTTTCAGAGCAGTGAGACGAAGTGGGGTTCTGCTGTCTTCGCCCGGTTCGAGCAGCCAGCCAAGGGCCAGCTGGTTCAAGTGGGTTATTTCGTCATAGCCATCAAGTACTGACTGCTCCGCGGTTGAGAATGCCGGTACATGGCCGAGAACCCGCATTCCCAGGGTATGCGCGGCTTGTGCTGTCGCCGCGACCCACTCGGGATGCACCGAGTTATAGAGCTTGATCATGGTGTATCCATGATCCGCGTACCAGTGAACAGCTTCGATGGCTTCGTCTTGGCTGGAAACGATGCGTCCGATCTTCGCTGAATAGGGGCTTCGGCCCTCGATCAGTCCGGCTGGTGTAATGGCAGGTCCGAGCATCTCTCCTGATTTTATGGCGGCGGTCAGGTCAGCGAGCCGCTGGGGGTGGTTTCCCATGTCACGGACGTTCGTGACACCAGCAGCGATGTTCAGCAGGGTGTCAGGCCCGAAAACATGTGCATGCATATCGTGCAGACCCGGCATCAGGGTCATTCCTTGGCAATCAATTTCCAAGGCCTCCGGCGAGTCCGTGCTGCCTCCAATCGATGCAATCTTGCCGTGCCTGATCAAGACGTGGGTGTTCTGAAGCAACGTCCCCTCTTCGACGTCGAGTACCCTCACGTTTGCCAGGCGCACCGCCTGGGCGTCAGTTATCTTGGCCCGGGCGCTGATTCTGGTTAGTCTTTCCAGGGCTAGCCGCTCTCGGATTTCGCTAAGCCGTTGTGCTGCGTCCTCGAGCCGCGGTGAGACCAATAGCATCTGCTCGTCCATGAGCCCGTCGAGCGCTCCGTCGGTGTGCTGGAGGATGTATTTGGGGTTTAACGTGACCCCGCTGAGCTCGATAACGCGGACACCGTCTTCCTGGAGGGAATCTACGATCGTGGTCGTTGCCTGACCGGAAGGCAGGAGTGGAAGCCGGCCGCCGTTGTGGAGGGTTGCCTGGGCAAGCAACATCCAAGACCATCCAGTTCCGTCGCAGGGAACATAGGCGGCGTTCCCGTCCCAAGGGACGTCCCCATTGTCAGCTTGGCTGGTCCACATCGCCCGTCCGGCGTTGGTCTGAAGTGATTCGTCAACGCTTCCTCCCATCAAGGACGTGCCTTGGATGATCCAGTTGAGAGGCACCCATGAAGCATCGACGCTTACTTGTTCCTCCAGGCGGGCACCGCGTCCGTTGTCGTCGACGTGCCAGCGGACTTTGAAGTCCTTGTCACTTCCGCGGTCATCGGCCGTGACAGTCATCCAACCGATTTTTTCAGTGGCGGCGAAGAGGGAGAACTCTCGGGTCATGCGAATGATCCTTTCAAGATGCCTGTTTTCGATACGATTTCGGAGATGGCATCGATGAGTTGTTGCGTCTGAATACTGGTTGTGGTGAACGACGGCGATATGCGGACGCGGCCTGCTCGTTCGGCGACTACGACGTTCCGCTCGGCAAGGGCATTGACGATTGATTCGGCGTTTGCGGCGCCTACGCTGATGATCCCTGCGCCTTCGGTCAGGTTGGTCAATCCGATCGACCTAAGCCTGGTAGCCAGTTGCTGCCGTTTCGCTTGAAGTTGGGAATGAATCTCTCTATTGCCGACGGTCATCCGGGTTTTGGCTGCGGCTTCAAGGGCTGCCGCCCCGACCAGGTTGCGGTGGCCCGTCTGCAGTCCTGCGTCTGGGTTTGCATAGCCTCGTGGCCGGCCCGTGGAATCGCGATCGAAGCGTTCCGAACGGGACACGACCGCGATTCCGAAGCCGGCCAGCAGCCACTTGTAGCCAGTGGCGACGTAGATATCAGCCCGGGAAGCGTCGATTTCGATTGCTCCGGCAGCTTGCGAGCCATCGACCACGAGGTAGGAGCCGTTCTTGGCGCAGGCGGCACCCAGCCGGTCCAGATCGACAGCGGCTCCGGTGTTTGCATGTACGTGAGTGAGGCTGACAACCTTGATAGTCGGGTCCAAGGCACTCATGACGTGTTCGGTGCGGTCGTACCCCGGCTGTGTCTGCGGAATTCTGACAACCTCGATGTTTGGGATCGACTCGAAGGGCAGGACACTCTGCGGGAAATCCCCGTCCTCTACAAGGACACGGGATCCTGGTGGCAGACTCAGCGCGCGGGCTGCGGCGTTGAGGGCTTCACCGGCGCTGGCCATTAAATCTATCTGGCGTGTTTTGACCTTCCACTCAGCAGCCATCAAATCAGCGGCCCGGGCTCCAATCTCCTCGGCGGACCGGAACCCGCGTGTTCCGCAGGCAAGATGCCGCATGACGTCGTCAACGGCCGTCCGTACGGGAATGGGAACGGTGCCGATGGAGGCGTGATCGAAGTAGGCGAAGTCGAGGTACGTAAATTGTTCCGCGGTTGACGGGGACATCAACTGATCCTCACCCTTCCAGGAAGTCGCGGAGATCCCGGGCCAGTTCTTCACGCGCGTCGTCACCGATATAGGGCATGTGTCCCGACTCGTATGAACGCAGTATCGCCCGCTTCGGGTCATCGGTGATCTGGGCAATGGCATAGGAAGCGGAACCGATGGGAGTGACCAGATCGTAAAGGCCAGCCGCGACGAAGAGACGGAAGGTTGGGTCGATGTCCATGGCACGGCGCAGCGGGGCCATGGTGCTCACCGGAAACATCTTGCCTGCACCGTGACCCCAATCGAAGCGGCCGTTGACGGTGGCGAAGTCGATGAGGCGATAGTCTGACAAATCTTCCACCCCGGCACGCCGCAGCAATTCCCGTGATGCCCATGCAAAGGCAGGGGAGTACTGCCCCATGGCGCTGTCATCAGCGACAGGGTCCGCAGGAGGCCCAAAAGGCGTTCGATTGTAGGCTGGTGCTACAAACCGAGCGTCGTAGGCACCTACAGTTTGACCATTGGCAGACAACAGTTCGCCTGCGTAGAAGCCTGCGTCAATCCTGAAGTTTTTGTCGAGGATGACCTCCGGGCTCAGTCCGATGAATCCGGACATCGCCGCAGCGGCAGTTTGCCTCTCGCCTGGGCTCAAACGCTGCCCTTTGTACAACAGGGATGGCATCTCATTTACCGCGAATTCGTCTGCTGCCTTCAGATGGTGTGACAGCGTCGTGTCCTGTCCGGCCTTCTTGTGGTGCCAAGCCGTGGCTGCTTGGGCTGTGAAGGCGTAGATGAACTGGTTCTCGCCAAAGAAGGCGGCGCTCATGTCAAATGATCCGCCGAGAATGATGGCTCCGGCGAAGGACATCCCATGCATTTCGCCCACTCGGGTTGGTCCGCCCAGCGCCCTGGAAAGAATGGCTGCGACTCGAACTGCGCCAAAACTTTCGCCGAGAAGATACGTCGACGCGCCGTCCCGCGAGTGGCCCTGCAACCACGCGCGGATAACTACGAGCGCTGTGTCAGCGTCTTGGTTGAGGCCAAGGAAGTCCGCCACGGCGGAATCTTCTACCCTGTTCATCCCCGTGCCAGGAGGATCCACGAGGACCACGTCAGCTTCCGCGAGGAGGCTTTCGTGGTTGTCTACGAGCGTGAAAGGCCCATGCACGGGTGGTTTGGTTGGTTCGGGAAGGTCAATGCGCAACGGGGCCAGCAGTCCCGAGCCCAGGAACCCGGATGAGGATCCCGGACCGCCATTGAACGCCACTATGACGGGACGCTGTCCAGGGCCGGCGTCGGGGCGGGTATAGCTGGTGGTGGTGACGTCTGTGGTTGCGCCCGAGGGGCCGGCAACTGTCCACCGCTCGATCGTGGTGTCGACGGCACCGGTGGGCGTTTCCGCATCCGAGCGTGTTCCGATGACGGCAGAGCCTGCAATTCTGTAAGCCATTCCTATTCCCTTCAGCGTGGTGAGTCGACGGACGAGTGCTGCGTGTTGACGGTCGGCCCGCCGTCGCGGCTGTCACGGTCACGGTTGTGTTGGCCCTGTCCTTGGACCAATGACTTGACGTCTTGGGCCAGCAGCCTGGCACTTTCGGGGTCTGTGTACATCATGTGACCCCCTGGGTAAGTTCGGCGAAGGACCCGCTCGATGGGGAGGTTGGCGGTAGCGAGCAGGATGTCGGCAGCACCGATGGTGGTGAGCGTGTCATACAGGCCGGTACCGATCAGCAGGCGGGACGTGCTCCCGCGATGCATCCATTTGATGAGGGAGCCTGCGTGGTCAAACCGTGCGAAGGGCCCGCCTGCGGCATCCAACGGTTCCAGGGACCAGTCCCATTTTCCTGCGAGGCCGTCGTCGTGCCTGAGGTAATCACGGTCCGTTTCGACTCCGACGATCTCTGTAAGGACTTGTTGCAGGCAAGCTTGGTAGATCGGCGCGAAGGTTTCCGTGTCCGGTTCAACGGGCAAGTCGCCCCGGTCCGCGTCCCAGCTTGCCGTCGCATAGCGGGCGTCGTATTTCCCCAGTCGCAGCCCCTTTGACCGGAGGAGTTCGTCACGGAACTGTTCCTTGGTAATGCGGAGCTTCCGGCGTAGCCATTCTGCCGCGGTCAGCCCTGTGACAGCTTCCAGCCTCTTGGCAAGTTCTTGGCGCTGTTCGTCCGTAGTCTGATGCCAGTTCAAGAGTGTGTGTGCGTATTGACCCCGTGCGAGTTCTGCCGCGGTAGTTACGGCGTCGTCCACCGTTGGCGCATTGACGAGGCCGTGATACCAGCCCGCTGCCGCCAGGAGTTCCATGTTGGCAATGTACCCGAGCGGGTTGCCGGGGCGCTGGGCGGTGTCCATGACGTTCAGCGCTTGTCCGAGCAGACCGACGCCTTCGACCATGATTGATTCCTCGGACCGCAGCAGGTCAGCAAGAACAGCGGCGCGCAACGTTCCGTAGCTCTCACCCAGAAGGTGCACTGGGCATCCTAGCCGCTTTGAGTCTCGAAGCCAGGCCCGGATTATTGCCGCAAACGATTTGGAATCGGCCGACGTACCGGCAGTTTTCTTAAGGTCAACATCGGCTGCGCGTCGCCCGTAGCCCGCGCCAAGAGGATCTATGAAGACGATGTCCGTCACATCCAGGACAGAGTTTTCCGTTGCCCGAATCCGAGAACTCAAGGGTGCAGTAGTGCCTGAAGGATCTCCCACGGGCGCGGTGAAGGCCGCCAGGCCGCTGAGGTGAAGCCACATGGACGACGATCCCGGGCCTCCATTGAAAACGAACAGCACCGGGCGCTCGGAAGCCTGGGCTTGCCCGTCGTTGGCCACGTAGGAGAAAACAGACGCGTCGCCGAGAACGTCTTGAGCACTTGAGACCTCGTAAAGGTCCACGGAGAGACTGACAGGCAGGGCGTGCTGGGTTTCAGTCCGGACTGTGAGGTCTGTCCGGCCCATGCTCTGGGTGTGGCGGGAATGCATCCTGTGATATGCCTTTCGGGATGATGGGAGGGCGGTGCTTGGCACCGCCCTCCCATGCGCTTAGCGGGATTCGAGAGAAGTGGGGATGAGACTAGCGGCCACGGTTGAGTCTCCCAGGTTCCAGGTGGGGGAAACGAAAACCAGGGATGAGGTTGTCAGCGGGTTCAGATCGGCTTGGTCAAGCAAGGCCTGCTCGGCGGTGTTCCACAAAGAGCAGTCGCCGCCCGTTCCGGTGGTGATGGCCTTGGTTACAGCGTTATCGAATTTTTGGTTCTTGATGGCACCGAAGTTTGAGCCCTTCGGAGGGATGAGTCCCTGAAGCAGAGTCAGCGGTGGAGTGCTCGATCCGGTTGACATGAGAACGCCTTCCCATTCCTCTCCTGAGCGGAGAGCGGCCACGGCTTCAGCTCCGGATCGCGTATCCAATTTTCCGTCGATGCCGAATTCGGAAAGAACGGTGCTGAGGTATTGTGCACCGGCCGGCGGTTCGCCTGCGTTGAGAAGACGGAAGGTCAACGGTTTGCCGTCTTTCATCCACTTCCCATCAGTTTTCGTCCAACCGGCTTTCTCGAGAGTCTTGGTCGCTGCTTCGGCCCCGCCTTCGGGAAGCTTCGCGACGTCGGTGGCGGAGCATTGCCCGTCTGCGGCGGTGAGGGATGTCGCCGTTTTCCCGACGCCGTTGGCACTGGTCTGGAGGTAACCATTACGGTCGATGAGTTGGGACACGGCAATGCGGACATCAGTGCTTTCCGCTTGGGATCCTGTCCGGTGGTTGAAAAGAAGATAGGTGTTGCCGGTCTCGGCAACGACGGTCGACTTTACGTCGGAGACCCTCTTTGCGGCGCTTTCGGATGTCAGGAGAGCATCCGCTCGGCCGCTGTTGATCAGGTTGATGGCCGTGTCATTGTCCTTGAGCATCCGAACGGTGATCTTCTTGGGCATCTTGTCAGTGATCTTGGCGCCGTTCACGCCCCAGGTATATGCGCTGGCATCGTCGCGGAGGCGAAGCTGGTAAGTATCGGCCGCCGTGGCGGACTCCAGGACGTACGGTCCGGTACCGAAGGAGCTCTTTTCCAGGGCTGCGGGATCGGCCAAACCGGCATCACACACCATGGTGATGTAGTCCGAAACCCGACGTTCCGGGAACGGGATCGGCTTCGCGAAGGTCAGCTTGACGGAGTTACCCTCAACGCTTGCTTCGTAGGCAGTCCCGGAGAACGCGGAGTTGGACTTGGGCGAGGGCTTGGCCGGGTCTTTCATCCGCTCAAAGTTCTTCAGCGCTGTCTGCGCAGTGAAGCTGCTGCCGTCTGCGCACTTGGCATCCTTGGCGATATCAAACCGTGCTGAGGTTGGAGTGATCTCCCAGGAGCTGGCCAGCTGCGGTTGGATCTTGCCGCTCTTGTTATCGACAGCAACCAGGCGGTCGTACATCAGGTCGACGATCACCTTCGTAGAGGAGTCATTGACAAAGGCCGGGTCAAGGCTCGTGAAAGTATTTGGGACCAGCAGTGTCAAGGAATCGCTGGGGGTACTCGAAGGAGTGCTGGAACCGCCTCCACAGCCCGCAACAGCGAGGGCCGTGACCGCGGCCAAAGCCGTCGTCGCCAGGTATTTCTTAGTGTTTTTCATTTAGGTTCTCCGGTGGGTGCTACTCGAATCCACGAGGTGGGATCCGATGCGTGGTCTTGAACGGAATTACACGCTTTTCAACTCTTTTGAAGCAACTTCAACAGTGATACTATCCTTCTTAGTGCTGTACGTCACTACCTGGAGTTGGACGACTTTGGTTCCCATGGATGGATCCACCCGACACACTCAACGAAAGCGGAAACATTTCGAGTCTTTCCAACTCCGCAGCGCCGCGGGAGGACACCCCAACCTCCGCTAAAAATATCTACATCGATTGGTAGGAAGTTGATGACTTCAACAAATACTGAAGTCGCGGTTCGAGGACCGGGACGAGGGCCCAGGAATGGTGTCAGCCCTTGGGTGCCCTTCCTTGGACGGCGCTTGGCATCATTCGTTGTATCCCTGTGGATGATCGTCACGTTGGTGTTCTTCATGGCCCGGTCGTTGAGCGGTGATGCGGTGACGGCCTCCCTCGGGCTCGACGCTTCCCCGGAGATGATCGCAGCCCGGAGAGCAGAACTCGGGCTCGATGCTCCCTTGTGGAACCAGTATGTGACGTTCCTTGGCCAGCTCCCCACGCTGAACTTCGGTGAGTCCATAACGTTGCGTGCGGACCCCCTCCAGGTCATTTCCGAACGCTTGCCCAACACGGTGCAACTGGGTCTGACAGCCTTTATCTTGTCCGTACTGCTCGCAGTACCACTAGGTGTTTTTGTGGCTGTCAGGGCCCACAGTCGTCCTGGTCGGGGATCTTCGGTCTTTCACGGCGTCACGGGCTTTATCGTGGCTGTTCCGGATTTCCTGCTCGCCGTGGGTCTCATCACCGTGTTTGCGATCACTCTAAAGTGGTTGCCGCCCGCTGGTGGCAGCGGCTTCGAAGCATTCATCTTGCCCGTTATTACACTCACGACCGGCATCACGGCTACGCTCAGCCGTTTGGTTGCCACGGAAACGGGCCGCGTGCTCAATGAAGAGTACATCCGTACCGCACAATCCATGCGGCTCCCGCCGGCGGTGCTGTACCTGCGGCATGTGCTGCCTAATGTTCTGACATCCGTCATCACATCTGCGGGATTGATTCTGGCCTCCCTCTTGGGGGGAACCCTGATCACGGAAACTGTCTTTGCGTGGCCAGGCGTCGGTGCGCTGACTATTGATTCAATCCTCCAGCGCGACTATCCGATGCTGCAATCCGCCGTAGCGGTGGTAGCAGCGGTATCACTCTTGGTGACGTTGATGGTGGATGTGCTCGTCGCCAAACTAGATCCTCGTTCCCTCATCGTGAAGAGCTGACATGACTATTAATCTTCAAGCAACCGTGGACCCATCACGAACCAAGTCCAAAAGTTGGGGTTCGCCCACCCTCATCATTGCCGTTCTGGTCATTGTGTTCTTTGTACTCTCAGCACTTCTGGGCCCTTGGCTGTTCGCGCAACAAGCAGGAACCGTAAACCCCGCCATCGGGCGGCAAGGCCCAAGCGCAGCGCATCTTCTAGGAACAGACCAACTGGGACGTGACATTCTGGCACGAACCATCGTCGGGTCTCGCGCATCTCTTGGTTACGCTTTCGGTGCCACCGCCCTAACAGCACTCATCGGCGTTGGTTTGGGTCTATTGGCGGCGGCCTTGGGAAACCGGGCACGCCAACTAATGTTCCAGATCTCCGCGACGGCTACGGCTTTCCCCGCGATTCTGCTCGCGGTTATTCTTGCAACTCTTTTCGGTCGTTCAGGCACCGCCGCGATGTTGGGACTCGCGATCGCAGCGGTCCCAACCACCGCTCGGATTACCATGACTCTGGCAGTCGGGGCTGCCGGCAGCGACCAAGTCGCGGCCGCCCGCGTTGTTGGTGTTGGCACGCTACGTATCCTGTTGCGCTATGTTCTTCCCCAGATATCGCAGCCACTGGCCACATTCACCATTCTTGCTGCTGCCTCAAACCTCGTCGCCCTGTCGGCCCTTAGCTTCGTCGGGTTGGGCGTCCAGCCACCGGAATGGGACTGGGGGGCAATGCTCAACAGCGCTTTGAAGGAGATCTACACCAGCCCGTTCGGAGTTGTGGGCCCAGGTATTGCCATTGTGCTCGCAGGCGTTGTTCTCAATATCGTCGGAGAACACCTGGCCCGCTTGCTGGACCCACGAAACCGCGGGCGCCGCGCCGCGTCTTCCACGCCCACAGCCAGCGCCCGCCCTGTGACCGATCCACCTTCCGGGGAAGCGTTGCGCCCCGTTGACATCGCCGATCCCGTCCTCAAGGTGCAGGACCTGAGGGTGGCAACGAACACTGAACCGCACCTAGAACTCGTTCATGGCGTGGAAATCACAGTAGGCCGCGGCCAACGAGTCGGCATCGTGGGCGAGTCAGGGTCAGGTAAGAGTCTGACCCTGTCCGCCATGGCGCATCTGATGCCCTCGGGCCTTGGCAGCACGGCTGCCCACCACAAATTCAACGGAACAGAACTGGCCGACAAAGACGCCCGCACCCGCCGTAGTGTTCTCGGGGACCAAGTCGCACTGGTTTTCCAAGACCCTATGTCGTCGTTGAACCCTTCCCTCACCATCGGGTCGATCTTGTCCGACAAGCTCAAAGCCCACACCAATCTGAGCCGTTCGGAGGTCCGTCGTCGTGTGATCGCCGCGTTGGACGAAGTCAGCATCCCGGACCCCTCGCGCACAGTTAACCGCTTCCCGCATCAGCTCTCGGGCGGTCAGCGGCAGCGCGTCATGATTGCTTTGGCCTTGCTGGGACGAACTGAACTTCTGCTTGCGGACGAACCGACCACGGCCCTGGACGTCTCCGTCCAGCGACAAATTGCGAACCTGTTGGTCAGAGTCAATGAAGAACGAGGTATCAGTGTCGTTCTGGTCTCACACGACATCGCCCTCGTCAGCGAAATTTGTGACCGGATAATCGTCATGCGCAACGGATGGGTAGTCGAACAAGGAACCACCGAGGAAGTGCTGACCGATCCTCAACACCCGTATACGCGCGCGTTGCTGGCGGCGCTGCCCCAGACGCTCACTGCAGTCACTTCGGGAGTGACAGTGGACAAAGGAACAAGGAGTCTGGCATGACCCGCATAGAAGCGCGTGGAATCAAAGTAACTTACGGCCACGGCCGGCATACCGTGGACGCTCTAAAGGGCGTCGACATCGATTTTGACGACGTGCGCTCCCTTGGCATCGCAGGCGAATCGGGAAGTGGAAAATCGACTCTGGCAAAGGTCCTGCTGGGAATGGTCAGTCCCAATGAAGGCCACGTCCTTATAGACGGCCAGCCCATGGAATCCCTTCCCAAAAAGGGTCCGGGATCCCGTTCCCGGCAAGTGCAGATGGTCTTCCAAGACCCGACGAGTTCGTTGAACCCGCGCACCAACGTAGGGTCAACCCTCGCTGAAGCCATGATCGTGAACGACATAGATTGCGACCGCTCCAAGGAAGTCCGCCGGCTTCTGGGACTCGTCGGTCTTGAAGACGCCTTCGCGAGCCGATACCCATACCAACTCTCGGGTGGACAGAAACAGCGTGTTGCCATCGCCAGAGCGTTGGCCTGCCGGCCATCCGTGCTGGTGTGCGATGAACCAACCAGTGCCCTTGATGTCTCAGTCCAAGGAGCAATGCTTGAACTACTTGCGAAAGTCCGGGACGAGGAAAACCTGGCACTGGCTGTCATCACCCACAACCTCGATGTGGTCCGAGCTCTCTGCGATGACGTCGTTGTTCTCAATGCCGGGGACATCGTGGAACGAGGCGCCACGGACGGGGTGTTTGGCAATCCACAACACCCCTACACGCGGACTCTCCTCGATGCTGTGCCCCGACTGCGGTACCAGCCCTTCAGTGCCCAGTCACGGTCCCTCCCTGACGCCTTGCTGAAGTAACTCCAAGCGCAGAACTAACAACGAAAGGAACGCGAACGTTGACGACGACCGAAAACCCCGCCTCAAAACCTGAATTAATTCAGCCCCGGGGACCTTACTCAAGCGCTATCCAATCAGGAAACATCATCTACCTCTCGGGGCAGGGTGGACTTGATTCGACGGGGCAGATGGTGGCCGGTGGAATCACCGCCGAAACCAAACAGACTCTCGCCAATATAGAAGCAAATCTCAAGGCGTGCGGCGCAGGCCTCGGAAACCTGGTTAATGCCACTTGCTTCCTCACCGACATAGGGGACTTGGAAGCATTCAACTCGGCCTGGCGTGATTATTTTGGGGAAGTTCGGTCGCCGGCCCGGACAACCGTGGCCGTCGCTTCCTTACCCTTCGGGCTGAACCTCGAGATCTCCTGCCAAGCCGCCCTCGAGCAACCATGAGCTCCTACAACATCCAAAACCAGCAAACTGGCCCAGCTACACGAAATCGTGGCGGGATCGACCACAATGGAGCCATGAGTTCTAACTATTTGGGATCAGCGTTGCGCTTCACCGATGAGGATCGCGCGTATGCCAGGACGGCATCCTCCGTTCTGAGTCAAGTGATTCCCACGTTGGCCAAGACTCTAGGCCCGCGCACGGAAGTGCTGGTCCATGACCTGACCCTCGCCCCCGCAACCATTGTCGCGATTGCACAGCCCATAACTGGACGTGATGTCGGTGGGCCACCAACCGACTTAAGCCTGCTGATGCTGGCCAGCGAGCGGGGCGAGGGCCTGGTCGGATACGCATCAAAATTCAATGGTCAGACCCTCCGTTCCACGAGTGCCTTTATCCGTACCCCCTCCGGACAAGCAGTCGTGGCCCTCTGCATCAACTCCGACGTCGACGATCTCACTAAAGCACGGGAAGCACTGGAACACCTGACTTCCATGAGCCCGTTGTACTTCGAGGGTGCCGATCAACCGCTACCAACCGAGACGTTCCCTTCGTCCGTCGAGTCACTTACCGACGGCATGATTCGTGAACAAATAGCGTTCACCGGGGTTCCTGTGGAATTGATGAAGAAAAAGCACAAACTCGACGTCGTTCGACGCTTGCGCGCCAGAGGTTTCTTCGAACTTAAAGAATCCGTTGACCTGTGCGCCAAGGCATTGGATGTAACTCGCTACACCATTTATAACTACCTAAACCAAATCGGCCAGGAAGAAGAGATCCTGAAGGCCAACGTGGACCTTGAACAAAACGTCGGATAAAGAGGTGTGCACTGTCTCATTAGCGACGCTCCACGACTCCCTCACCAGGACCCCAGCTCCACGATGCACCCCGAGGCCCGGCCCGCCGAAGCCTACGAACGTGTACAGTCCAGGACGGGACCGTGCTGGGGGTCGTGTAGACGTGGGCCAGTTGTACCGACGCTACCTGTGGATCATGCTGGACGGGCTAAGCCTGTTATATTCCATGGCCCCAGAACTCCCCTTGACGGCTCTGAGCACCGACGAGACGCACACCCTTCTACAACCCCGCGAACACCGCTAAGCCGGAACCTGAAGTGGCCGCAGCCACCATCCACCAGTCACCACCTATGGAAACGCCGGCATCATCATCAGGGGGCAGGAGTCCTCGCAGCTACTTCTGCTCCCGTGGGTTTAAGACCGATAACCGATCTTATGTAAAGTAAACCAGCGATTATTGCATCCGTTGCACAATCGCTCGCCCAACCGTCGCCTGACATGGGAGACTCTCCGTCACACATCTGCCCTGGCGTCCAGTGGAACCTGCAGCATAGCCATCGTCGGTCTGAGGCCCGTGCGGACGCTGTCGCTGGTCAACGTCGCAATTGTCCAAAGTGGTTTGGACAATTGAGCTGTCGGCCGTTTTCAGGGTTCCCGGTAGTGTTGTTGCGTGTCGATGATCGAACCGGAGCTGCCCGACGGATACAGCGGAACACTGGCCTCATTGAAGGAACTGGTGACAACGGCTCAGCTGCGCGCCCAGCAAGCAGCCAGCACGGCGATGGTGGAGATGTACTGGGCCATCGGAGCTACGATCCTTCAGCGCCAAGCCCAAGAACCATGGGGTTCGAAGGTCCTGCAACGCCTCGCCTCGGACATGAAGTCTTCGTTCCCGAATATGCGTGGGTTCTCCCGATCCAATTTGTTCTACATGCGCTCCTTCGCGGCCGCTTGGGACTTTACTGATCCGGACACACGGGAGCGGATTAGTGCGCTGGCGTGGGGCCACATCATCGAGCTGCTCAAGCTGAAGGACCCGGAAGTCCGTGACTGGTATGCCGGCATGGCCATTGAGCAGAAGTGGAAACTCACCGTCCTTGAACACCAGATCGCCACAGGCCTGCACAGGAGGATAGGAGCCGCACCAAACAATCTTGAGGCTCGTCTTCCGGCCGATGGCGCCGAATTGGCCCAGAACGTCGCCAAAGACCCGTTGGTTCTGGACTTCCTCGGGCTGACCAGTGAGGCCGAGGAACTGGCCATCGAAGAGGCCATGACCCAACGCATGACCCAAACCTTGGCTGAGTTCGGCCGCGGCTTCGCGTTCTATGGCCGCCAGTATCATCTGGACGTCGAGGGTGAGGACTTCTACATCGACCTACTGCTGGTGCACGTGCCCACAAACCGGTTCGTCGTTGTGGAACTAAAGGCCGGCAAGTTCCGGCCAGAGCATCTAGGGCAATTGAACTTCTACGTTGCCGCAGTCAATGACCTCGTGAAGTTTCCCGGCATGGCGCCCGCCGTTGGGATCCTGGTGTGCGGGTCGAAGCACGAACCAACGGTCCGTTACGCCTTGGACGGTGCCTCCCAGCCCATCGCCGTCACCTCTTACACCTATGAAACGCTCCCGGCCAAGGAACGCGAAGCACTCCCATCCCCCGCAGCCATCACCGCTGCACTGGAGCAAGGAACCGTGGGTGACCCTCGAATCACGGACGAGTAAGTTTCAGATCGTGGTTTCAACGACGTGTCCAGTTCTCCGGCGCTGGTCACTGCGCTAATTGTCCAAAGCGCTTTGGACAATTGGTCCGAAAGCCTGGGGTATGCGGCGCCGCGGATCAGCTGCTGCAGCGTCGCTTTGCCGCGGATCGTGTCGCGTAAATCTGGTTGATTTTCCCCAGGTATGGCACTTAGGCAGCGTTTAGGCCGACTTCCTGGCATTGCTCGTGCCACGCACAGCTTTGTCAGTCAGAGTGAGGGAACCGCTGTCGGTTGTGAAAGAAATGAGGCCGTCGTCGCGGAGCCTGGTAAGGGCGTATCGGGTTTGGGCGCGGTCCCAGTTCATCACGGCGCGGATCTCTGACCATGTGGGTCCATGGCCGCGACGTGTCCAGGAGGCACGGATCATCCCGGTGAGCTGGTCAACAGCGGCAGGGGGAAGCTCCATGAAAGAGGTTCTAGCGTTGCGGCGCAGCCAGGCGTTTTTGCGGGATTCGTAGCGTGCGGCGACTTTCTCGATGGTAGGAACTTCATTGTTTCTGACCATGGCGTCGGCAATGAGCTGATACTTGGTCCCGGGCCGGTACCTGTCGACAACGTCTGCCAGCTCGTCCACGCGGTCGTCGGTGATCCATTCGGGCGGGACGATGCGTTCAAGCCATTCCCGGGCGTCCCGCTGCCGCTTGGCCAGGCTTTTGCGCTTCCAGGTGCCCTTGTTCTTTGGCTTGATCGTCTGTGCGGTAGGTTCCCCATCGGCCATATCCCCAGCGTACCTTCGAAGCCCCCGCCAATCCGGCAACCCGATCCAGCGCGGGTCTTATCGCTGTAGGGCCAACGGATCTCGGACCAGGCAGCGCCGCCCTTGGAATAAGACTGGACTAGGTGACTTGAGCGAGATAATGATTCACTTCCAAATCCGCAATCCGGACCAAGATCGTAACGACGGGCCCTCCCCGCAAACGGAGGCAGATAGCGGACGTTCCGTCAAGCTGGAGGAGTCGGGTATCAAGAGCCGGTGCCCATTGTCGAGCCACCCGGGAGTACCTGGCTGAAGCTTTCTTGAAGGCGGATATGGTTGCGCCTTCAGCACGAGCTCACGTAATGAAAGGGCAGCTGCCGTGCGGGTTCCTCGGGCTGGGTTACGATTCAAATCGCTGCGCCAGTTTCCGCTCGGTGCCGCCTACTCATACAGGGGGAATCTCTTTGAAAAAGGTCTTGGGCCTTATTACCATGACACTGCTCTTGGCAGGCTGTGGAGCTAGCCAACCCGCAACTTCATCCCCCACCGCGTCGTCTCCTGAATCGTCGGCCAGCGCAGCAGCCACGGCCGTCGTCGTTCCAAACATTGTTGGTAAGACGCCTGGCGAGGCAGCGAGCTCATTAGCCTTGGACGGGCTGAAGTATGAGTATTACCAGGACGGCACTAAGATCCACCCAGCTTCGTCAAACCAGTTCGTAATCACCTCCACCGAACCCAAGACGGGGGACCCGCTGCCGGATGGGACAACGCTGAAAATCCATGCAAAGGCGAAGGCTGCACCCACCCTGAGCGCCATGCCCACCCCAACTTCCACAGCGACAGGCTACGCAGCGTCAGTCCCGGCGAAGTTCCCGGGCTACCCGCTGATCGTGCACAGCGCATCGCTGGACTACAGGGTGAAGTTCGCCTTTGAGGGCAAGCTCGTCGATGACCAGGTCGTCGCGCTTGCGCCCGGGCTGTACACTCCGTACAACCCTCGCGTCACGGACCTCCTGAGCTACTACGTGCACACCGGCGTCTACGGCGACAGCGCCATCAAGAACGCGTACATGCCGGAAACGGGCGGAGCAACTTGGGACGGGGTTCTCCCCGGCCCGGAAGAACCAAAGTAGTCAGGAAGAGTTCATCACCCAGCCGGACAGAAACCGTGGCCGGAACCTAGGAAACCGTGATGCAGCCGATTCGTCTCCCCCGTAGCGCCGAAACCATGAGGGCGTCCCGAACCAATGCAATCCAGGGTTGTCAGACGCAACGTATTTCGCAAGGAACGCCTGGACGCATCTGCGCATGAACAACACTTCTGCAGGCGTGGCGATAGGAGAGCTGCAACCTCGCATAAACAAACGAACATGGGGAGCAACGCTACAGTGGCAACAATAGAGCAACAGGTTCGATCGGCGAGCGATGCCATCGACCGTAATATCGCGACCGTCACTGACGACCGGGGTTTCCTCTCACAGAACGTACTGCAATATCTACGCGATCTCGTTGAAGGGTTGATTGTATGGACGCACGTGCGCAATCCGTCCGCGCAATTCAATTACCAAACGCAGTTTGACCCGGCGCGTGATGCAGCGAAAGCCAAGGCGGCCCTTCGCACTCTAACGAGGCTTCATGGACTCCTCCAGATCAGCGTCTCACATTACACACTTGGCGGAGACCCTTCGGAACGGCTGATGCTCAGGTACTACGAGTTCCTTCTGCGTACACGCGATCTTGCCCGCGACCAGCTGGGGATTGCCATCCTCCAGAACCTCGAACAATTCCCCATCGACCAAGACCCCTCACTACGGGAGTACTACGAGCGCATCGCCGAACGCATCGACGCGCCTGTCAGGAAGTCGTCGGGCAAGCGCGAGCGGTACTACATCCACGGCACGCGCCCGTTCTTCGTTGCCGGGAAAATCTACTACGAGGTTACCTTTTCGCTCGCACACAACCGCACGAGCAAATTCGACCGAGTCATCGGCTTTACGCGCGTCGACATGACTGACCAGTATGCGGGGAACCTGATGATCGCGAGCGACACCATAAACGTACTCGGACAAACGATGCCTATCCTGATCATTGATGAATGGGCAGTCTCCATCCGGCCTTGCGAGTTCGACAACTTCGCCAGGATCCTCAACCAACCAATAGGCGTGCAGTCCTCACACGCCGAATACCGCAACTTGATGGAGTACCTCACCAAGACGAAGGAGAGCCTCCTCGATCTCATCGACCTGCCCGATGCCGATTTCAACCGAATCCGGACTTGGGCACTAGCTAATGCCCAGCGCACGCCACTTATATTTCCCGCCCTCGACACGGCTCGGCAGCTCATTCGGTCCAATGGTCCCGGTTCTCGTATTTTGCGGTATCTCCTGCTGCAGATGAACAACACGATCCTGAAGAGCCAGTTTGACCCCCAGGAGTGCAGGTGGCTATCGAATCTCCGAGCCTCGAACCGCAGCAGCCCCTTCGACACCATGCCGTTTTGTACCTCCCCGGCGGGACATAATCCTCGCTTCGCCGACCTCGCGCAGTGTTTTGATGCCTCTACGAGAAAACACGAACTGCTCGCGCGTCGCGTACGGAACAACGTTGAGCAGCATGGAGTTATCTACACACCCGAAGCGGAGCTGGAAGACCTTGGCGACATTGATGCTTTGATTGCTCGCCACAACCAGCTGTTGCCGCCCACACCTCGTCACGCCCCGCGAAAGCTTGCGCATGCGAACGGACATGTGTTCATCGAAGGGTACGAGGACGACACGGTCTCCATCATTAACCGATTGCAGGAAATCGCTTCAGATGGCGTCGAAGATTACGGCGCCGATGTTCAGATCTGGCTGGCCGCCAATGCATCACTGCCCGATGATCACCCGCTAAAGGTGGACGACCCCGTCAAGACTGCAGCCCTGAAGGGGCTCTTTGAACATTCAAAGGTTGCCCTCGTTTATGGAGCGGCCGGAACCGGCAAGTCGACAATGGTCAACCACATTGCCAACTACTTTGAGGACGAGCCAAAACTATTCCTGGCGCACACCAACCCCGCCGTCGATAACCTGCAACGCCGAGTGAAGGCCAGCAACGCCTCCTTCAGCACCATCGCCAAGCATGTAAACGGCGGCTGGACGAGCTCCACCGAATACGGACTGGTGGTAGTCGATGAATCCAGCACGGTGAGTAATGCCAGCCTACTGAAGGTGCTTGAGAGAACCTCGTTTGATCTACTAGTGCTCGTCGGCGACGTCTACCAGATCGAGTCAATCGAGTTCGGAAACTGGTTCGGTACGATTCGCTCGTATCTACCGAAAGAGTCAGTGTTTGAGTTGACGGAGCCTTTCCGTACGACGGACCAAAACTTGCTCACGTTCTGGAACCGCGTGCGGAGCCTTGACGATAGCATCGAGGAGTCACTCGCAAAGAACGGCTACTCGACCGTGCTGGGAGGTTCGCTATTTGAGCGACGGAGCGCGGATGAAATCGTGCTTTGCCTGAACTATGACGGCCTGTACGGAATCAACAATGTCAACAGATTCCTCCAGGCGAGCAACCCCAACCCGGCTGTATCTTGGAGCGAGGCTGTCTACAAAGCCGGCGACCCCATCCTGTTCAACGATTCGGATCGCTTCCGCGGAGTAATCTTCAACAATATGAAGGGGACTCTCACGAAGATTGATCGTGTACCCGGGCGGATCACCTTCGATGTCGACGTGCACTTTGAGGTCTCCGACGCCGACATCACGTGGACAGAACTACGCAAGGTTGGCGCCACAACGGTCCAATTCGACGTTTTTGAACGCGGCAACACAGACGAGGACGATGACACAGCGAACACAATTGTTCCCTTCCAGGTGGCCTATGCAGTGTCTATCCATAAAGCACAAGGCCTGGAGTACGACTCCGTGAAAGTTGTTATTACCGACGCCAACGAAGAACGCATATCTCACAGCATTTTCTACACAGCCGTAACGAGGGCCTGTCGCCGTCTCGAAGTATTCTGGACTCCAGAAACCCAGAAGCGCATTCTGGATCGATTCGAAATCCGAGAAAACTCAAAGGACGAACTGCTGCTTCGAGCAAGACGCGGAGTGCAACCGGTGACGAAGCAACCTCGTCGCCAGAAGACGCGACAAGCTCCCTAACTTTCAACAAGCAGTGCTGAGCCGTCAAACAGTGCGTTGATGGAAGGGATCTCTCGCACCTACTTCTGCTCCTGCTGTTTGAACGCCGATGACGGAGATTCCGTCAAGCTGTGAAAGGCGCCACTTAGCCGATCGAAGCGCACTTGTCCGGTGGGTTTAGACGGCCGCGCACGTTTGGCGGAGGATATCCTCGTGCAGGGTTACCGCGTTCGGTACATGGGGGGGGCTGGTCGGTGTAGTTGGTTCCCTGCTGGTGGTTCAGGAGGACGATGAGCCGGGGTTGTGAGGCGTCGTGGTCAGAGGAATAGTCGGGGTCGCAGGCCGGTTTTTTGAAGTCGTCGTTTACTTCGGCCTGGACGCAGTCCCAGGGCACTCCTGGAGGGACTAGGAGCAGCCCCTACCTTCCTTCGGCAGTGGGCACCGGCGCCGCAGAGGAACACCCGGACGCTTGGGGAATCGCTAATCTTGATGGTGCCGAGGCGGCCTCAAACGTGGTCCCACTCTTCTCGAGGGCAGGTTCAATACAAAAAAGAGTGAGCCCGTAAATACACCGTCTGAAATCGGTAGATGGTGGCTCGGCCGGTGAAGTTGACCTGTCCGATACCGGCGGACTTGAAGCCCCGCTCAGCCATCCAGCCTGGCGATGAAGGCTGCGAACCCGTCGTCGGTAGAAGGCTCAGACTTGGGGCGGGGGTCTTTGTGTGTGGGGATGCACGCCGAAAGACCCCAGTTGCTCTTGCTGATCCGCGCGAAGGCAGGCCACAGGATCCGTTCGTGCCAGTACGCTGGGGCATCGTTCGGGGTCTGGTGGCCGTAGTAGGCTGCCCGCCAGCCGATCCAGACGCCGATAAGTTCCTCCACCACAGGGCCGTGGTGGTACCAGCAGCCTAAGATCCTGGAATCGGCCGTGACACCGTAGCGGCCGTTGTACCAGTCAACCCACTGACGCAGTTTCGTAAGTAGGGCTGCCCTGCCGGGGCCGTCCAGTTCCTTCCAGTTCCAGGGCGCCGGCTTCTCGGCGGGCGGCGTCCGGAGAAGATCCCCGACCAGTCCAACCAATCCGTCGACGTCTGAGCGGAGCTGTCCCAGCTGGCTGTCGTGGTCCAGTACCAGTTCCTCGACGGTGGGCAGTACTCCGTCGACGTCAATGCCTGCCGGTGCTATGCCGGGTTCCCCGGCCTCGTTGCCTGCATCGGTGTCTTCTGGTGCAGGTTCCTCGTCCGGCAATGGGATGTCGGCGTAGGGGTCTTCGCTCATGCGGTGACCCGGCGGGTCAGGGCCTCGGCGGCCTGTTTGTCCTTCTTGATCTGCTCAACGTCATCGCGTTCCCAGTACGGGGTCAGTTCCACGACGGCCGGGCGGACGTTGGTGTAGTGCATGAAGGCTTTGCCCTGGTCCAGTTGCTGGATCTTGTGGGCGCGGATCGCAGGGCGTTCCTCTTCGCTGGTGGTCTTCGACGAACCGCCCTTGCCCCGCGATGTGGAAATACGCTGATGAGTGGTCGGTCCGGCGGCTTTGGCGATGGTTTCGAGTTCGGCCAATTCTTCCAGTCCGGGAAGAAACAGGCGAAGGGACGATGTCCCGCGGATCGCTTTGGCCCCATCGTCTCCCCACCGGGCACGGTTCTGGGCGAATGACTGGCTGAACCCGATAATGCGGATACCGCGGCCGCCGGAGTCCGAAAGGGCGCCGGCCATCTTCGGGAACGCTGCAACGTTGGGTGCTTCATCCAGAACCATCGTGAACACCGGCCACAAACGGCCGCCGGCGCGGGTCTGGGAGATCTTCTGGGCTTTACGGAAGACGTGGTCCGCGAACATCGTCACCAAGGGAGCAACCGGGGAATCTTCCCCGTCCGTGAGCAGGTACAGGGTATTTGCCCCCGTCAGGAAATCGTCCACATTGAAGCCCTGGCCTTCGCCCGGGGTGAGGAACTTCAGTGCCTTCGGCGAGGACAGCGGCTCCAGCAGGCCGGCGAGGGTTTCCTGGATGGAGTCCACCGTTTCGCCTGCACGGGAGGAGGTCAGCGCCTGCAGGCGTTCAGCGAACGCGGCTGGTGCCCCATGTTCGCGGAGGATTTCCAAAGGTTCGGGATCCGCGAAGTTGTTGGACCAGCGCACGACGTCCTCGATGGTGCCGCCGTCGAGCGCTGCGGCGTGCAGGAACCGGCCAAGAATGGCTGCGGCCTTGGAGTTGAACCAGTCCCCGTTCTTCACGTTCCCCATCGGCTGGGCGCCGGCCCAGGCTTTGCCGCGTGCGAGGGCCTCGTCCGGGTCTTCACACCCGGCCACAGGGCTCCAGCTGATCGTGTCGGGCCAACCGGAAATGTCCTGCAAGTCAAAGACCTGCGCGCGGCCGCGCCGCTTGCGCGTCACCGCCGTGTACATCAACAGGTCATTTTTCGTGGACGTCGCCAGCACCGGGCCCGGGGCATCCAACACGATTCCGACCGCAATATAAAGGGTCTTTCCCGAACGCTGCGGCGCGTACACCCACATGGAGTCTTCGTGCTGGACGTAGAGGACTTTACCGTCGAGTTTGAACGCAGGGACGATGATGTCCGCTTCGGTCGCATCTTCGGGCAGGTGAAGTGACTGCCGGGCCTTGGCCAAGGCCGCCTTCTTGCCCATCCGGGGCTCGAGGTCCTTGTACCGGGGCAGGCCGTCGTCTTTCGGCTTGTTGCCCCCGAGCACGATGGTGATGAACGCGATGCCCAGGAAAGCAAGAATCGCGAGCACGATCAATATCCAGGTTGCTGCTCCTGGCCAGGCGAAGGTGCCTGCCTTGAACCGGGCCACCAACTCCGTGAAGTTCGTCCATGGCATCCCTGTGGGGGTCAGGAACTCACCAAGGAATGCTGAGACCCAGGCGAGGCCCGCCAGCACGACAACGAAGCCGGCGAGGCCCAGCTTCATCAGGGTGTCTGTTGAGGTTTGCTTGCTCATGCCGGGATGACCTCCATGGCCTCGTCGGTGCTGGGTTCTTCGGTGAACGCGATGGTGGAGGTGGACTTCATGGCCCCGTCCGTGTCTGTCAGTTCGACTTCGAGGGGGCTGCGGACGTGGATGGCTTCGAAGGGGTCGTACTGATCGATTTTGAACAGGCAGGTGCCCTTGACCAGTTTGGTGATCACTTCGGCCGTCCCGACTGGGAGGGTGAACATCTCTTCGCAGGCCAAGGCGTCGGCGCTCTTTTGCTGCTTGTACAAAAGGACCGTGCCGCATTCTTTGAGCATGGAGATCGCCGGACTGTCCTGCGGGATGTCGGAGATGTGGTGGAACGCGAACTGGCAGGACAGGGACAGTGCACGCGAGAGTTTGGTGTTGCGGCGCGTCACCGTGGCCACCGACCCTTGGACGGTGTGCCAGGCCTCTTCAATCAGCAATATCGTCGGGACTGCTTCTTCCTGACGGTAGAGGGTGTTCGCCAACCAGGTGTTGATGATCGTCATGACAATCGGCAGCGCCGGACCGTCCTCGGGCAGCAGCGAGACGTCAAAGACCGTCAAGCCGGCGTTGAGCTGGATATCCGCGCTGGTCTCCCCGTCGATCAGACCGGCAAGGTCGTCCTCGATCATGCGTTCAAGCTCGAAGGCCGGATCCTGCCCCCACTCGCGCAGCTCTTCCACGGTCAGGTTCGTGGCCTTCGCCGCGGCCTCGTTAGGCGCGTAGAGGGCTTTGAGGACGTGCCCGATGTGTGCGACTTCCCCGGCCTTCTTCGCGTCCGTCAACGCCTGCCGGTGTGCCATGCGGACGGCCTTTCCTTCCTTGGGCGTCATCGGCCGGCGGAGGGCTTCCTCCATCACGGCACGGACCAGCATGGACTGGCCGGCCGGGGTGCGGAACGCTTCGGCGCTGTCGTGGGTTTCCTCATTCAGACGGGCAGCAATACGGGGATCGAGGATGTTGATCCGGGATCCGCCCCCACCGATGCTGAACCGCACCGGAGCGACGCCGAGCTTCCGTGCAAGAGGGGTATATTCGCCGCCGCCGACGTCCTTCTGGTATTTCTTATCGATCACCACGACGCGGCGGCCGAGGATCAGCTGTCGGAGCACGCCCCAGGTCTTCATGGCCGAGGACTTCCCCTGGCCAAGGTCACCGATGTAGCAGACGTTCGGGGATTCGAGGGTGTCACCGTAGGCGGTGAACGGGTCATGGACGATCATCCAACCCGACCCGGCATCGACTCCGAACACCAAGCCGCGGTGCGACGTCGGCGGGGAAGCAATCGCCATATGCGAGAACTCCATTTGCCGCGTCGAGGACGCAACGCCCGGGGCTGCCGGGTCATAGAACCCCAGCTTCGACGCGAAAGCCCACTTACGTTCGTGGTGCCACCGGGTTTTGGCGTTCGCTTTGGCCTCGAGGAGCTCACACTCCTTGGCTTCCTTCTTCTCGGCCTTCTTTACCGCACGCTTGCTCAAGGGCTTGTTGCGGCGCAATCCTTCGGCTGCCGTTTCGGCTGCAGCTGCTTCGAGCTCCAGCTTCCCGGCGCGGGCCTGTGCCCTGATGGTCGGCTTGGATTTGCTGGCAACAGCCCACGGCAGGCCGAAACGCTTGGTCTCGTTCGTGGTGCTCATCGGATTCCCCTCGTGAACGGCATGGTGGTGATCAGGGCAAGGTCGTTGCGGTGATCCAACCAGTCAATGAACTCGATACCGGCATCGGAGGCTGCTGCCTCAACAACGTCGGTGGTGGACAGGATCTCGTTCGCATCCTCCACCGCGAAGGAAATGTACAGCCCGTAAGCCGCACCGTGATGGCCGGAACCGGGCTTCAGATCCAGGAGGCGCTGGTGGGAGGCCCCCATCAACACTTCTTCGGTGCCATCGGTGACGACACCGGATTTGGCGACCTTGTTGCCCGTTGCCCTGTCCATCGCGGCATCTGAGCGAGCCCTGGACCGGGCGCTGCGGGCATCTTCAAGTTCCATGACCATGGACACCGAATGCACGACCGCGGGCTGGATGCCGCTAATGATCGCTTCCAACGCCTCGACCGGGATAGGCGCGGGACTGAATGCCGAGGCCGGCACGTAGCCGGTACGGATGTGCCAGTGATCATTCACTACCACCGAGATGGGCGACGCTGCGCCGTCCAAGTGCTGCCAGCAATCCATCAGGTTGGCGCCGTCGTAGTCGTCAATGTCGAAGTCCGGATCCTGCAAGTGACGCAGCAGCGCTGCCATGGCCTGAGGGCCAAGGGGCCGGGAGTTGGTGATCGAACCCATCATGGACGCCTGGGCCATGGCTGAGCGGATTTCCTGATAAATCGCCTGACCGATCCCTTCGTCCCCGGACCCGTACGCTTCCGCGCGCCGGTACAGGGCAGCGGAGCCGGGGATCCGGAACGTCTCATAGGTACGGTGCTGTTCGGAGCGGGAACGGGTCGTCTCGCACAGCTCGCCGTAGGACTCCAACAGGATCCGCGGAACATTCTGTGCGACGCGTTTCTTGACCCACAGCAGGTGATCGGCCGAATCCATCGGCACGGCGCGGGCGAGGGTCTGGACATGGGTGACCAGGGACTGTCGGCGGGCCAACCGGGCGAGGTACTGGCCACGGGCGACGTGTCCAGATTCTTTCCGGTATTCCTCCCGGATTCCCGAGGACGAACCCATGACCTCCATCGTGGCCGTGTAGTACGACTTCTTGACCTTGCCCTGATGCCGGAAGATGACCAACGGCCCCTCAAGGGTGTCGATGGCAAAGTGACGGACGGTGCCCACCATGAGCGGTGCGTTGTCCTTGTGCCGGATGGGCACTTCGACCATGCCGTTCTCTTCGGCGCGATCATGGTCCTTTTTCCCGGCCTTGATCATCCGTTTCTGCGGGCGGTCCTTGACCGGGACGTAGACCAGGGACTTGTTCTTGGCGCGGACCTTCTTGTGTTGGACCTCCACGTAAATGGCACCGAGGGATCGGTGGCCGGAGAGCTTGTTGGGCGTGGTCAGGATGACCCCTGCCAGGACCAACACCGCGGCGAGTATCAGTGCCGCGATCTGGCTGCCGCCGGCCAGGACGATTATCAGTGCAGCACCGATGGATACGGACAGGCCGATCCATTCCGGTGCCGTGCGGTTCCCCCCGAACAGGCCACGGCTCTGGACCTCACCGCCGACAACAACCATTCTTCCCATGAATACCTGCTCCTTGCCTACTTCTCTTACCGCCCACTGATGTGGTCTGTATCCGGTGCCATCGATCGCGCAGAGCGTTGGCCGCGCATTGAGGCCTGACGTGCCGCTTCCCGGCCGGCCAGCAGGAACGCCGTCGCGCCACCGGCTGCGACCTTCACCGATCCCCTACCAACTGCCCCGGCACCGGTCTTCAACGCCTGCGCTGCCTTTGCCCCGCCGGTTCCGGCGCGGTCGGCTTTCTGCAGCTCCCCGATCGTGCGAGTCTCCGGCTGTCCCTGTCCTGGGGACTGACTGCCTTGGCGGTCCTGACCCGAGGAAGAACCCGGCTCGTTCGGAACCCTGGAAGCCGCACTGCGGCGTCCCGAGATACCTGAACCGTTAGATCCAATTCCCGAACCGCTCTGGCCCTCTGAATGCGTTGACATCGAAGAGGGGCCCATCGATGCCGCTCCACCGCCGGAAAGACTTCTGCCGCGGTTTTGTCCGGACTGAACTTGGGCGGTCCGTTTCTGATGGATCGCCGAAGAGATCGCCGCGCCTGCGCCGGCGACCATGGCCGGGCCGGCGACGGACTGGCGGCCCTCGCCAAGACTGGTCGAGGATGACGGGAGGATCGGGACGAACTTATAAAGCATCGGCAGGGCGAAAACCAGAACACACATCGCTGCCGCGGCCAAGAACACCGACGTGGCATTCACCATGCCGTCTTCCACGCCCTCGCCTACGAACGCCGGACGAGATGCGATGTAGCTGAACACTGCACCCATAATCAGGAGCAGCAACGGTTTCGATAGAGAAATCCCGAGCCACAACGAAGCGATCTTGCCCACCCGCTTGCGGTATTTCGGGTGGATCATAAACCCGACCACGATCGCGATGCCCAGTCCCAGCAGGTAGAGGGCCAACGGTTGCAGGGCCAGCAGGCCCAGCATCGCCCACGCTGAGAAGAACAACAGCCCGAACAGCACGACAGCGGCTAAGGGCCCGAAGGCGCCGCTGGATTCATAGGACGCGAAGCGGGAGATAGCAACCCCGAAGTCCGTGACCCTGCTTGAGGTCCAGAACGTGATCCCTTCAGTGATGCCGCTCATCCATCCGTTGATCACGTAGCCGATCGGAGGACCGAACAACACCAGAATCACGGACAACGGTCCGTACCAGAACAGCGAGTCCCTGACGGATTCCATGTCGATCTCTTCGTTCGAGACGTCTTTCCAGAGCTTGAAATACATCAAACCCATGACGATGACTCCGATCCCGGCAAACAATGCCCACGTTGCGCGGAAACCGTCGTCAACCACAAATTCGGAGACCTTCAACAGGTTGTTCAGCACCTCGTTGGTGGACTTCACGCCCTCGGCCTTAACCGTGTTAGCGAAGTCCTCGAAGCCATTTTTCGCGTTCGCGATGAACGCAACGGTATCGACCGTGCCCAGGACGACCTGACCGCCCGGCATCGCCGAGATGGCCGTCCGCATCACCACACCAGCAATCGGAAGGAACTTTTGGAAAGCAGCGCCTCCTGCGCACCAAGCGGTGGCAGTATCCGGCGCACCAGCCCCGGGGAGAGCAGCACAGAAGGGAACAGTCTGTTTTGTGTCGTAATCCAGCACCTCTTCCGGCGTGGTCAGGAAGGTACCGAACGCTTTGGCCGCAACGTTTTCACAATTGCTGCCACCCATGGCTCCAAAAAACAGCATGTCAGCGCAGGCTGATTTACCCAGTTCCTGGTTCAACCGGTCCCTGATCTTGTCGCGCTGATCCGCGGGCAGTCCAGCAAGGCGCTTGAGTTGGTCTGCGTTCAACTTCTCAGACTTGCTGACGTCGTCCGCTGCCTGTGCTGGACCGGCGGCGATTACTCCAAAGCTGAGGAACAACGCCAGAAAGATCGCTACCAGGCGGACGGTCCTGCTAACGCTTAGCGTTTGCATACTCAACCCACCCTTCACGGCTGACGTCGGCGAAGAAATCGTTCACTAACTCATCCTTTAGAGCGGGGGCGGTTTCATCGTCGAAAGTGGTCCCCAGGCTTGTGGGCCCTGCGTCCTTGACTCGACCATTGAAATCCTGCCCGCTCTGAACGATGGCGAAGTCGGAGATCTTCCAGTCACCCATCCAGGCCAGTTCCAACGTGACCGTCTGGAAGAAAGCACTCGGTGCCTTGTTCACTACTGCAGTCGTGCCACCACTGAAGATTTGCACCACTGCCTTCTTTTTCTCGTCACAGCTGGCAATCCGGTAGAGGCCGCCTGCGGCTACGTCCGAGCGGGTGTACCAGCCACCATCGAACGCTCCCGGGGGCAGGTCCTTGGCGTTAGCCATCAGATCCCCGTTGAAGGTGGCTCGCTCCACCCATGGGCCTTGCTTGCCTACCTCCAGCAGAGCCTTTTTCTGCTGTGCCCAGGTCGAAACGTTTACGTCCTTGACGAGCGGTGTGTAGTTGGCGGCGGCTTGGGCGGCTGAGTCGCAGCTGCCGTTGTAGCCGGTGATGGTTTTGCCGTCGCTGGCGGTTTTTGTTCCGCCTTCGCCGATCTTGATTCCGGAGACGGGGAACCCGAACTTCCCGGATGCCTGCAGGGAGCTGGGTTCATCCTGTTTGGCTGCCGGTGCTGGTGGGTTCAGGAGGACGACGGCAACAGCGATAACTAGGATCACCGCCCCCAATGCTGTGAGGAGTTTCCAGTGCTTCCGCATAGGTTAGGCCCCTGCTGCCGTGGCGAGTGCCAGGATGCCGCCGATGATGACGCTGGCTCCAGCGGCGGCACCGAAGGCGAGGCCGGTCTTCTTGGCCCCTGCTGCGCCGTCTTCGATGTCGTCGGAGTGGCCGCGGTTGCGGGCGATGCCCCACTTCATGAGGTTCCAGAGGAAGGCGCCTGCGAGGAGAACCAGTACGAGAGCCCAGAGGGCACCGAGGATCATTTGGACAGCTCCGGTGAACTTCACACCGAGGACGTCGATGCTGGGCGTCACGCCGTCCAAGGGGTTGTCTATGGTGGGTACGGCGCTGCGGATGATGATTTCGTTGCGGATCGTGGTGAACATGATTATTGGGCTCCTTAGAGGTTGATGGTTTTGGTGGAGGTGGCGCGGTCGATGGCCAGAAGGCCTTCAGCGATTTCCGCTGAGGCACGTTCGAAGGCGCGGCGGGCCGGGTCACCGACGAGCTGCCAGTCGATGATCGAACCGGTATCCAACGCGCCGTCGTAGGGGATGTCGATCAGGACCCGTACCGCGGAGGCAAGGTTCTCGCGAAGCTCCGCCTGCTCGGCTGCGGAGACTTTCGCCCCGCCGCCCTGGGTGACCAGCACGACGGCGTTGGTCACCAGGTCCTTGTAGTGCGGGTTGCCGGTGCGCTCGGACATGGATTCAAGCTGTTCGATCATCCGCAGAGCCGAGACGACAGCGTTGCGCTTGAGCGTCGTGGGGATCACGAGCTGGTCGGTGACCTCGATCGAGGCGAGCCAGTTCGCTGAGCGGGTGTTGTTCCCGGTGTCCACGATGATGGTGTCGTAGAAACGGCTGACCACCGTGTGGATGCGGTTGAACTCCTCTGCACCAATGGATTTCATCCGGTCCGCGTCCTCGTCCGCGACCAGGACGGAGAACTGATTGTTGCCCTGATGGCGCGTGTAGTAGGACAGCTCGCCCTTGCGGGCGGTGACGGTTTCGAAGGACTCCAGCACGTTCAACAGATCCCAGACAGTCCGGGTGGAGTCGTTCGCGTTGGTCCGGACGCCGGCGGTGCCCATCATCTCGTTGTTGTCCCACACCAGCGTCTGCTGGCCGGAGTGGATACCGAACGTGGAGCCCAGCCCGACGCTGCACATCGTCTTGCCCACGCCGCCCAGGGGCTGGGCGACCATGATCTGCATCGGGCGGGAGTACACGCGCTGGATCGCGGACAGATCCGCCCGTCGTGCCAGCTCGGCCGCGCCTACCTTGGGGCTGATCAGGCCGAAGCTGACCGCCCGGAGGAATGCCTGCCAGCCGGTGGCCGGTGGCAGTTGGTCGTTCACGTTCTCCTTGCGCAGGACAGCTGCGCTGCGGCGGCCACTGACCAGCGGCGCTTCCCGGTGATCCACCACCGTCTCCGCCTTCGGTTCGGCTGCGGCCGGTTCGGCATCCGGTACGGCGTGGATGATCGGGGCCGGATCCGTGGTGATTGCTTCGGGTTCGGTGTCGGTCAGGCTGATGGGCGCGCGGCTCTTCCGTTCGCTCCCTTGCCAGTTCGTGCTCATCGGTTGGTTCCTCTCGCTCGTTTCAGGTTCTGTCTTGGGTTCATGAGGTCGGGTCTTGGGGGGATATGGCTGTTACCAGCCAGGGTTGCTGCTGTCCGGAACGGTGCAGGAGCATCGTCCAGCGGCCCGCATCGGTGGAGAACGTTGCGGTGACCGTCAGCGGGTTGCCGGCGTCGCGGCTGATCGCCGGTCCATCCGTGACTTTGCGGATGGGCACCCTGGCCGGGTCGATGTACTTGGCATCCTCGGCGTATTCCGGTGCGAGATGCGGGGCGAGGTCCGCGAACCAGATTGTCTCCGGAACATCGGGCCGGGCGAACAGGCCCATGACCTTGGCCGCGGTGTCCTTGACCGCCTTCTCCGCGGCGGCGTCCCACGTCACCTCTGGGACGCCGTAGTGCTCATCGGCGCCGTGGTCGTGGCCGTCGTCGGCATTGTGGCTCTCCTGGCCGGCCTGTCCGGTGTTCACCGTGGGGGTCGAATCGGTCGCCGGTTCGGTGCCCGAGTTTCCGGCGCAGGCACTCAGCGAGAGCGCGGCGGCAAGTGCGGCTGTGAGTGCGAGGTGCTTGCGCATCAGAGAATGCCTTTCTCTTTCATGATCGGAGTCGGGTCGATGGTGGGATTGATCGGGACCATGGGGTTGGGCCGGGCGCCGGCGAAGAACTCCATGTGGAGGTGGCGGCCGGTGACGTTGCCCGTTGCGCCTTCGGTGCCCAACGGTGTTCCGGCGGCCACGGTGTCGCCTTCCTTGACCTTCACCGACCCGGCTTCCATGTGGTACATGCCGATCGTGAGCTTCCCGTCCACGGTCTGGCCGGTAACGCCGGTGCCGAACAGGCCATCAAGATTGCGGACCTTGACGATCTTCATATCCGTCAGGGCCACGATCGTTCCCGGTCCTCCGGGATGCACGAAGTCGATGCCGTAATGGAAGTTCGCCAGCACTCCCCCGGCAGTGCCGGGCGGGGCCGGACGGGGACCGTAGCCACTGCTGTTGGTCGCCCCTTCCATGGGAGCGACCCACTTACCGGCCAAGTCCCCCACAACCTGGTTGCCCTCAGCCGGGCACACACCGGACGGGTCCACCGCAGCGCCGGACTCCCCACCCAAGGCTTTGAAGACTTCCGTGGCCTGGGCACGGAACTTCGTGTAGTGGTTCGGGTCCGCGTTCCGCTGCGTCCGGTGAATAGCGATCGTCGGTTCCAGGGTTTCCCAGCCCTCCACACGCTGGAGAGCCTTGAAGAAGTTCGTCGCCGAAATGGTGGGGTCCATCCGGTCCGCATAAGAACCCCACGCGCCGTTGGCGCGCTGCTGGAACAAACCACGGGAGTCCGGGCCTGCCCCGTCGCCGTAGTCAACGACACGGAGGGTGGATTCACCGATTGCGGCCTGGATCCCGATCAGCTGTGCAGCGACCGGCAACTTGAGGGACTTGGCCGCGTTCATGATCGCTTGGCCGTTCTTCATCTGCTCGGCATCAAACCCGGCCACTCCCCCTGCCGGGGCACGACCAGAAGCCACGCCGGCAGGCGCTGCACACGATGATGCCGCCTGCGCCGGATCACTATCGTCCAGAACAACAGTGACAAGACCAACGGTCAGCAGCGCCACGATCGAGGCACCGGTAATGACTTTGCGGGCGGTCATCCCTTCACCACCGAACGTGCCTGCGGCAGTTAGGCAGGGACGCGTTCAACGGCCGCTGTGTACCGAACGGCAGCATGTTCTTCAAAACCTGTCCCTCCCCCATGGGCATCGCTTCTTGTCTACTGCCAGCAACTGACAATCAAGTCCACGCTGGCGTGCCATTCTTCTCTCGCTCCAACCAAGATGCTTGTCATATCGTCAGCATGAGACGCATCTCTTCCTTCGGCAGGATCCCCTTCCGAAGGACGTTGCGCCTCCTTCTTTCGAGTAAGGCCTACAACTTGACTGTAGCTCAAAGTTGATCGGTTAGCGATACACTTGAATCTGCGACTCAGAGCTATCCGAATAATCGGGCAAGATAGACGCATGCCGCGCCTCATCCAGCCCAATCATCCGCAGGAGGTTGAGGCAGCCATCGAAGTTCTCGGAAATCGAGCCCACGCGGCCATACTGCGTTACCTGCATCAGAACGGCCCCTGCACCACCGGCGAAATCCTCAAGGGGATTGTCCTGGACGACAACAGGAAGCTGACCCGACCCAGTCTTCAACACCACCTGGAAGCCCTCGAAGCTTCCGGTGCCGTCACGGCCGACTTTCCCGCAGGTCAACGGCATGGCAAGCGCGTGAAGTACGAGGCCAATATTGATGCCGTGGAGTTCGAGATGCTTCCTGCCTATATCAACTACCTCCGCGGTAGATGAACGCCGCAGTCATAACAAGCCTTGTCAAATAGCAATACCTTCTTGTTTCACTAAGCACGTTACATGCCTGTAGTGAACATGTGCAACGCTTGTAGTGAGCATGATCTACGCCGTCACCAGGCAGTAAGGGACGTTACGATGTCCGGGTCCCATTTCCCCTTGATCCGCCTTGGAGGACGAAGACCCAATGCTGACGAAACGGCGCATCCTGAGCTGCCTGGCGTTCCTTGTGCCGGCCGCAGGACTATCCGGGTTCGCCGTCGTCATGGCTCGGAAAATCGTCAAGCGAGGCCCAAAGGACTACCGCCGGGCAGAGATGGTGGACGGCGGACGTCGCGTCCGCATTGACTTGGACGACTACACCAAAGCCCCAGGTGACTTCGGCGTCTTCGACCCCGTGACGGCCAAATACACGCGCGTCGGTGAGGTCACCCTGATCGACGAGGAACAAAAATTCGTAGAAAGGCTGCTCGATCAGTCAAGCTCTACGCCGGGAGGTCTGGGCCCAATCGTCGATTGGACCCCCGACGTTTTCTTCGAGCCCGCTGCCGTCCGCGGTCACTATCAAGAGGTGGATGTCCCCACCGAGTACGGCGCGGCGCCGGCATGGCTATTTGAGGCCGCAAATCAGGACGTGTGGGTGATCCATATCCATGGCAGCTGGACGGACCGCTCGATCATGTTCCGAGACGTCCATGCATTCAGCTCCTTAGGATTCACATCTCTGGTTCCCACTTTTCGCAGTGACGTCGAGGTCAGCCCGCCCCAGGCGGAATCGAGTCACCTGGGGCAAACGGAATGGCGTGACGTGGAAAGTGCCGTGTCCTACGCCGTTGCTCAGGGAGCCAAGCGCGTCATCCTGTCCGGCTGGTCCATGGGTGGGACCATGGCCCTGCTCACGGCAGAGCGCAGCGCCCACCGGGACAGGATCATCGGGCTCGTCCTGGTGGGTCCCGTCACCAGCTGGCGGAAAGCCATTACAGCAGGAGCAGTGCGGGCCCGGGTGCCGGCGGTTGGTGCCGGCCTTGTTATGCGCCTGTTGGGTTCCCCCTTGTTCGCGAGGATGCTCGGGCTGGAAGAACCGATTGATTTCGATGCGCTCGATTGGGTGGACGTAGCCAACAGGGTGGATGTCCCTACCCTGGTCTTGCACTCGACCGCTGATCAAGAGGTTCCTTGGGAGATCTCGGCCGCGTTCCAACGCGCGAATCCGGCCACCGTCACCTTGATATCACTACCCGAGGCTCACCACACCCAGGAGTGGAACGCCTCGCCTTCTACCTTCACCAAGGAACTGACCAAGTGGGTCAGGGACACGATCTTGACCGATCAGAGCTAGGTCCGTGCGTCGAGCTTGGCTTCGATGTGGCTGATCCTGCCTTGAACAGAGTCCGGGAAGTCCATCAAGTTCACCCGCTCGTAGTTGTGCAGAACAATGAGGCTTTTGTAGACGCCGTTTTCGAGCGTTTCGTTGAAGAGATCCCAGGCCGGACTGACTCGTGACCGATCGGCACGGACGCGCATCCTCAACGCGGTCAGCCACAGAGCATCGATCATCCAGAGACGCAATCTGGGCAGCTGCTTCGACAGGAAGAGAATCAACCATCCCGCGGCGGTCACTGAAAGGCCTACATAGAAAAGACGGTCAAACCAGGCGCCGATATCCCGGGCTAGGGCGTCCCAGGGCGAGAAATAGAACAGCACCACGTATGTGATGTGGCACGAAACGGCGACCGCAACCACCAGCAGGCCCGCTGAGAATGTGGCGTACAGTCCCTTGGCTTTGTGCCGAAGCATGTAGATGATCCTGAGGACGGTGAACAACAGCGCCAGCATGTACATGCCGCTGTACACGGCGGTAGCGAGCTGGTCCATGCGGGTATCAATGAAGTCCGCGGCCGTTGGAGCTTTGTCCTGGATCAGGGTGAAGCTGGCAACCATGATGGGAATGCTCAGCAACGGCGCGTAGTAGGTCCATCTGATCATGGGTACGTTCGCCAGACGCCGCACGCTGTCATTAAAGAAGAAGATTGCCAAGAGCGCGAAGACGGCCTGGAGCAGGTTCGTCACATTGATGCCACCGAGGTAGCGGTCAATATCCTCCAACGGTGTAACCGTTCCCAAAACATAGAGTGCCGCGAGCCCGAAGATCGATGCCACCCACGAGGCCCGGGATTCCGCGACCTTGACTACCGAGGGGATCCGAAGGAGGCATAGGGCGCTCAGCAGCCCAAAGAGCAACAGTTTCATGGTTTATCAGAGGAAAGGATCAAGATCGGACGAGCTGCGTGAACGTGTCTTCTTCGACATCTCGAACGCGAAATCCTCCACCCACCGCTCGACAGGGTGGTTCGGAACCGACCGGCAGGTGATGCTAATCGCGTCCGCGGTTTCCCTCAGCATTTCTCCAGAGAGATCCGGCAGGGCAAGGGCTACCTGAAGGCTCTCCAGGTAGATGTGTCCGAGCTCGTGATAGATGCAGTGGAGCTTGTACTGCTGGGAATTTTGCGGCGGGAAATACACGTTGATGCGATCTTCAAATTCGGCCTTGAATGCCGTCAGTGAACCCCAGGACTCGTTGTACTCGATCAGATTGATCGGTTTCTCGCAGATCACGGTCAGGCGTTCGACGACTTCCGCCATCGATGTCGTGCCGTCACCGCACAACTCCCGAACCTTGTCCTGAACAGGTGGGAGGGTCATTCATCCTCACCGTTCATCGACGAGTCGATAATCCTCGTGATCATCCTCAGTGTTTCCGGTGACGTCGCGCCCAGGTTTCTCGCGGCAAAGTTCTTCACCTTGAGCTTGCGCATCTGCACAAGGAACTCCATCCGTGCTTCTACCTCGGGAGGAGTCTCACTGTTGAGGTCAACGAGATAGCTTGCCGGCACACCAAAAACGAACTCCGCGACGCCCTTCAGAAGTTCCTGATCGGTCACCAGGCTGCCCGTGCCATTGATCAAATATGACCACCGTGTCCGCGACAGGTGGATCCCGTTGGCAGAAAGTGATTCCTCCACGTGATTGTACGTAAGCGCCGCGTTGTTGTCTGACTCCCAGATATCCACCAAGATGCCCATTCGATCCGCCAGGCGCTCCTTCTTCTGCTGTTGCGTAAGGAACACGCTACGACCCCCATTTGCCATCTCAAAGCTCCTTCAGCCAAGGTCAGCTGCTTATGATGCGACTGCTACAGAGCAGGCGGACAGCCAACATCAGATTTTACCTGATGACATTCGTAGCGTATAGGCCATGAGTTAGAACCGAGTTGTACATGTGCGAAGCACGTAGGTAGGCTGTCGCGTACTTGATTTCTTGGGGGAATCAAGTCGCCACATGCCGCGGGATGTGAACGTCTGCAACTTGTCTGAAGCCGGGTTAGGGTGATGCGAACATGGACCTATCAAAGCGTTTGCGGACGCTTGAAATTAGATATGCCACGCTCAGCCCCCTTTTCTGTCCCAGGGGCTCCGCGGCGACACGCCCAATGCGGGTCTGCATCGCATGTTGTCCATAATCGGGCGCGCTGACGCTGCATGGAGACCTCCATGCAGATGGTTCCGCCATTAGACCCTGTTTCTGTTTCAACACGCCGGAGGGTGTTTCTGTTTCAATGCCACTGCCGGAAGGCGCGCGATGGTAGTTTCAGTTTCAGAGAAGGCCGGTTGTATAGCAGCCGCCTACTTAGGGCCAGGTGGCACTTGGTTCGACCAATCTATTGAAGTAGCGGCGGCCTCCGCAGCCGAGTTCAAAGGACAGGGATGATGGCTCCAGTTACACGTACAGGCAGACGCTCCAAAGGCGACCGCAAATTCGTCGGATTCCGCATCGCAACACCTAAAGCGGATGCAATGGACCAGATTGCTAAGGCAGAGGGCTACCAGTACGTAAGCGACTGGCTGTCAGATTTGGTTGAAGAACGCCTGGCCAATACCAAGCTGCACGCAGTTCCCCAGCAGGAGGAGTTCCCGCTTGGGCGCTTAGCCTCATAACGAGGAAGGCCCGCACTAGGCGGGCCTTCGAAGCTAGTGACTTACATTCTGGATTGCTTCCCGGCGCTCAGACTGTAAGTCGTGAAGGTTGATCTTTTCAGATTCACCTTTGTTTTGCTATAAAACCGGTCTTGGCGGGCCGGCCCTTTGTTGTCCCTCTGACAGGACCTCCTCGAAAGGATTGCTCTCATCGTACAACAGCACGCTCGCGTGCTGCCAGCAGTCGTACCCGCTGGCGTGTCTCGCGACCATTCCCCGACCGCTGACGCCGCGCAGGCGTGGGCCTCACTGGCGCCTCTTCTCGCAGGTCAACCCCGTATTCGCATATCCCGAGACGGCGGTAAGACCTATCCCCAAAAGCACGAGCGCGCTCTGACTGAGACGCTCCCCACGTTTCCTGCGGCAGTTCGGATCTTCGGGAAAGACGGCAGCTGCTCTGCCCTCTTCCTGGATTTCGACTCCTCTATTGCGGGTATCGACTGGGTGGAAGCAGACGTGAAGTCCCTCCAATCGTGGCTGCACAGCTGTGGCGCTCGGTGGATTGAAGATCACTCGCCCAATGGCGGCCGACACGTCTACATACCACTGGAGAAAAGGGTTTCCTTTTCAGAGGCACGCGATGTTGTCGAGGCACTCGGCTCTCGCTACCGGACATTGGATAAATCTCCGCACCAGAACCTTCTTCACGGTTGCATGCGTACACCAGGATCACCTCACAAGCGCGGCGGCCACCAGGTACTCGCCATGAGCCTCAGCATGGCGTACGACATTGCAAAACGCCCAAACACGGTTCGGGTATGGGACTCAATACGCCAAGACTTGAGCGATGAAATCGCCAGTGTACGGACCCTGAGGCTGGAACAGCCGCTTTCCTGGGAAAACAGAGACCCGGACGCACCGCAGACGATCGGACGGATGTCCAGGCTAATGCAGCAGATGGCGCTGTCGGGTCTGTACGACGCGAACCGGTACGCCTCGGACTCGGAAGCCCGTCAGGCTGTCTTGACCGCAGCGGCCGCCGCTGGAATGAAACTTGTCGAGGTTCAACGACGGTTCCTCCAAGGCGTCTGGCCCGGACTCGCATCGTTCTACGCCCGCTACGCTCCCCATCACCGGCTCCCGTCCCTGAAGCGGGACTGGAACAACGCGATCGACTACCTACGAAAAAACCAAGGCCCAAGGACTGGGAATAACAATGCCCGCAAATCCCCCACAAGCCAGCCAAATACACAGCCCCTACTAGGAACACCCTCAAACCCAGATTCGAGTAGCGAGCACCATTACCTGCGATCCTGGAGAAACGCCCTGTCCCTGAGAGAGCCTGCATACGCCAGCTCCCGTACCGGTCTGGCACGTCGGATGGTGTTAAGAGCGTTGGGCGCGGCCGCCCACATGACAGCGTCTCGATTTGTTGAGTTTGGTGATCGATCAATCGCCGTGGCGACTGGACTGGATCACACAACTGTGGGCGCTCACTTGCGGGCTTTGCGTGCTGAGAATGACCCGCTGGTGACGTTGGTAGAACGTGGCCGGGGAACTAAAGGTGATCTGTACATGCTGACGATCCCCGAAGGACTTCGCTCAGCAGCAGAGGATCTAACCTGGCGAAAGGGAAAGATTCATTCGCTCAGGCCGGTTTTCAGGGAGCTGGGTTTGCCGGCGGCGTTCGTTTACGAAGCTTTGGAGAGCACGCCAGGGCTCACAACGACGGAATTGGTCGCTCAGACAAAGCTGTCCAGAACCGCCGTTGGCGAAAGCCTCGAGGTCCTGGCAGCTTGGAACATGATCTCAAGGAATGGCGCCCGATCCTGGGTGATTGTAGCTACGACCTCCCTCCAGGAGCTCGCAGAATGCTTTGGTGTGGTGGAAGCTGTAGCTGCCCAACTCCAGAGATATCGCATTGAACGAATAGTTTGGCGGGAGTGGCTTTCAAAGAACGTGAACACAGTAGCGGAGCTCCTCTCCCCCACAGATGATTACCCTTGGGAAGCCTTCGAGGGGCCACCTGATGAATGGACCCTAGCTGATATGGCCTTCACCAGAGGGGTGTAAGCAGCTGCCGGATGATCCTGGCAACTGAGAAAGACGGGGCTTCCTAAGGCATCATAGTCGTCAAGTTTCATGCCACAGTTAGCGCCATAAGCCACATTGGAATGCTGCTATGAATCGCTCGGTCCAGGTTTCCGGGAATACGAGTCGCTGACCTGCGAACTCACTTGGCGTAGAAGTGAGGTACCCGCCATCCGTACGGTCTTCCCTGCCACGGGTGACTGAGTCGGCGTTGCCTATGACGCCACCGAAGGGGCAAGCACTCCCCTACCCGGCCGGTACTGCTCGGACACCGGCAGTAGCCTCAGCGCGTGTTCTATTGCTTGGGTCGAGCTGGAAAGTCTGCGCATGAAGGGTCGCGAGTGACACCCTCTTGTTTTTAGCCGACTGTCCAGGAGTCCTTGATGACTACCTTTGCTAGATCTGCCGTAACCGTCGCGAAGGCCGAGCCTGGCACGTTTGCCTGGACCGGTTCTTGCAGGTGCAGGTCGATGAAGCTGGCGTTTGCGACTCTGAAGTGGAAGAACGCTGGCCGCCCTCGACAATCACGCAGACTTTTTGTGTGCAGAGTGAGGAACACTGGGCAGTACCGAGTACGTATGGCGTGTTTCGGCACGCTGCATAGCTATGGCTCTAGCCATGGTCCGTCTTTCAGGAGCCTGGTGTTAGGATTTCCACCGCTCATGAGCTGATTGTCTGCTGACTTCTAGCGCGTGTCCGATTCGGGCCCATGAGACGCCCGCAGATCGCGCCGACTGTACTCCCCTGCTCACGCGTGCCTCTGCTATCTTCAACACTCGGAATGCGGCCTGCAGTTCGGAAATTGCTGAAGCGGGAATTGCATGGGCTGTCCACTCAAGGCGCATGGTGTCCTCAACAGTGACGGATGGCACGGCCACACCAAGAAGGGGTACAAAAGCACGGCGCTTTGAAAGGCTAGCTTCTGAGGACGTCGGAACTCGTTTCCAGAAGGGACCGGACCAGCCGCAGGCACATAGTGAACGCCAGCCTACAACTCTGTCATCTGAGATAATCTCCTGGTCAGCGTGAACTGGATGTCGTGGGAAACTGCCCGAGATACCTTGAACCGAAGGGCTGCCCGTTCTGATGTCTCCTGTGATGCGCCCGTCTGGAGCAACGGCGCCTGGCCATCCTTCGTGAATCCCATCCTGCATATCCCAGTTCATACGTCTGCGCCCCTCTATGTTCCGGCGTGGTTTCGACTTGAGTCTGCCTCAGATGATGTCAGGAAATCCTGACATCATCTATACTGCAGCAGCTCTTAGAGCTGGCTTGGGTGGGGCAATTACTCGGTCGGTGTAGCCGAGTAATTGCCGGCCATGGACCCGCTTCTGGACCTTCAACGGGAGTTGTGGACTGAAGGCGCACCACCGGTAGCAGTTTGATACTAATCCAATATTGAAGTGATATCAGGTCGATGCAGGTACATGCCCTCTCCCCCATCGCTACCTTTGCTTGTGCAGGCGAGGTCCTGGCCATGCCGGCTACTGGCCCCAACCTGATAGTAGTTCGAAGGTGATATCAAAATGCTATCGCTGTGGTACTGGTTTGATACCGCCCATGCTCTTGTTTCCTTGGTGTTGGGGCCCATCGGAGGAGTATTGAACTACTAGCTTTTCGATAGTGCTTTGATAGCACTTTCAAAGTGCTAGCTGTTCCATACCAAGGTCGGCAGGTGGGTGGCGACGGGAGGAGGTTCCGGGTCCCGGTCTGATAGCGGTTTGATACCACTTCGAAAGTAATAT
>Ga0153924_1000042_pt1 | contig 99094 bp, 81 predicted proteins | sample TSNJ008MetaG_FD_104709 | JGI IMG/M metagenome (GOLD analysis project Ga0153924, IMG submission 104709) | Attine ant fungus gardens microbial communities from New Jersey, USA - TSNJ008 MetaG | ecosystem: Host-associated > Fungi > Mycelium > Unclassified | place: USA: New Jersey, Wharton State... | reverse complement strand
GCGGTTGACATTATTACAGCACAGATAGAAAAACGCCAATCCGAACGGATTGACCTTGAATCGCAGCTTGCCAGAGAAAAGATGATTCGTCCTACCCTCGCATTTGACGAGGTGAAATTCTTCTTTGAAAAGGTTAAGGGCGGTGATGCAAATGACAATGCTTACCCAACCGCCTTGATAGATACCCTTCGTCAACAAGATTTACCTGTACGATGGAGGCGAAGGCCGCATTGACATCTACTACAACGTACAGGATACAAAAATAACAATTCCCTTAGACAAACCAGAGGGTTCGCCTAAGGGAATTTTGGTGCGCGAGGCGGGAGTCGAACCCGCACGCCCTTGCGAGCACTGGCACCTGAAGCCAGCGAGTCTACCAATTCCACCACTCGCGCATCATAGCATTATGTTGCACTGCTCACCAGCGCAAGGTGTATGTTACCACGCATTCCAACTTCTGTCAACTATTTTTTCAAAAAATCTCCGCTGACCCCTCCTCTTTTACACACCTTTCCTATCCATTCAGCCAGATTTTTCTTGACAGCAACTACCTCAGCCGATAGTATTATTTGTTAGGACAGACATGCGCTCATGCGGCGCAATGTCCATGACTTCCCTGCCAGTACGCATTGGTCAACGAAAAAGGAGTTTTCACTATGAACCGCAAAAAACTGATCGCCCTTTTGCTCTGCGCCGCCCTGATCTCTGCCCTGCTCTCCGGGTGTCAAAAGACTGTGGATGATCCAGATGCCGACAGCTCGTCCGCCGTCAGCTCCTCTCAAGACAAATCAGAGCCGACTCCCGCCCCATCAGGGACAGAGATCAATTTTGCCGTACTCTCCGGCCCCACCGGCGTGGGCGCTGCCAAGCTGATGTATGACAATGAACAAGGCCTGACCAAAAACCAATACCACATCACCGTGGCCTCTGCCAATGATGAAATTGCCGCCCTGCTCACCAGTGGCGAAGTTGATATTGCCGCTATGTCCACCAATACAGCCTGCACCTTGTACAACAAAACCGCCGGCTCAGTTCAAATGCTGGCCGTCAACACCCTGGGTGTGCTCTATATTCTGGATAAAAGCGGTTCCGTTTACGCCCTGTCTGATTTGCAGGGCAAAACCATCTATGCCACGGGCCAGGGAGCAAACCCGGAATATATTCTCAACAAGCTGCTGTCTCAGGCTGGCCTCGTTCCAGGAGAGAACGTGACGATTGAATGGCTGACCGCCCAGGAGGTCACAGCGCAGATGCTGCAGGATGAAACTGGCATCTGCATGCTCCCTGTTCCCGCCGCCACCGCTTTGATGCTGAGTGATGAAACCGTGCGCCAAGCGCTGGACCTGTCCCTCTCGTGGGAGGAATGGGTAGGCGGTTCCCTCCCCATGGGCTGTGTTGTGGCGCGCACTGCGTTTTTGGAAGAACATCCTGAAGCGGTAACCGCGTTTTTGGAGGAATATAGTGCCTCCATCGGATATATGTCAGACCCGGACAACCTGTTGTTGGACGCAGCGGATTCCCCCGCCCAATTGGCCGCAAGCTACGCCATCACCGCCAGCGCCGAGATCGCCCGGGCGGCAATTCCCCGGTGCAATCTGACCTTTTTATCCGGCGCGCAGATGCAGCCGGCCGTATGGGATTACTATCTTGTGCTCTATCAGGCAGACCCCAACTCCATCGGAGGTTCCATGCCCTATGACGATCTCTTCTATCTGCCGTAATTTAAAATATATCTTCCTGCCCTCAGTCCTTTGGCTGGGGGTTTGGCAGTTTGCAGCCCACACAGTGGGCCAGGAGTTGCTCCTGCCCACCCCGGTTTCAGTGCTGCAGACATTGCTGGTATTGGGATGTACTCCGGCCTTTTGGCACACGGTGTACACCACCCTGTTGCGCGTTCTCGCCGGGATGCTTTGGGGCGCCCTCGCGGGCATCGCGCTGGCGGCGCTGACCTATGCAAGTGCCTGGTGTCACCGGCTCTTTGCCCCGACCATCCGCATCATCCGGGCTGCCCCTGTGGTCTCCTTCATTCTCTTCCTCCTGCTGTGGAGCCGCCGCGGCTCTGTTCCCGCCATTGTTGCGGGACTGATGGTGCTCCCGGTGCTGTGGGAGTCCACGTCACGGGGACTGCGGGAGACCGATGGCCACCTGCTGGAGCTGGCCAAAGCCTATCGATTTTCCCTATGGAAAAAGATCCGCCTCATTTATCTCCCCAGCGCACTCCCCTATTTTTTTTCCTCCGCCGCCAGCGCGATAGGACTGGCCTGGAAATCCGGTGTTGCGGCGGAGACAATTTGTCTGGCGCCTGTCTCTATCGGCCTGAACATGCAGCAGACCAAGCTCTACCTTGACACACCGGGGCTCTTCGCCTGGACCGCTGTGGTGGTGACACTGAGTTTGGTTTTGGAGGGACTGCTCACCGTCCTCTCCCGCCGTCTGGAAAGGCGGTGGAAAGTTTGATCACACTCAGCGGCATTGCCTATGCTTATGGCGAAAAAATAGTCTTCTCCGACCTGAATCTCACCATTCCGCGCACCGGAATCACCGTCCTGTCCGGCCCCTCCGGGTGTGGAAAAACCACACTGCTGCGTCTGCTGGCAGGCCTCGCCGCGCCCGCTCGGGGAGAAATTTCGGGGATGCCGCGGCATCCCGCCCTCCTTTTCCAGGAAAACCGCCTGCTTCCCTGGCGCACGGTACGCCAGCACCTCACCGATGTTCTCCCCCGCACACGGCGCGGCGAGGCAGACACATTCCTCCGCCTGATAGAACTGGAAGGAGAAGGAGCGCTGCACCCCCCGGCACTATCCGGGGGAATGGCCCGGCGCCTGGCCCTGGCCAGAGCTCTGGCGCTGGGCGGAGACATGCTTCTCTTGGATGAGCCCTTTCCGGGCGTGGACGCCGCCAGGGCCAAACGGATTCTCCTCCGCCTGCGCGAGCTGGATACCCCTGTGCTGCTCGTCTGCCACGAGGAGGGCCTGCTCTCCCAGTGCGACCGTATCATTACCCTGCATCAGAGGGAATGGCCAAGCCAACGCTGATTCAATCCGGCAGTTTCTTCCTCAATTTATAGGCTGTTTGCCCGCCAAGGGCGGAGGGAACAGCAGTGTTTCAGCGTCTGCCTGAAACAAAAAATGGAAAATCCCCTGGATATGAATTGACGCATACGCCTTAAAATGATATACTGTCGTAGTTTATTTCTAGTATGGAGAGGTGTGTCCCTATGTGGATTTCTGACCGCTGGACAGACTATGAGCTGCTGGACTGCGGCCGTGGAGAAAAGCTGGAGCGCTGGGGGGATGCTCTGCTGGTTCGGCCCGACCCCCAGGCCATTTGGAGCACGCCCCGCCGCCACCCGGGCTGGAATTCCAACGCCGGGCGCTATACCCGTTCCTCCTCCGGCGGCGGATACTGGGAAAACCGCAGCATGCCCCAGCGCTGGACCGTACACTATGATGATTTGACCTTCAATATCAAGCCCATGAACTTCAAGCACACGGGCCTGTTCCCTGAGCAGGCCGCCAACTGGGAGTTTGCCCGCGCACAGATTCAAGGGGCCGGGCGTCCCGTTTCGGTACTCAACCTGTTCGCCTACACAGGCGGCGCCACCATAGCCTGCGCCGCAGCAGGGGCCCAGGTATGCCATGTGGACGCGGCAAAGGGCATGGTCTCCTGGGCGCGGGAAAACGCGAAATCCTCCCACCTGGAGGGGGCGCCCATCCGCTGGATCGTAGACGACTGTGCCAAATTTGTGGAGCGGGAGCTAAGGCGGGGCCACCGGTATGACGCAATTATTATGGACCCGCCTTCCTATGGCCGCGGTCCCTCCGGCGAGGTATGGCGGCTGGAGGAGAATCTGTTCCCCTTTTTGGACCTGGTCAGCGGGGTTCTGTCGGACGAGCCCCTTTTTATCCTTTTAAATTCTTATACCACCGGCCTCGCGCCATCGGTACTGACTTATCTTCTGGAAATACTGGTCTCCCGCCGCCGGGGCGGACACACGGAGAGCCGGGAGCTGGGACTGCCCGTCTCAGAGAGCGGCCTGCTGCTCCCCTGCGGCGCAACGGGGCGCTGGACCGCTGACAGGTAACTCAAACGAGGAGACAATGATGAAACAATCCATTATCAAAACAGAGAACCTACGCTTCTCCTACACCTCTGCGGAGGGCGTCACGCCGGTGGTGCTGGATGGGGTCACGCTGGAGATTGAAACCGGCTCCTTTGTTGCCGTGCTGGGGCACAACGGCTCCGGAAAATCCACCCTTGCCAAACACATGAACGCCATTTTACTCCCCTCCGGAGGCAAGGTCTGGGTGGGAGATATGGACACCAGGGATGACAGCCGCCTGCTGGATATCCGCAGATCGGTGGGAATGGTGTTCCAAAATCCAGACAACCAGATTGTGGCGAACGTTGTCGAGGAGGACGTGGCCTTTGCTCCGGAAAATCTGGGGGTTCCCCCCGAAGAGATTCGCCGCCGGGTAGATGATGCGCTCAGGGCTGTTGGCATGTATGAATACCGCGAACATGCCCCCCACCTCCTCTCAGGGGGCCAAAAACAGCGCATCGCCATCGCAGGCGTCATTGCCATGGAACCCAAATGCATCGTGCTGGACGAACCCACCGCCATGCTGGACCCCATTGGCCGCACGGAGGTACTCAGTACGGTACGCAAGCTCTGCCTGGAGAAGGGAATCACCGTTGTCCTCATCACCCACCACATGGATGAGGCCGCTCAGGCCGACCGTCTTGTGGTCATGTCTAAGGGAAAGGTGATCGCGGACGGCCCCCCGAAGATCGTGTTTCAGGACGTGGAGGGGCTGAAAGCGGTGGGGCTCACCGTGCCGGAGACCACCCAGCTGCTGTATGAACTGCGCCTGGCCGGGCTGAAGGTTCCGCTGGACGCGTTAAGCGTAGAGGAGTGCGCCCAGGCGTTGGCTGCCATCCTCTAAGCTTGGAGACAAACCACTCCTGAACGCCGGACACGGACAGCACATAGATTACCTGCTTGATTCCCCCGGCCCAGCCGCAGGAATCTTGGGCGTCATTCCACCATTTGGAAGATGCACCGCCGCATATAAGGAAGGATTCCAACTATGGAAGCAATCTTGGAGACAAAACAGCTCTCCCACGTCTACAGCGCCGGAACCCCCTTTGAGCACGGGGCACTGATGGATGTGGATTTCACAGCATACCGCGGAGAGTACCTTGGCATCATCGGCCACACCGGATCGGGGAAATCCACCTTGATTCAGCACCTCAACGGTCTTCTCAAACCCACCTCCGGCCAGATCCTGTTTGATGGGCAGGATATCTGGTCTGACCACGCCACCACCCGCCAGACCCGGTTTCAGGTGGGCCTGGTCTTTCAGTATCCCGAGTATCAGCTGTTTGAGGAGACGGTTTATAAGGACATCGCCTTTGGCCCGAAAAACATGGGGCTGGATGAAAAGGAAGTTGACCGCCGGGTGCGCCAGGCCGCCTCTTTTGTCGGCCTGCATGATGATCAGATGGAGAAATCCCCCTTTGAGCTCTCCGGAGGCCAGAAGCGCCGGGTCGCCATTGCAGGCGTCATCGCCATGGAGCCAAAGGTCCTCATTTTAGACGAACCCACCGCCGGACTTGATCCGGTTGGTGTGGAATCTATTTTAAGTAATATCCGGGATTATCACAACGCCAACCGCGCCACCATCATTCTGGTGTCCCACTCTATGGAGGAGATGGCCCGCACCGTGGACCGCCTGGTGGTGGTCAATAACGGCCAGATTCCCTTCCAGGGCAGTCCCAGAAGCGTATTTCAGCACGGCGCGGAGCTGGAGGAGATGGGATTGGGTGTGCCGCAGATGACCCGGGTATTTCACCGGCTTCGGTCGCTGGGCGTGGACATCGACCCCTCCGTCTACACCATAGCGCAGGCCAAAGCGGCGATTCTGGCGAAGCGGGGAGGACTGTGAGATGGCGCTCAAAGACATTACCCTGGGACAATATTTCCCCGGCACTTCTCTCATTCACCGTCTGGATCCCCGCACCAAGCTGATTGCGGTACTGCTGTATATCATCGCCCTGTTTGTAGCCAAGTCCTTTTTTAGCTACGGAATTGTCTTTGCCGTGCTGACCCTCGCCATCTCTGTCTCCAGGGTACCATTCAAATCCATTGTGCAGGGGCTGAAGCCTGTGGTGTTCATTGTCATGATCACCGCTTTGTTAAACCTGTTCTATACCCCGGGCGAGCATGAGATCTTCTCCTTCTGGATTTTTACAGTACACTTTGAGGGCGTTCTTTCCGCCTTTTTTATGATGATGCGCATTTTGATGCTCATTGCGGGTACCTTTCTGCTGACCTATACCACCTCCCCCATTATGCTCACCGATGGCCTGGAGTCCCTGCTGAACCCGCTAAAAAAAATCCGGGTTCCGGTACATGAGCTGGCCATGATGATGTCCATCGCCCTGCGCTTTATTCCCACATTGATCGAGGAGACGGATAAAATCATGTCCGCTCAGCGGGCGCGGGGCGCCGATTTTGAAAGCGGCAACCTGCTCCAGCGGGCCAAATCACTGCTGCCGATCCTGGTGCCCCTCTTTATCTCCGCGTTTCGCCGTGCGGATGAGCTGGCCATTGCCATGGAGTGCCGCTGCTATCACGGCGGCGAGGGGCGCACCCGGCTGCGCCAATTAAAGTACCGGCGCGCCGACTGGACTGTCATCCTGTTCTTTCTGACCTTTACTGCAGTGGTCTGGGCACTTGGCCGCCTGGGACTGTAACGCCCGGAAAAGGAGGTTCTGCCCCGTGCAGCGCAACATTGCTCTCAAACTCATGTATGTCGGCACCGCGTACCACGGCTGGCAGGTGCAGAAAAACGCCGTCTCCGTTGCGGAAACACTGGAAAAAGCCCTGGCCTGTGTGGTTTGCCATTCGGTGAAATGTACCGGTGCGGGGCGCACAGACGCCGGAGTCCATGCCGAGGTGTATGTGGCCAACTTCCGCACCACCTCCTCCATCCCATGTGACCGCATCCCTCTGGCGGTAAACACCAGGCTTCCCGATGATATTGTAGTGCTCAAGGCCACACAGGTGCCGGAGGAGTTTAACGCCATCGGCTCCTGCCTGAAAAAAGAATATACCTACCGCATCTACAACTCCCGTCTGGGTAACGCGTTTTTTGTCAACCGGGCCTGGTTTTATCCCAAGCATCTGGATGAGTCCATTATGAGCCAGGCGGCGGAACAATTTGTGGGTACGCACGACTTTTCCGCCGTGCGATCTGTGGGCACTGAGACGAAGACCACCGTTCGCACGGTCTACTATTTTACTGTTGCGCGAGAGGGAGATTTGATTGCGTGCCGGATCTGCGCCAACGGCTTTCTCTATAACATGGTACGGACCATGGTAGGTACCATCATCTACGCCGCGGAGGGAAAACTGCTCCCCCAGGAGATTTTGGAGATTCTGGCACGGCGCAACCGGACGCTGGCCGGGCCCACCGCCCCGTCCGGCGGACTTTACATGACAAAATTGTGGTATAACGAAAATATTTTGTAATGATTTGCATTCAGAACTATTTAGAGAGGATCAGGCATACATATGAAAAATGGCACAGCGAAAAAACCAAATCTTTTCGTGCGCCTGCTGGCCCTCTTGGTGAGCTGCGCGCTTGTGTTGGGCGCGTTGACCCTGGTTGTCTACCGCGACAAGCTCAACGCCGATTCGCTGCGCCGATGGCTGACCTACCGCAATTTGGAAACCAATCAGCTGGGCCAATCAGAACCGTTTACTCACGTGGGCGGAGAACGCCTGCAAATTTCCTGCTTGGACCGCAGCGCAATCATCGCCTCCCAAGCCGGGGTATCGCTCTATTCCACATCCGGCCAGCCGCTCGTGGTTGAAGTGGCCACCATGGACCACCCGGTCCTCTCCTCCAATGGCAGCACAGCTGTAGTCTATGACGCGGGAGGGCAATCACTCTACGTCTTTCAAAAGCTGGAGGAGATGTTTGCCCTCCCCGCTGACAGCGCATCGCAGATTCTCTCCGCCCAGGTCAATGAAAACGGCTGGCTCGTGGTAACTGCCCAGCAAAGCGGCTACAAGGGCTCTATCACTGTGTACAATGGCAGCTATGAAAAGGTGATTCAGATTAACCTCTCCTCCACCTTCGTAGTGGACGCCGCCCTCTCTCCGGATAACAAGACAGTGGCAGTTGTGACCATGGGCCAGGAAAATGGTGTGTTTCAAAGCCGCCTGCTGTTTTATCCCATTGACTCCACGCAGCCCAGCGATGAGGTCGCTTTGGGCAATCTCACTGTGTTAAATATGAAGTATGAAGACAATCAGATCTGGATTTTAGGGGAAAAACAGATGCTCCTGGTTTCCCCCCGCACCCATGAGACCCAGCAGTGGTCCTTTGGCCAGTACTATTTAAAAAGCTGTACCTTGGGCGGAGATGGGTATGCGGTATTGCTGCTCAGCCGCTACCGGGCCGCCTCGGCAGAACTGGCGGTCGTGCTGGGACCGGAGGGAACCCCCCTATCTGAAAAACCGCTACAGGGACAAACCATCTCCGCCTGTGCCCGGGGACGCTATCTGGCTTTACTAGGCAGCAACGGACTGGAAATTTATTTGGCTCAGGATTTGTCGCCATACGCCACGCTGACCGATACCCAGGGCGCGCGGCTGGTCTCTCTCTTCTCTGACGGCTCCGCACTGCTGGCCGACAGCCAAGAAGCTTGGCTCTACCTCCCAGACTGAACAGGAAAGGATTTCACCTGAACCTTCCCGCGGAGATCTGAACGCGCCATTTGTTCCCACCCTCGGCGAAACCGCAAATAACGCACACAAGATCCATTTCTTTTATGGATCTTGCGCTATGCAATGCTTGCACAGCACAAGCGGCCCTGCCGCCCGAGCGGGCAGCGTCCTTACCTCTCAGCGCGTGGGCCGAGATGGCCGCACATGCGCAAAAGCTTTGTGCGCTTACGGCTTGGTATACTTCGCGGCGTACCGATACGCATGAATTTTTGTGCTTGAAGTCCTGTGAAAGGAAGTGATCTTTATGGGCATCTACCTATTCGACCTTATCCTGCTGGTCGTTCTCACTGTCTGTGGTATTCAGGGATACCGCCGCGGCTTTATTCTCACCTTCTGCTCTTTTCTGGCTATTTTCATCGCCCTGATTGGCGCAACAGCCCTATCAAACCATCTATGCCAACCCGTAGGCAAACTGATGCAACCGGTGTTAGAGGCGCAGATTACCAAAATCTTTCAAGACGAGTGGCATCAAACCCAGTTTCCCTCCGCCGAGGCCCCGCCGATTGAGGGCACCTCCTCCACAGAAGCGCAGAATACCATGCAGCCACAGATTACCTTGGGAGAGGCGCTGGATATTCTGAAGTCCATCCCTGTCCTTGGCGCCTTTTGGGAATCCGTGCAACAGGCTGTGGACGAAGGAGTATCCCAAGCTCTGGGCAGCGCCGCCGAACTCATTGCCGCGCAACTGGCCAAAGAAATTGCCCGGATTCTGCTTTTTATTCTTGGGTTTCTCCTTATTTTTATTTTGTGGCTGCTGCTCAGCCATGCACTGGATCTGGCTTTCCGCCTTCCGGTTCTCTCCACGGTCAACGCAGTGGCCGGCCTGTGTGTGGGCCTGGTCAAGGGATGCCTTCTCGCCTTTATTTTGGCGTGGCTGCTCAGCGGGCTCTTCCTAACCCAGGAGACAATTGAGCAGACTGTTCTCCTCCGCTTTTTTAGTGAAAACAGCCCAGTTTCCCTGCTATTTTCTCTCATCCAGAAATAACCTGGCCCGGGTTCATAATCAGTTCACATTTTTCTTGTATGCTTGTTTCGCAAATCTGAAATTTTCTCTCTCCTGAAAGGAGTGTTAACAATGCAGCCCAACATGTGCAACCGCTGCCATAAACACGTGGCGGTCGTTTATATTACAAAAATTGAAAACGGTGAAACCAAAAACGAGGGACTTTGCCTCAAATGTGCCAAAGACCTGGGCATCAAGCCCATCAATGATATGATGCAAAAGATGGGGATTACCGAGGATGATCTGGACAATCTGAATACCGAAATGCTCAATGCCTTCAGCGGTTTGGAGGGATTGGACATTTTGATGCCCAAGGATCAGGACTCAGAACATGACTCCGAACGTGATGGTGAGGAGGAGGATGCCGAGGACGATGACGGCCGCACCGCCACCTTCCCCTTTCTCAACCAGCTGTTTGGAAGCGGAGGCGGCTCTTCTCCCGGCCAATCCCCCCCTCCTCCCCGCGAGGAAAAGGACAAGGAGGCGAGCAAACAGGAGCGGCATCCCAAGCGCAAGTTTTTGGAAAACTACTGTATCTCCCTGTCCCGCCGCGCCCAAGAGGGCAAGCTGGATAAGCTGATCGGCCGGGATTTGGAGCTGGAGCGGGTGATTCAAATCCTCAACCGCCGCCAAAAAAACAACCCCTGCCTCATCGGGGAGCCCGGCGTAGGCAAAACCGCCATTGCCGAGGGGCTGGCCGTGCGCATTGCCAAGGGGGATGTACCTTACAAGCTGCGGGAAAAAGAGGTCTATCTGCTGGATCTCACCTCCCTGGTCGCGGGAACTCAATTCCGCGGCCAGTTTGAGAGCCGCATGAAAGGGCTGATCGAGGAAATCCGCAAGCTGGGAAATATTATCCTTGTCATTGACGAGGTACACACCATTGTCGGCGCCGGGGATGCCGAGGGCTCTATGAACGCCGCCAATATTCTCAAGCCCTCCCTGTCCCGCGGCGAAATCCAGGTCATCGGCGCTACCACATTAAAAGAGTACCGCAAGCACATTGAAAAGGATACCGCCCTGGAGCGCCGTTTCCAGCCGATCATTGTGGAGGAACCGTCCATTGAGGAATCCGTGAAGATCATTGAGGGATTGGCTCCCTACTACGAGGCCTATCACCAGGTGTCCATCTCCCAGGAGATGTGCCGTTTGGCTGTCACCATGTCCGAGCGGTATATTACAGACCGTTATCTTCCCGATAAGTCCATTGACCTGATTGATGAGGCCTGCTCCAACGTCAACCTAAAAAACACCTCTCTGGCCCGCCAGATGGAACTGGACAAGGAGCTGGCAGATTTGGCTAAGGAACGTGAGCTCATGCTGTCCGCCACAACAGAGGAATCCTATGAGCGTCTGGCCTCCATTCGCAGCACAGAGCTGCGCCTGGAAGCGGAGCGTGAGACGCTGCGGCAGATTGGCTTCCCTCCCCTCACAGCGGAAAATCTGGCCAATGTGATTGAGCTTTGGACCAAAATCCCCGCCAGCCAAATTGCTGCGCAGGAGTACGAGCGGCTGGCCAAGCTGGACAAGCGGCTGAAAGCGCACATCATTGGTCAGGACGAGGCGGTTAATCTGGTTTCCTCCGCCATCCGCCGGGGCCGGGTCGGTATCTCTCCTAAGCGAAAGCCGGTCTCCTTCATCTTTGTAGGTTCCACCGGCGTGGGGAAAACTGAATTGGTGAAGCAACTGGCATCAGACCTGTTTAATACCCCGGAATCCCTAATCCGCCTTGATATGTCGGAGTTTATGGAGAAATATTCCGTATCCCGCATTATTGGTTCTCCCCCTGGTTATGTGGGATATGATGAGGCGGGTCAGTTAACGGAAAAAGTCCGCCGCAAGCCCTACTCCGTCATCCTGTTTGATGAAATCGAAAAGGCCCACCCCGATGTGCTGAATGTTCTGCTTCAGATTTTGGATGACGGCCGGATTACCGATGCCCAGGGCAGAACCGTGAACTTCGAAAATACCGTCATCATTATGACATCCAACGCGGGCAGCAACTTAAAAACCGCCTCTGTGGGCTTCAACCGCACCGCAAACGAACAGGGTAAGGAGCGCGCTATGAAGGCGCTGGAACAGTTCCTGCGCCCGGAATTTATCAACCGTGTAGACGAGATTGTTTACTTTAACCAACTTACCGAGGAGAACTTCAGGGACATTGCCCTCCTGATGCTAAATCAGCTCAAGGAAAGCCTGCAGGAGCAGAGTATGACCTTCACGTGGGATGATAGCCTCTTGGACTACCTCACAAAGAAATCTTACTCTGTGGCCTATGGCGCCCGGAATCTCCGCCGCCTGATCCAAAAAGAGCTGGAGGACGCGATCGCCAGTGCCATTATTGAGAGCTATCAGACCCCCGTCACCCGCTTCCACTGCACGGCGGACGGAAAAAAACTGAATCTGACCTCCATGTGAGCTGTCATTTTCGTTGGATCTTAGCATGAGCTGTGAATACAGGTTCTTAGCCCGGAATTCCCTGAAAGCGGAATTCCGGGCTAATCACTTATTTATGATGCTAATCTCATATGAAATTTTTATATGAGATTGTATGAGATATGCCGCCTCACAGATGAAACCGTTTTTCATTCGCACAGCAGGATTGCACATGTGAGCAACTACTCTACGGCTCTATACACGACCCGGGTTGCCCATCTTTACAGGGAACTACTGCTACCAAACTCGGATTTATTGATACAAGCGGTAATCTCGTTTTGCCATGTGCTTATGAAGCGGCAGGGTTTTTCAAAGATGGCTTTGCATTGATAAACGATGGCGGCACTTATCCTAACACAAAATATGGTTATATCAATAAAAGCGGTAAGGTGGTCGTTCCGCTTGAAAATGTATCAGCTACATCTGCGCCGTTAAGAGCAACGATTTCTGCGGGATCATACTGGGCTTTGGCCGGGCTGTCAAGATGGGCAAGGTAACGCACATACCCCGCAGGGATTTTATGTACTCGGCGGATTTTGTTCCGCAAAACGGCTCGATCAATTCATTGGCTCTCTTCTGTGTAATCGGGCCGTTAAGCATTCGCACGATATGATAATGTGCTTTCTTCACTTCCCCATTTTCGTCTGTATCACGATCATGCAGGGGCGAGATAAAGGCCGGGATATGGGTATCAGCCAATAGATCTTGCCAGCCATCGGGTGCGCTTTCGGGGTAAATCACAAACCCCCAATTTCTTGTCTTGCTCAATCCCATTATCCCACCTCCTTCACTTGGCACAAGTCGTGCAAAGGGGGTCGTAGTCTACCCCTTTGCGCCCCCGCTGCCGCCTGTGCCTCTGCTCCGCCTTCGGCTTCACAGCGACACAGGCGGCAGTGGGCTTATGTCGAACTGCGTTTTTAATCCGCGTTCCAAAGTGCGGACAGCTGTTGCTTGTCCAGTCTTGGCGTTTCTATGACCTCTGGCCGCTCTGTTTGGCCTGCAAGCATATAAAGACCCTGCCCCAGACGAACTGGAAGCCGCCAAACGAGAAATTGAAACGCTTCGCGCTAATCAGAGCGCCTCCGATTCCGGTGGCATGACTGACTATCAGTTCAAATACTTGATGGAGCTAAAGGATGAAAACGTTGCTTTAAAAAAGGAACTCGAGGCTTTGCGCGCGAAAAAAGATAATGAAAGCAAAATCTAACCCGCTTCGTTTTCGGGGCGAGTTTTGTTTTTATGGCTGAGGCAGAGCAACAGCGAGTTGCTTTCAAATTGCCGCGTTTTCCGTTATAATAAACTTGAAGGCGGTGATAATATTGGAAACCAAAGATGTAATGATAGAGCTTCGTAAGCACCATAATTTATCCCAGGATGAAATGGCTGAGCGGCTTTTCGTAACCAGGCAGGCCGTATCGCGGTGGGAAACCGGAGAGACCGTTCCGAATACCGAAACACTCAAGCTCATCTCAAAAGAGTTTGGGGTATCCACTGATATTCTTTTGGGCGCGCCTCCTGTGCAGTGTCAAAGCTGCGGCATGACCCTATACAGCGATGATGTAAAAGGCTCCGAACACGATGGGAGCAAATCCGAAGAATATTGTACCCATTGTTATGGCAAGGGCGCTTTTCTTCGCCCCATGACTTTGGAAGAGGCGATTGAGCATAACATTGAATACCTTGATTCTTGGAATGAGGAAAACGGTCTGGCCCTCACTCCTGACGAAGCGAGAGCGCAGCTCCGGGAGTTTCTCCCAACGCTGAAGCGCTGGAAAGCGCAGTGAAAATACAGTGCTGAATGAAATTTTACGCAGGGACGCCACATGGCGGCCCTGTGTTTTTTATCTGTTAGACTACCACCAAACACTGTGGTATAATCAGGCTTAGCGATAGAAGGTGAAATAAATTATCCTCATTGTCTACTCGACACGGGAGACTGGATACGGACGCACCAATAAACACTGTAAAATAGAGGAGATGGATGACATTGATCGGAAAAGATGTAAGGGTAGGCGCGTGCCTATTAGCCGGTGACATGGATAGTATGGTTCGATTCTATAGAGATACATTGGGCTTTCATACGGAGTGGGATGGCGGGGATTTCGCGGAGTTTGAGACTGCAAGCGGCGCGCTATCCATGTTCATGTACAGTAGGAAACAATTCGCGCAGGCAATTGGGGAGAGCTACGTACCTCCAAAGGGAATCAATCAGACGTTTGAAATTGCCCTCTGGCTGCCCTGTTTTGCCGATGTGGATGCGGAATATGAGCGACTTTCAAAGTTGGATGTGCGATTTCCGACTGGAGAACCCACGACCTTCTCCTTCGGCATCCGCAACTTTTATGTTGCCGACCCGGAGGGTAACCTCCTTGAAATCGGCAGCACAAGCGAAACATAGTTTGGAAATTCGCGCCATCACAAAGGCTCCATGTTTGCGTATTTTGCTCTAAATACGAGTATTCGGTGTGATCAGCTTTTCATGCATGAGACTAACCAAAAATGAAACCCGACAACGACTGGAGGATATGCTATGAATAAGTGCAAAATCACCGTGCTGAAAACAACCTTTGACGAAGAGTTGGCCAAGGAATATGGCGCCGAAGGGCTCTCCGCCTGCCCCATGCACACCATCGGGCAAACTTTTTTCGCCGACTACGCTAAGCCGGATAGCCTCTGCGATGAGGCTTGGAAGGCCATTTATCAGTATGTGTTTGCGTTGTCCCACGGAGCGGATCAGGGTATATTCTATTACGGCGACTGGATTAGAACGCCCGGCATCGCCATTTGCAGCTGCAATGACGGTCTGCGCCCAGTCATTTTTAAGATTGAGGTTGCCGGAGAGGAATCAAAAATTGATTACACACCTGTTGAAAGGTGATTTCAGTATCACGAGAAGATGCAAAATTAAAATCAACTGGTGAAGATGTATGGAAAAACAATACTTATTGATCGAAGGTATCCCCGCCGTCTTATGGGGAGCGGCCTCGGACAAGCTATTTATCGCCGTCCACGGGGATCAGTCGAATAAGGAAGACGATGTAATCGCTATTCTTGCGGAAGAAGCCGCAAACAAAGGGTATCAGACCCTGAGCTTCGATCTGCCGGAGCATGGCATCCGCTTTTCCATACAACTGAACAGCTGTTGTTCTTCCAGGAATGGCTTGGCGGGGTGATGAAGTGAAAATGCTGAAGGATATGACAACGGAGGAACTGTGGCAGTTGTTTCCCATCGTGCTCAAAGAACATAATTCGGCTTATGCAGTATGGTATAGCGATGAGGAAGCCCGTCTGCTCAATATACTGAGAGACTATGATGTCTGCCGCATCAGCCATATTGGCAGCACAGCGGTTGACGGTCTTGTTGCAAAGCCGACCATAGATATCCTGCTGGAACTGCCGGAGACATATAATTTTAATGCCGTATTTTCTGCACTGGAAAATGACGGATGGCTCGTAATGGCGAAGGATGATTCCGATAAAACCATTGACCTCAACAAGGGCTATACGCCAAACGGCTTTGCCGAGAAAGTGTTTCATCTGCATATAAAGCCCTATGGAGATTGGAATGAGCTTTATTTCAGAGACTATCTGCGGGAACATTCTGGTGTAGCCCGGCAATATGAGATGCTGAAACTCAGTCTCAAGGAAAAATATGAGTATAACCGTGACGCATACACCGAAGCGAAAACAGATTTTATCGTTGCGCAAACTCAAAAAGCGCGTGAAGAATTCGGTGGACTGTATTTGCCGCGAAAGAGTATGTAAATCTGTGCACCAGAGGTGAGACCCAATAAAAACAAATTTACCCCTTGACTTTCACATTGTGTCAAGGCTTATGCTTAGTCCGCAAGCCGGATTGCAGTAACGAAAAGGAGGTGCGCTCTTGTTCAAAATTAGCGAGTTTTCTCATCTTGTACGCATATCGCCGCGGATGCTCAGGCATTACGAGAAATGCGGGCTGCTGTACCCCGCCGAGATTGATCAATTCACGGGTTACAGGCAGTACAGCGCCGGGCAGATTCCCCTTGCTCAAAACATTGTGCTGCTGCGGGATCTGGGCTTTTCCATTGATGAAATGGGTGAGGCTCTGCCAAGAATCGATGACTTTGCCTACATGAGCAAAATATTGCGCGCCAAAGCCGATTCAGTTCAGGCTGTCATTGAGACAGAACAGGCAAAGCTGGACCGGCTCCTTGAGATGAGCGACACAATGCGAAAGGAGCGTAATATTTTGGTTTATGAGGTTGAACTGAGAAAAATTCCCGCAATAAAGGTGCTGTCCCTGCGGGGTATCATCCCAAAATACAATCAGGAGGGCATCCTGTGGGAGAAATTGGGCAGATACATCGGCGAAAACGGCATCGCCTGTCACAGCAATGGCTACTCCACTTACTTTGACGAGGAATATAAGGAGAGCGACCCCGATGTGGAGATTGCCATTCCGGTGGACGCTCTCGGCGAGAGCGATGGCGAGTTTGTCTACAAGGAGTACCCGGAGATTCCCCTTGCCGCGACCCTGCGCTTCACCGGCCCCTTTGACGGCGGCTATGATGCCGCCAGCGAGAAGCTTGCCCGGTGGATGGAGGACAATGGTTACTGCTTTGCGGGGCCGCTTCGCGGGTATGTCATCACCTCTCCGGATGATACAAACGACCCGGAAAAGCTGGAAACCGAGCTGCAGGCGCCCCTCATGAAAAGGTAGAGAAGACTATGCCGGGAGGATGCCGCGCGGCATCCTCCCGGTGTATAAGGAGAATCGAAATGGCATTTGATTTCAAAAAGGAGTATAAGGAATTTTATATGCCGCCAAAGATCCCTGGTATGATTGAGGTTCCGCCTATGCGTTTCCTCGCCGTACGCGGTAAGGGTGACCCGAATGCGGAAGATGGCGAATACAGCAGGGCGCTGGAGCTGCTTTACGGGATGGCATATACCATCAAAATGAGCTATAAAGGCTCACATAAAATGGACGGCTTTTTTGAATATGTCGTACCGCCGCTGGAGGGCTTTTGGTGGCAGGATGATATCAAAGGCGTTGATTATGCCCGTAAGGAGGATTTCAACTGGATTTCGCTGATTCGTTTGCCCGACTTTGTGAAGCGGGCCAATTTTGACTGGGCCGTGCAAGAGGCCACCCGGAAAAAGAAAATGGATTTTACCGGTGTGGAATTTCTCGCTTACCATGAGGGCTTGTGCGTCCAATGTATGCATATCGGCTCCTATGACGATGAACCGGCTACGGTCTCCGCCATGGACAGCTTTGCTGTGGAAAACGGATATGCGATTGATATTTCCGACAGGCGGTACCACCACGAAATCTATTTGAGCGACCCTCGCAAAACCGAGCCCGCTAAGCTGAAAACAGTGATCAGGCATCCGGTGAAAAGGATTTAATCAGCTTTTGTGGCATGAGGGGATATAAAACGAATCATTGTACTTGCAAAATTCATAGTGTCATGATATAGTAAGTTGACGAAAGAAGGAGTGTATTGATGTCGGTCATCCTGTAAGGACTTAGGTTAAGCGCATGAGATGGGCAGCCAGGCTGCTCTTGTTTGTGTTGTCTGAAACTGCCTTACAGATTGAATGAGCATCATTTTTATAATGGTGTAATTTGTAGCGCAGTAGCAATACTGTGCTTTTTTGTTTATTTCTATAAGGCTTATTCGAACATGGAGACATGACATCCAGCCGCAAGGCTGATTATATTTTTAAGGAGAATGCTGCATGAAGAACAACTATCAAAAGGAAAGTGTGCGCTGACCGGGAGGTTTGCGTAACACAATCCAAACCTCCCAAAGAGTTATGAATCATTACTTTTAGGAGGGCAATCACTTGAACCGAGAAAATAAGAGAAAAACGTATCAAAAAGGATATTACAAAAATCATGCCTGCAATGACAGCTTCGAGTGTAAAATTTGCGGGCGTTTAATGACACCGGCAGGCGCCGGAACCGACCATAGAAATCATTGCTGCAATTGCTTGTGCAGCATACATGTTGATGATGAGCCGGGTGACCGATCCTCAGATTGTGGCGGTATTATGGAACCGGTAGCCGTGTGGGCGCGCAAAGATGGTGAATGGGCTATCATTCATAGATGTCGGCGCTGCGGAAAACTCAGTTCTAATCGGGTAGCCGCAGATGATAATCCAATGAAGTTGATGTCCATCGCTATGAAACCTTTGGCATCCCCGCCGTTTCCTTTAGAACGTATAGAAGAAATGACACGACTTATGGGCGGTGACGGGAGCATGACGCTTGATAGCCCTCACTCCCGATGAAGCGAGAGCGCAGCTCCGGAAGTTTTTACCAACGCTAAAGCGCTGGTAAGCGCAGTAAAAATACAGTGCCGAACGAAAGATATATGCCCGCTGAAGTCGCAGGATTTCAGCGGGCGTTGCTATTTGCATGACAGAAAAACACCGTCCAGATTCCCGGCTGAAAGCGCGGCATGAATGCGCGGATATAACCCCTCTGCCAGTCGGCGAAGATATTGCCGGGCAACAGGCTGGTGGATTTTCAGCGCGGTACAGACTGCGGACGCAGCGGATTGTAGTGTGTTGATTGCTTGAGATTTGGGCAGCGGATCCAGAATTGTTGCAATTCTCACCCGTTCCTGCGATGATATATCCAGCTTTAGGGTATCGCCGTTGATGAGTGCCACGCCAATGGCGTTGGTTGCGATTGGCTCATAAAGATTGATTAGCAGCCCTTTGTAATCGGGGCAATATGCGTCCAATAAGCCGATGCACAGTGCCGGTTCAAAGCAACGCAGGAAGCCATGCTCAATCAAAATGCGGCGCAAATACTCGATGATATAGTCCACACCCAAAAGCGTTTCCGGAACCGGGTGGCACAGCTGGTAGTCAATATCGCAGGGGATCTCATGGGCAAAATAGCGGTAATGATATCGCTTGGGGAAGCTGCCGATACTGCGCAGTGTGGCGCTAAGAGAGATGTTTTCCATCTGCGGAACGCTGAGGCAGGCGGCCTGCCAGAGTCGTTGGGCTGTCTGGATTTTTCTCTCAACCGTGGTAATGCCCTCTGCAAAGCGGCGATCCAAGTCCCAGTCCAGTATGGATCTCAGTACAGACGGACTGCCATTCAAATCAATCCTTAAGATATAGCAGGCGGAGGCAAAAAGCTCTTGCGCGGTTTCGACTCGGACGGAGCTGCTGTCCCCCATGGTGTAGGAGCGCGTCCGCCGTCCAAGAAACTCCCACAGCTTCACTTGCGCAGCCATTATGTCGGCGTCCGTTACTTCTTGCGGCGGAATAGCTCCGGTCGGTGTCAGCTCATTCTTCATATTCCTCCTCGTCCGGCGAACTCTCGTATTCCTCGGTCTCGCCGCCGCGAATGACGCGGCACAGGTTCTCCAGCGCCGTCCCCGCCAGATACTCCAGCGACCCTTGCGCTTTGCCATCAAACACCGACTTCATGGCTTCGATCAGCTCATCATCGGAGAGGGTGTCCCCCGATTCGTTTTTGAAGTAGTAGAAGATGTCCTGCAGCTCGCCCAGTGTCTCCTCGTAATTTTGCTGTGTGATATAGGGCGAATCGCAAAATGCGCTCACAAGCTTTTTCAGCACGCCCTCACCGAACTCAATCCGCCCCGTGGATTTGAGCGCCTGAAACCGCTGCTCGGTCAGACGCAGCATCTGCTCCTGCTTCAAGGCCAGGCCAAACCGGCCCGACAGCTCGTTGCACGCGTCCAGCTCCTGCATGGCGGCAGCCATTTGCATTTCTACGGGAACCAGCGAAAATTTCTGCTCGATTATAACACCCCCCATATACTTAATACACCCTGTGGCGGGAGATTACAAGACTTGAAATTTAGACGGTTTTGTGGTAATATTAAGAGCAGAAAATGAGAGAAAAATCAGCCCCATGTCTGGTAATCAAGTGTCGGACATGGGGCTAACACTTTTTGTCAGACTATGGTGCAATAACCTCAACAATTACTTGCTGTAAGGATGCCGCACATGAAAAACGAGAAGGACAACCGGACTTTTTGGAACCGCTATGCCCGGATTTATGACTTTGAAATCAACCGCTTTAACCGACCGGCCTATGCGGAAATGTATCGGCTGATGCGGAACGCTCTGGGGAAGGAAATGCGCGTGCTTGAAATTGCCACCGGCACCGGCCTGATTGCGATTGAAATCGCGCCCTTTGTGTACAAGGTAGAAGCCATTGATTTCGCCCCGCGGATGATAGCGGCGGAAAAGAAAAAGCCGGCTCCGCCAAACGTGCATTTTTCAGTCGGCGATGCCACATCGCTATCCTTTGAGCCGCGGAATTTCTAAGCGTGGCTCAGCATTGTTGCGTAAAACCGGTTGCGAAGTGATGAAATGCCTCAAATCCACAAAACCTTCCCAGGATGCCGCCGTCTATCTCTTTATGTTGAAAAAAGAAGCGGAAGGCAAACCGAAAAAAGTCGCTAAGATAGTGGCGTAAAACAAGCTCCTGCGCATCTACTATGCCCGTGTGATTGAAGTTCACAGGAGCTAGATTTATTCTAAATAGTTGGTCAACCGCCTCCTTGCCGTTGGCCTGCTTTGTTGTACCCAAAATCAAATATTCAAAATCTGAAAACCTGCTAAGGAAAGTCAAGCATTTCCTTAGCAGGTTTTTTGCATTATTCTATGTCCTAATTACCGAAGCTTCCTTGATGCGCTACTGCGCCGCCTCAAGGAAATTCATGAGCATGGCAGCGACCTCAGCGCGGGTGGCTCTGCCTTGCGGGTCGAAAACGCCCGCGCGATTTTTCGGAAAGTCAATGTCCATATGTGGTAAAGCGGACAAGGTCAAGTGCTATATGCTCAGGTATTTTATTGACCGATCCAGGTTTCTGAGCCGTTATCCATGCTGAAATTGTGCGCGTTTGTGGCTTCCATGATTTCATAGTAAGCCCAATGGGACTTGTCGAGGTCAATGAATTTGTTGATGCCCTCTGTGCTGTCGATATAGTTCTTATCCGCAACTCTGCCAAGGGCGGCATTGGTAATCTTAATAACCTCGGCGCGGGTGATGTTCTGATCCGGCCTGAAGGTGCCGTCCGGGTAGCCGTTTACCCATCCGCGCGCAGCAGCGTTTGCTATGTAGCTGTACGCCCAATGGTCTGATGAAACATCGCTGAACGTGACCTCGCCGTCTATGAGACTGTAAAAACGGCTCGCCATCGCCGCAAACTCGGCGCGGGTGATATTGCCATCCGGCTTGTATGTGCCGTCAGGATAGCCATTAATGACACCCTTGGAGGCGAGAACGGTTATGGCGGTGTAATACCACCCCTCGCTTTGAACATCGCTGAAGCTTACGTTTATACCGCCCTTTGTCTTGTTAACAAGCAGATTATAGAACATCTGCGCAGCCTCCGCGCGGGTCATGTTGCTGTCCGGACTTACCATGCTGCCGCCTCTGCCGTTAATATAGACAATGTGGTTGTCTTCGATGAGTTCAATCATCGCGTTGTCTTCGGAGCTGTAGTTGAACACAACCTTGTTTTCACCGCCAATGATTTTTATATTTTGCGGGGAAACCATATCGTTTGTCAGTTCGTAACCGGCGATAACGGGCGCGGTGACGGTTTCAGTTGTACCAACTATAACCGTTAACGATTGATTGTAAATAAGTTCGCCTGTTTCTGCGTCAATTCCCTGTACAATCAGCTTTGCGGTAGTGTAACCGCCACCGCCGCCACCGCCACCGCCGCCGCCACTTGTTGTCGTACCGAGCGCGATCAGTACGAACGCGTTCGGCCTTGCGGCGGTGATTTCCTTTGTGGCCATCCCGCTGTTATATCCGCTGCAGGACACTGTGATGGTATAGGCATCGAATGCCAGATCCGTAAGCTCAATAAACCCGTTGCTGTCTGTCTGCGTTTGGGCTACCATCGTTCCGCTGGAATTTTTGACCGTTACGTCCGCGCCGGCAAGCACGCTTCCTGTGGACGAGGCGGTGATCTTGATGGTAAGGGATCCGGTGGTGGCTTTAGTGATGTAGTAGAACTCCACTTCGGCATCCTCCGCCGCCAGCACCCCCTTTATACTCAGGTCGGAAAGCGTGTATCCTGAAACGTCTGGCGCGTCAATATAGGCCGCTTCGCCCATTCTGGCGCCGTTGTAGCTTTTGGTATCCAGAATCGTACCATTTGTGTCGCTCTCCTTCGCAGTAATCGGGATGTTCATTGTCTGCTTCTCATAGTATACCTCAATGATCTGTGGAGGATTTGTTGGATCATATTCAAATTCCACTATATCATCATTGCCTGCTGTTGTGCCGGTACCCGCGTCATAACCGATATAGGTGTAATAGTCGCCGCCGAGGTCAGGCGCGGTTTCTTGACAGGTTTCGCCAGATGTCCAGTGATCCGGCTGGATTTCCTGAATCATGATTATGCGCCCGTTGGCATCGTTTTCCTTTGCCACGAAGATTATATCGCTGCTAATTTGCCTGTAGTAGAATTTGATTTCGGAGGATCCGTCTCCCTCTACCGAATCGATCCTGCCTATTGAGGATTCCGATATCGGGTTGTCGCTCTGCTGCTCTACCAGATAGTAGTAGCTGCCGGTTCCTGTGAGATCTGGTGCGTTATAGGTGAACGGCTGCCCCTCAATCGCATCTACTGTGAAGGCTTGGAGAATTTCACTCCCGCTGCCGTCTTCCAGCATGTAGATTGTAACAGTAGCTGCCAGACCCCGGTAGATAAACTCCACATAGATGTCATCGACCTTTGCGGTAACGATTGCGTTTGAGGAGGCGTTGCCTTGAGGGGCACTATCGATTATCACGTCAGTCAACACATAATTCGGTATAGTATCGGCGCTGATTGTATAATTTCCGCTGTCCCGCGCCACGTCTTTTTCGTATGAGTACAGACCATCGCCAGACACCGTCTTGCCGGAAACATGGATCGTGATCGTGTACTCATCCACGATGTTCTCAATTGCTGTGTACTTGAACACCATCTCCGTGCCGGCGGTCACCGAGCCGTAGCTTTGGCTGTCACTCTCGCCCGCCGCCAGCACGTAGCCGCTGATATGCGGTGCATATGCCGTGTATGCCGCTCCCCGCGCTACCATTATCATCCTTGTACCCAGTACGTTGCTTTCGTTATCCGCATCTACCGACTTGATCAACACACTTACGGTATCTTCAGCATATTTAAACACCACCTCCCGTACTGTGTTTGGATCGATCGTCTGCGAACCAGGTTGGCCGCCAGACAGCACCCAGCCCAGAAGCTCCAGTGCGTTCACCGTTATTTTGTCCGTATCCGCGTTGCCCGTCAGTGTTGCCGTCATCGTATAGCTCTCCAGAAGTGTGCCGTCTTCCGCCACAGCCTTTACAGTGACCTCGCCGCTAACAATCTCGCGGTACACGAACGTCACGCTCGCGCCGGTTTCCGCCAGCACCGTCCGCGTATTGCCACTTACCAGAATGTAGCCGCTTACATCGGGCGCCCCGATTGTTACGGCCTCGCCGGCCCTCGCGCTCACTGTTCCGGCCATTTCTACCGGGTTGTTATTCTCGTCAACCTTGTTCACGGTTACGCTTACCATATTTTTCGTATAGTATGCCTCCACGCTTACCGTGTTTGTCCCGTCATAAGTGATTTCTACCATCGCTGCATTTGGCGTGTAGTAGTCCGCCGTCAGGCTGGGAACGTTGTAGTTATACGTCCCGATTGTCGGACTGCTTACCTCAACGATCTTTAGGATCGCGCCGTTCGTGTCGTCCTCCTTGCACACGATCGTCACCTTGCTGGTGATCTGCTTGTAGGTGAAGGTGAGCTCGCTCACGCCGTTTGCCAATACAGGGTTTACCGTTCCAATGGACGATGCGCTGGTCAGATAGTAGCCCGGCACATGAGGCGCGGTGTAGCTGAACGCCTCACCCATCATCGCGGCCACTACAAAACTTTCCGCTACAGCAGCGCCGTTGGTCTCGTCTGTCATTCTTATCCTGACCATCGTGGCAAGGGTGTCGTAGTTAAATGTCACCGTCTTGTCGGCATCAGGGGTTACGCTGAACTTCGCGTCCTGCCCGGGCGACAGTACATAGCCCGGAACATGGAAAACATCTTCCGGCTGCGTCAGGGTGATCGCCGTGTTCGATGCCGCAACGCGCATGGTATAGCTGTAGAGCCTCGCTGCACCGGTTACGCCTTTGATTGTGACGTCAACGTATTTGGCGTTGACAACATCTTCATAGGTTTCATAATTAAATACGATCTCGGTGCGTACCGTTATCTTGTTTGCGCCAGTCAGATCAACTCCGGTGAAGCCTGTGCCTATGGTCTGTGCCGATCCGCTGTTTATCCGATAGCTTATCGGGATGTACCCTTCGATGAACGGCGGGTAAACAACGCGCTCACTGCCGCTTACCACCTTTTCGGTGATGATATCGCTGTTGATGTTGTTACTCACCGTCAACGTCAGTCGGTTATCGGTCATGATAACGATGATATCGGTGCCGTCTCCCGCTGTTGCGCTGAGCTTGTTGTCGGTGTGCGAACTGTTGTACAGATAGCCCGCTATGCTTATCTCGCCATCCGGATTTACCGTTACCGTTTCGCCGGTCGTTGCCGGTATGATGTAACTTTGCAGCATTTCGCCTGTCTTTGAGCCCGAGTAAATCTGAACCGTTACACCGCTGGCCGAGGTATTCTTGTACCTGAACGCCACGCCTGTGCCGTCCGCCACGACCAGTCTTGTGCTTGCGCCGATTACAACGTAGTCAGCGACCATCGGAGCCGTCACGCTGATAACCTCGCCTTTTCTCTGACCTATCAGCGTATCCCTGCCAAGCTCGAGGTTGGTCGCATCGTCTATGGCGACAACATCTATGTCAATCAATTCTTTCTCATAGTATGCTTCAACCTCAACCACGTCCGTGCCGTTAAAGCTGTAGGTTACCGAGTCTTGTATCGCCGTGTAGTACTCGTTCGTAAGGTCCGGTGTCGCCACTGATGTGTCTGTGCCGACCACAGGATTTGCGATCTCAACCACACAGATGATCTTGCCGCTTGTATCGTCCTCTTTGCAAACGACCGTCACCTTGCTCTGTATCTTCGCGTATCTGAACACGATTTCGCTGGAGCCATCGCCCGCCACGCTTACCACACTTCCGATGCTCGAAGCGCTGACCAGCCTGTAGCCGTCCACGTTCGTGGCAAGGTAAGTAAACGGACTTCCGATCTCCGCCGCCACGTTGAAGCTGCCCGCGCCCACCGGCGCGCCTGTCGCATCGTCAACAAGGCTGATCTTCACCATACCCGCCGTGCTTGTGTAGTGAAACGTCATCGTCCTGTCCACGTCCGGCACTACGTTATGTGCCTGATTGACATCCAGAACATAACCCGGTATCGCGAATACGTCCAGCCCGTCAATGAGCGTGAGCGCTGTGTCGCTCTTCTCCACGCGCTTTGCGTAGCTGTAAAGCTCCACCGTGCCGCTTACGCCCCTTATGGTAATGCTGACGTAGTTCGCGTTGACCGCTTCCTCAACGGTTTCATAGGTAAAGATTACCTCCACATCGCCCGCGGCAGTCTGTATCGAGGTAACTTCCTTAACGCTGGCTTCGTTGTCTGCCAGTACGTAACCGTTGATATACGGGGCATAAACGGTGTACGCGTCACCCTTTGAAACCTCTATGCTGGTTGCGTACCCGGCCGACACCTGGCTTGTGATATCCATCGTGCCCGACATCAACTTGATTGTGATGGTGGATACGTCCTTGATATACCGGAATTTAACTTCTGTGGTGGCCGAAACCGTTGGCGTCACAGTACGCGGGCTTGTGTGGTCGGGCGCTTCCGCCGCCAGAGTCCAGCCGTGCAGCATCGGTGCGGTCACGGTGACCGGTATGCCCGCCGCGTGTGTGGTGGTATTGCTCTGAATTTCACGCTCGACCTCGCCGTCCATCCAATAGGCGACCACCTTGATTGAGCCCGGAGCATTCGGCTTATAGTAGAAGGTTACTTTTACAGCATCGGTTGAACTGTTGTCAACATAGACGCTTTGCGTATTGCTATTCAACAGGGTGTAGTTTGCAAGCTCGGGAATCTCAGCCGGCGTGGGCGCGCTTATGGTGTATGCCGCCCCAACATCTTTAGCAACCGAAGACATCTCGCCTATCTTGGCGAATGTATAGGTGTCCCATGCCTCAACGATGACATTCCGTTGTATTTTTTTATAGGTATACGTTACCGTGATATCGTGCACACCATCGTAGGTTAAGGTTTCGGTGGGTGCAAAGGACACCAGCTCATAAGTTGCCAGAGCCGCCGGGTTTTCAACCGATTTTGGGTCGTTCGCCTCCGTAGGCGTAAACGTCTGGTCGTTATTTATACTGCGGTAGACCGTACACAGCTCCGCGCCGCCGTCTTGCTCAACGGCTTTGATCATCAGTCCGCCGGACGCCGTGTTTTTGGTATAGTAGAATATAATTTCGCCTGTTCCGCCGTTGGGAACCGAATCGATCACGCCGTCTGCCGGGCTTGCGCTCACATAGGTAAATCCTGTGATGCTGGGCTCGGTATAGCTGAACTGCTTTCCGACCTCCGCCGGGACAAGCACGGGCGTGAACGTTTCCACCGGCGTTGTCGTGCCGCTGTACAGCGCCCGGATTGTCACCGTGGTCATGTTAGACTCGTAGGTGAACACCACCGTCTGGCTGCCGTCCGCCGGATCCACAGTTACCATGCCGGCCGTACCGCTGCTGATTTCGGTGTTATCCTTTTTATAGACGGTATAGCCCGTCACCTTCAACCCGGTGAGCGTATTGGCTGTCACGTCAAAGGAGGCGGCGTTCTGTGGCATCGTCAGCGTATACTCATAGTGCGTCATCGCTCCTTCTAAGCCTTTGACAGTGATGGCTGAGGTATATTCGTCCAAAACGTCCTCCACCTGGACATAACTAAACGTCACCATCGTATCCGCCGTCACCGTGAGGGGGACGCTGATTAGCGTGCCGGTGGTCATCTCCTGCTCACTGTTTATCTGGTAGCCCTTGACTACATAGCCGTTCATATGTGGCGCGGTCACCGTCATCGTTGTGCCCGATGGTACCTTTTCCGGTGTGCCGTAAACCGTTGCCGCGCTGCTGCCGAGCTGAGTCTTGGTCGTCACCGTCAGGCGCACATCGGTATACTTGAATTCGATTATGTTTTCATCGTCATCATCTGAAACAATGATTTCCTTTTCATTCGCATCATCAAGCGTAAAGCCGTCAAAGAGTGACGCCATGGCGGTAAATTTACTTTCAACGATTGCGTTGCCCGTGTACTTGCTGAGTAGAACCTTTTGATCGCTTTCGTCCAGATAGTAATACCTTACCGTTATGTTCCCAATCTCATCGGCCACGTATTTAAAGTCCACCACAAGGGTGCTTCCCGCACTTGGGTCGGCGTACACATTCTTGTAGTTCTCCTCCGCGATGGTATAGTGTCCTACCGGCAGAGCGACCGCCCTATACGTCTCGCCTATGCGCGCCGCCGCGGGATACGAGACGGTTTCCAGCACCTCGCTGGTTTCCTTGTCAATTGCCCTGATCTGAACATCCATCATCTGCTTTTCGTAATAATATTCGATAATGGCCGGTACAGGGTTACTGCCGGAATAATCGACCGTATCCGGCCCGCTGCTTATCGCCGTGTAATAATAGCTGTCTAAATCAGGGATTGCGATTTCCGTAGAGCTTCCCTGCGCTACCGTTTCGCTCATCACCTTGATGATGCGCCCGTTGGTATCGTCCTCCTTGAGTAGCACGATGACGTTCCCTGTGGCCTTATCGTACTCGAAGGTGGCGACATTTGTGCCCTCCTGCACGGTCATAATCTGTAATATGTCGCCTGCCAGCACCCACGTATCATCGATATATGGCGCGACCGCGGAGAACTTCTCCCCGATAATAGCATCGGTAATTGTCTGGGTGAACAAGACCTCGTCATGGTCATCCGCGTTAACAGCGTTTATGATAACCGTGGTTATGGTGCACACATAGGTGAAACTGACCTTCTGGCTGCCCCGCGACAGGTCGAGAACCACCGAGCTGCCCGTACCGGAAGCAAGCAAATTGTTATACGTGTCATAGACGGTATAGCCCGCCATGCGGTAGTTTGGCAGGCTCCACGCGGTAACGGTAAGCGTCCCTCCATCCAGCCGCTTCATCTGCTCGTAGCTGTAGCTTATTTTGTTGTCCGTGCTTGAGCCCTCAACCGTGATGGTGGCAAAGAGAGCGTTCTCGTTGTAATAGTAGGTATATATATGCATCTGTGTGTCCAGTACAATCGGATCCGGCACATCTGACGTGGCTATGTCAAGCTGCCACCCGGAGTCTATGGCAACGGGCGAATCGCCCGGGAGTACCGTGACCAACTCGCCGACATAGCCGTTTATAACCATGCTGCCAAGATCTAAAGGAATCCCGCCGTAGGTTGTGCCTTCCCACTTGACTATTACCGGCGCGGCGGCAGTTTTATAGACATACGTCACCTCATGCGTATAGCCCGTGGTGGTGAACGACACCGTCTTCGGCTGCCCATGATCAAACACAACGAGCTCGCCGCCGTCTATCCGGTAGCCGTACGCCACATATCCGTCTATTATCGGCGCGTTCCTAGTGTAACTGTCGCCCTTCAGCACATCGTAATTGTAGGACAGGCGCAAATCAGTACCGTCATCCGCAAATATGTACCTCTCGGTCACATACTGGTTCTTGTCCGGTACGCCCTCTCCCAGTGTGTCGTAGTCGTAGAAAAAGCTGATTTCCATATCATCGGTCGGCATGATCGTCTGTTTTTCGTTGCCTCCAAGCGCCGCCGGCCTTGTATTGTCAAAAATCCACTTCGCCGTAACCGTTGCCGGCCAGACATGTGCCGGGTCGCCGCTTGGGGTGCAGTCGTTGGTGAAGGTTATAGGGTAGCCCAGCCTTGTATAGTAGGAATCATGCCTGAGCATTGCATCGGAACCGTTTAGATAATAGCCGATCCAGTTTACATCGATAAGCGCCGCCTCATCCAGCGGAATACCCGTCCCTGTACTCGGCTTGTAGTAATATGTAACGGTAAAGTCACCGACTATAGCGGCAGATGGAATATATGCATTAACCATGCCCTGCTGCGATGTGGTGGGCTGCATGCCCAAATCGGCGTACTCGTCATAGTTAAAGAACCATTCGCCATAGCCGTCCACGTACTCGATTTTATAACCCACCGCAATATAGCCGGGTATGTCTCGCGGACTCCCGTTGTAATCCTCATTTTTATTGGGCTCCATGACGGTTTGGGTGCTTGCCCAGTTGATGAGGCCGTCCTCTGTCTCGTAAAGCTCCGTTACATTAATCAGATCCTGCCCGTACACGATATGTATTGTCGGGTTGGTATTTAAAATGTTGTCGATTTTCGGGTCAAACTGCGAAAAATCCTGGCAAAGTACAAGCTCGTTGACATTGAACGAGGTTCCCACCACATACGCCATCGGTGAATAAACCAAATCTCTCGGCGGCTCATACCAAGCGCCGGCGGACAGGAAATCCACGCAGTCGCCAGAAACATCAACGGGTACGCTAACCGTACCGCCCGTCTGCCCATCCACCGTAACGGGATTGCCGTTTCTGTCTACAAATTTAACCGCAACGTCAGTCCACATTCCGATTATCTTCTCATAGACCAGCGTATAGTTGCCCGCGTCCCCGTCATCGCACAGGCTGTTGGTTAAAAAGCTTGCATCCAGCGTAAGCGTTATAGGTGTTGAAGTTCCATTGACGGTTGGATTCCAATAGTATTCATACTGCCGCTTGTTTTCAATGACGGCTTGATAAAAACCCAGCGATGGGCTTTCAAGTACCGTGATTCCGTCAAAGGCATAGGGAATGCCGTAATCGTCCGCAAGCGGCTCATAGGCGCTGTCGCTCCCGTACAGGTAGCGTACGGGGGAAGTTTCAGAAACCGCGCCGCGTATGCTGATAGTTACGCGGTCATATATATTGTCTATTAGGATGGACTTGACCTGGTAACGCGTGGTTCCCAGGCCATCGCGAAACTCTACCCGTACCCAGTAGATACCGTTTTTGCCAACGAGTGTGGAATAATTCCTTAAATTGTTCGCACCGCCCGCCTGTTCGGTCATCTCGCCCTTATTGTCCGCAGCTGCCGCCGTGTATCCATCGTCAAAATCCGCCGTTGTATAGATGGTGTCATCGGTCGCGCCGACCCTGAACCACTCCACGCCGAGGATATCGCCCAATCCGGTCAGGTTTTCCGTTTTGACATTCAGGGTAACTGGCGTGGAGGCGGCATTTGCCTTGAGCACGCGTTCGGAGGGCGTTTTTGTAACTGCGGCGCGCATTCCAAACACAATGGTTACCGCATTCGTATAGTTTGCCGCGACATCCTTTTCCGCATAGCCGAAGTCCAAATCCTCATACACCGCCTCAAATGTTACGCCTGTCCTTGCCGGCACCCAGCAGTAGGCGATGCCGCTGCTGTTGGTGACGGCGGTATATGTGTAAGGTCCCTCCAGATTGTCCGGTATTGTGACTTCAGCATCTGGGACAGGATAGCCATCCGCGTCCACAACCGTTACGGCCACGCAGTAGACCTGGTACAGGCCGTATGCCGCGCCGTTCGTGGTGGTCGTGGCATTGGTGACGGTGATGGCGCCGCTATTGGTGATAAGCATTACATCGCCTTTTCTTGCCTCGATATTACCAGAAGTAAATATATTTGTGCCGGTTCCATTTTTGGCGCCGATGCCCGCAACGCTGCCCGTTGCCTTGACAATACCGCCGGTAATGGTGACAGTTCCGCCGCCGCCGAGGTAACCGCCGCCGATGCCCGCGCCGCCGTTGGTGGTGCCGCCGCCCGTGGCAGTTATCACGCCGCCTGAAATGTTGATTATGCCACCGTTGCCGTTGCCGTTATAGGCACTGCAACCGCCGCCGATGCCCGCACCGCCGTAGTTGCCCGAGGCACCGCCCGCAGCGGTTATCACGCCGCCGGTGATGGTGATATTACCGCCGCTGGCGCCGCCGTTGCTTTTGCCGCCGGTGGCGATGGATCCGCCGCCGCCGATGCCCGCGCCGTAGGTGCCGCCTGTGGCGGTTACCACGCCGCCGTTAATGGTGATATCGCCGCCGCCGCCGGTGTTGTAGCTGCTGCTGACGTCGCTTTGGCCGCCGCCGATGCCCGCCGCGGTGCTGCCGCCAGTCGCACTGACCGTTCCGCCGGTGATGGTTACCATGCCGCCGTCTCTGCCGTTGCCGCCGCCGATGCCCGCGCCGCCGCCGCCGCCCGTAGCGGTTACCACGCCATCGGTGATGGTGATCGTACCGCCGTCTCTGCCGTTGCCGCCGCCAATGCCTGAGGCGAGGCTGCCGCCCGTAGCGGTTACATTTCCGCCGGTGATGGTGATGGTGCCGCCGTCACCGCTGTCACCGCCGCCGATGCCCGCCGCGGTACTGCCGCCAGTCGCCCTGACCGCGCCGCCGATGATGGTGATGGTGCCGCCGTTGCCGCTTATGCCGCCGCCGATGCCCGCGCCGCCATTGCTGACCGAGGAGGTTACCGTTCCGCCGGTGATGGTGATCGTACCGCCGTCTCTGCCGTTGCCGCCGCCAATGCCGGCGCTGTAAGAGGCCGTGGCAATTACCGTTCCGCCGGTGATGGTGATCCCGCCGCCGTTGCCGCCACCGGAAGCGCCGCCGATGGCTGCGCCACCGTAAGCGCCGTAATTGCCAACGTTGCCAATGGCAGTTACCGCGCCGCCGTTAATCGTAATCTTTCCGGAATAACGCTCCGCGGCCGCGCTGGCGTAATAGCCGCCGATGGCCGCGCTGTAATAGCCGGCACTCACAGTGAGGGTATCGCTGTCCGTACCTTCTATGGTGAGCTCCGCGTTTGGGGATACCGTAATCCCCGACTGATAAACGCCGGAAGATGTGGAGGTACCGGTGCATTTCAGCGTATTGTCTCCAATCAGGTTCAAAGTGACCTTGCCTGTCCCCAGAATCCGGAAGGGGGCAATGGTGCCGGTAAGAGACACGCCGTCCAAATCAAAGGTCGCCGTTACACCGTTCGATACAGTAATCCACCTGTTATAAGTGCTCGATGTAGGGGTGTACGTACCATACAGGCGGTATGCGCCGTCCTCCGTTATACGTTTCTCGCCGTTTGCCAGCTCGGCAACGTTGATTTGCTCTACGTACTCCGCCGCTCTTGCTGGCGTAGTAAGCTGCGGCATAAGCGAAAAAATCATCGCAAATGCCAACAAGCACGATAGCGCTTTTTTTAAAACATTTCTCATTATCCCATCTCCTCGTAAAATTTTTTTATGACTCCGTAAGAAATTTTAAAATAGTAATTTGTAAAGCAGATAACCCGTGTTGCTTATGTAATTTTCATATCATTAGTCCCCCCTGATCTCTCTTTTGGGTTCAGTGCTCATGCGCTTTGCTCGCCTCCAGAATATTAAGGCACAGCCAATGTCCGGAACTTATGCCGCTGAAAGGATTCACCATTGTTTTTAAGGCTTCAGCCGTGTTCGGGTCGCGCTCAAGCATATGGTTTATCATTGTCATCGCCTCGGCGTGGGGAGCCATGTTCTCCGGCCTGAACGTACCGCCAGGATAACCGCTTCTATACGGCTCATGCTCAGCGGGAGCTTGTCCGCCACCACCGCCGGGGACTACCGTATCGGTAGTCAGCGTGGTTGTGACCTTTGCGTATTCAGAACCCGTGTTGTCAAGGATTGAAATTACAACGGTAACGTTGTCCGCTTCCGGTATCTCGCCCAGCGCCGTTACATGGATGCCTGATACATTGATGTCTCAATCTTGGTGTTGTTGTAAACAAGTATGTATTCATCCGGATTCATAACAGCCTTTTGCGTTATGTTACCATCAGTCAGGGAGTTGTTTCTGAGATACGAATAGATATTGACCTTGCTGTTTTCATTTATCTGCATCTTTGCCTGCGATGAAGTAATGTAAAAGAACTTGAATTACACTGCAAACACTGGTATAATTAATGCGCTGGTTGTCTTGCAGTTGGAACCAGAACCTGTATTCTGATCAGTTGTCGAGACGGCTCAGAATGCAGGTTCTGGTTTTTTTTGATGTTTCTTGCTTCATTAGACTCCAAATTGGCTTTGAACGGCGGTTTTAGATCCGTCAAATCCTGATTTTCTTCTACCTATCATAAAAATTATCCCTCCACGAATGGGTGCTTTTGCGGTTGTTCAAACATCCGTCTAATCAACAATTAGTACACTTGTATTATACCCTCTAACAAAATCGCGGCCTACACCCAAGTGGGTAAAAAAGTAACCGTTTTTACTCCTGATCTTTTCTAATAATGTTGAATTAAGTGGCAGTTTACATTATAATGTGTATAATGCAAACGAATGGAGGCATGTTTATGAATGAGAGCATTCTCTATGACCGTTCTACAACACTGCCCGGAAACCGTGACCATTTTCCTAGATCCCGGGTAGATAAGCTGTTGTCCGAAGCCGTTCGCTCGCCCCTTGTTATCGTTACCGCCGGGGCGGGCTGGGGCAAGACTCAGGCTGTATCATCGTATTTACGTAATACAGATATTGAGTTCACATGGCTCAAGCTCTCCAAGCTTGACAACTTCGTCACTCGGTTTTGGGAGAGCTTTGCCCATGCGGTGGGTATGCGCGATCCGGCGCTGGGCGCTCAGCTGAGAGCCTCTGAATTTCCACAGTCCGAAGCGTTATTTTATAATTTTCTGCACATGTTCGCCGGTTCGGCTTCCGATGCCGGCAAGCTTGTGCTTGTTTTTGATGATTTTCATTTGATTACCGAACGGTCTGTGATACGTTTTGTAGAAAACCTGCTTTGGGCACGCCTGAAAAATTTGGTGGTTATATTAATTGGCAGAACCAGTCCGGTTCTGGAGCTTCAGGGGCTGTATACAGACAAGTTAGCTTTTCATATTAACGAAGATGACTTGCGTTTTACGAAACAGGAAACCGCTGATTATTTTGAAAAGCAGGGTGTTGAACTTTCCAGCCGTGCGTTTGATGTAATATACACCCAAACAGAGGGTTGGATTGCCGCTATCTATCTAATAGGCCTGTCGTCAAAGAAAAGCGGCGATGTTACGCAGGACGCATATACTATGGCAAAGCGGCAGATTCATGCCCTGATTGATTCAGAGATATTTTCAGGATATTCCGATGCGCTTCAACGGCGCCTGATCGAATTATCGCTGTTTGAAAACATTCCGATGGACGTGCTCATGGAATATTCAACTGATGGTTTTAACCTTATGGAAAAAATAGAAAAAACGAACCTGTTCGTCCGTTTTAATCCCGCAACCAGAACATATGATATCCACAATCTGTTTCTGGATTTTTTAACCAAAAAGCAAGTCAACTTAACCGAGGCCGAGTTGTCGGCAGCTCATCTAAAGACCGCAAACTGGTATGATGCCAACGGCGATAAGCTCAACGCGTTGTCCCATTATCGGGCATGCGAAAATCAGGAAAAAATATGGGACATCATTCGCTGCTATGACCTCATGCTGCCTATTGACTTGGCAAATCGGTTTTTGGAGTTGATTGACGGCTTTTCCGAAGAATTTATAAAAAAGAATCCTCTGATTCTCGTTGTAAACGCCAATCTTCTGCTTTATAAAGGTGAGATAGCGGCAAGTATGAGAGAGCTTCAAAAGGTGGTAAACACCTATGAAGCGTTGCCCCCCACAGCGGACAATCTGTCTGTCGCTGGGGAGGCATATCTATTTATGGGTATGGTTAGTATGCTCTCTTTTGACTATCAATTTGTTGAATACTACAAAAAGGCCGATGCGTACCTGCCCGGCGGCAGCACACTTATTGACCGTAAACTGGGCTTCAGCAGGGGAAATTTTATGATGCTGGTGAACAACCCCGCGCAGGGTGAATTTCAAAGATTTGTGGACGCCATTATGGAAGCAATGCCGTATGGGGTAAAGGCGATGAACGGCGCGGGTTATGGCGTGAAGTATGTGACAAAGGCCGAAGCGGCTTACTATATGTGCGACATGAAAGAAGCGGAGGACTGTTGCTATAAAGCAATCAGCCAGGCAAAAACCAACGGGCAGATGGCGACCGTTTGCGCCGCCTGTTCCATCTTGACCCGTATCTATATTGGCACCGGAAACTACGCGAAAGCAGCAGCCTGTATGGAGGAATTGGACGCTGAAACGGAAGACCCCGACCATATCATGCTTACCGAGCATTATATCGTTACTCGGGACATTATGATGGGATGGTATTATACAAGGCTTGGCATCCACGAAAGGGTGCCGGACTGGATTCTAAAGGAGGAGAGCCGGGGGCTAAGCCCGAATGCTTTGGGTCGGGAGGATTTTATCCGGGCCAATTACCTATTGGAAACCGGGAAATATTATGAGCTGTCGGCCCTGTTGGAGCGCCTTGAGGCGTTCTATGGCGTCAATGGGGTACTGCTCGCGCGTATTGAGATTCAAATTTATAAATCTGTTCTCGCCAACAAAACAGGCAACCTTTCTCAATCGGTAAGTGCGTTGCGAAACGCGTATGACCTGGCGATTGGCAACGGGCTTTTCATGCAGTTTATTGAGCTCGGTAAGTATATGCGCGCCGTCATTTACAACGCAAGGAACAGCAAAGATAATACCATCCCGGACATCTGGTTGGATGAGATTGATACAAAAGCCAAAACGCATGCAAAGCATATAAGCAATGTCAGGGCGCATTACGGGAAGTCGGCCGGAGCCGATGTAAACATAGATGATATTATCACCAAGAGGGAGAAGGCGATTTTAGGCTATCTCTGTCAGGGAATGTCAGGCAGGGAAATAGCCGACAGCCTCTATATCTCTGTAAATACGGTTAAGAAGGCTCTCAGCACTGTCTATAATAAATTAGGGGCATCCAACAAAGCGGACGCCATAAGAATTGCCTTGCAGTTGGGATTGCACGAGTGAGTTTTACGCTCAAACATGCCAGGTAACTGTTATTTTTAACGAAGAACTTAATGTAAGTTAACCCATTTTATTAAGCATTCGTCCGTGACAAAGGTGTTTTGCATTCCGATGAGGAAAAGAATAGTACCATACAAGCGGAAATTCATCAAACGGCAGTGTGTGCGTTCCCTCTACCTATCCAGTCTCTACTGGTGCATGGTTGTTATAGATTTTGCGGGGCCACCGCGCCCCCGGCATCTTTCAAAGAACAGAATGAAGGTGCATTGAGACAAACATAGAAACACATTATAAAACTTTGTAAAATTGGACAAACCTCCTTGACAAAAGTTATCGGAGGACAACGCCCTTGGCCGCATCTCCCCTGACCGCTTTGATAGCCTACTTCAAAAGTATAAATCCGAGCAATCGGAGCTGAAGCAGCGACATCTTGAGATGAAAAAGGAGCTGGCGGAGCAGCAGAAGCGGCAGAGTGAGAGTGACCAGTTTATGGAACTGATCTCCTCCTACAAGGACATCACCGCCCTCAATTCCTTCGTCCTCAACGAGCTGGTTCAAAGCATCGAGGTGGGCGCAATCCGGATGGTGGACGGCGTCAAGCACCGGAGCATCCGATACCGCCAGTATTGCTATGTGGAGCTCTTCTCCGAGGACGGAACTGTTCACCGGGGAGGCCTGGCTGGAGGAGAAGTGCTGGCGGCGGTGTAACGGCGCACTCGGAAGCTATCCTTATATGTGTATCGTGATTATGTCATAATTGAAGCGAGAAAGGGGACGGGAATATACCTGAAACAAGACCGATTGAAGACTTGCGCAACTACGATGACATATCGGAATTTTGCCACCGGACGGGTGAGCCCGTGTTTCTCACCAAGGATGGTGTCCCTGACTTGGTTGTGATGAGCATAAAGACTTATAAGCGGCTCTTCGGCCCGGTGGACTTAAGCGGTGCGCAAGAATAAAAATACATCGCGGCAGAATATAACGAATATTGACTGCCTTTAACAACGTCAGGAGTCAGCGGTTCGATCCCCCTCGTCTCCACCAACTATATGTCAAGCCCATGAGACTGGCGCGGGCATCAGTATCACAGGCAGTATGTGGGGATATCGATGGGAAACGGTAATTATTTTGGGTGTGGTTGTCGAGAAAGGAAGGGTATGGTAAAATGGAGATGGTTAGGGCCGTATGAATGATTTAGCTATATCTGGCTACTTGAGAAAAACCGAATCGCAGGGTAAATAGCAATAATGTGTAATCCGTAAGGCGCAGAAATACGATGAAGTAACGGCATCTTGTTTTGATGTGCTGCCAAGTTTATTTCCCGCCAACTTCTAAGCGAGGGAGAATAGAAAGGGTAGAATAAGAGATTACGCAGCTCATGAAGTACAGATAAAAAATGAAGCAATAGCAAAGGCTGAATTATTAACAAACAATAATATTTACGAGAAAATGAAGATGCTAAGGGATGAAATTTTGATTGACCCAATAATGAAAATATTTCCCAAAGATTTATTTGATGGTAGCAATGGCTACAACTCTTTACTTGATAACGAGTCTTGCTTGTACACTATGCTTTTGTTTTATTGCTGCAACATTGATGTCATAGTAGGTCGTTGCTTACACCTTTTCCCAAGTATGATGTATAAGCCTAAAGTTACTTTCGATAGAGCGCGCCAACAACAGGGATATTTTATTTATCAAGGATATTTTGCAATAAATGGCAATATGCTTCATGCACAAGAAATAGAGCATACACACGTTATCGAAATACAAAATAAAGATAAAATCCTAAAGCAATTAGATAAAATTGGAATTAACCTTGGGACAATTTACGGTGATTATGATAGTATAGCATCGCATCTAAGAGAAAAGTATGCAAAACTCCATAAAGTCGACCGATAATTATTATCTGTTTCACATTCTAAGAGCATAATCAAAAGCTTACCAGCTGCGCCTAATCATAATTTAGGTTGGGTTTGCTCAGTGCTTTGAGTTGCCCATTATGTTTATGGGAATCAAACGGAAAAAAACTGAACCTGACCTCCATGTGATCTGTCGCTTTCATTGGATCTTAGCATGAGCTGTGAATACAGGTTCTTAGCCCGGAATTCCTTGAAAGCGGAATTCCGGGCTAAGCACTTATTTATGATGCTAATCTCATATGAAATTTTTATATGAGATTGTATAAGATATGCCGCCTCACAGATAAAACCGTTTTTCATTCGCGGGCGGTATGAACCTTTTCCCCGCTTTTTTCGTCTATCCTATCACAGCACTCTTTTACAATAACATAGGAGGATTTATAAATGAAACGAATTGCGTGTCTTGCGCTCGCCCTGTTGCTCCTCATTGGCTGCACCAACCAACCAGGCAACGAAGAGGGCGGCGGTTCTTCCAGCGCGCCCAACGGTTCTGTCTCCACAACGCCCACACCGCCGGCGGGTTCTGCGGCAGCCACCATGACCGGAACCGTCTTCTTTGTGGGGGAAACCCCCTTCCTTTTTAATGCGTCCAGCCTGTACTCCCTCCCCACGCGCTCCGACATCCCCACTCTTTTGGGCGGCGAGGTGGTAGAAATCGGCTATGACGGCTTCATTTTGGAGAGCTGGCCCGCCCAGTTCGCCAATGTGAGCTATATCACCATCTCGGAGGAACGGCCTGACGTTATCGCCTTTTGGCTGGGCGTGTTGGAGGATTTGATGGAGACCGATCCCGCTTTAAACGAGGATGCCGAAATGCTGACCTTTGATTTTACCAAGGCCACGCTATCCCCGGAGGAAAGAGACGCGTTCCTGTATGCAGCAGGTTGTATCTACGGGGTCGAAACCTACGAATACACCTTTGAGGCACTGTACGAGGCCGGACTGGTAGACCCGGAGAAGCCTTACTTTGAGCATGGGCTTCACATCATGCTGGAGGTCTTTGATGTGGCAGATCAAGCCTTTGGCTTCCATATCCAAAAGTGGCGCAGCGCTTTGGGGGCTTATGGCTTCCATGACTGTACCGCCACGCTGAAAGACGGTATCTGGACGTATGTAATCGGCGAACAATTTATCTCTTAACCAGTTCAGGATGCCAACACAAGAAAGCCGTATCCCAGATGGGATACGGCTTTCTTGTGTTTCATGGTGGGGGTGCTTTTTTACAAGCGCTTTTTATTGAAAATACGCTCCAAAATATCCCAATCGTCATCGCTGACAGGGGGTTTTTCCGTCTGTGCGGCCTCTTCGGCCGCCCCCTTCCGGTTCTGGCCGGGCTGGCCCACCGCGCTCTCCTCCACCTTGGCGCCGGCAGCGGTATAGGGCTGCTGTGGCATAGATTCCTCTCCCACCTCAAAGCCGGTCGCAATGACAGTGACCCGAATCTCATCCTCTAAGCCCTCATCAAACGCGGCACCGAAAATGATATTGGATTCCGGGTGGGCGGCCTCCTGTACCAAATTGGCGGCGGTCTCCACCTCCTCCAGGCCGATATCCATTGACCCGGTTACATTGATCAAAACGCCCCTTGCGCCGTTGATGGAGGTCTCCAGAAGCGGGCTGGAAATGGCCATGCGGGCGGCCTCCTCAGCCTTTCCCTTTCCGGCCGCACGGCCCACCCCCATGTGGGCGCGGCCCGCATTTTTCATAATGGCGGATACATCGGCAAAATCCAGGTTGATAAAGCCTGTATTCTTAATCAGGTCAGAAATGGACTGAACCGCCTGCTGCAGCACGTCATCCGCAATTTCAAACGCGTTGAGCATGGTAACCTTCTGGTCGGTGGCCAGCTTCAGCCGCTCGTTGGGGATGATGACCAGGGAGTCTACCCGGTTGCTGAGCTCATTGATTCCGCCATCGGCCTGCTTCATGCGGCGCATCCCTTCAAAGCGAAAGGGCTTGGTCACTACTCCAACAGTTAAAATGCCAAGCTCTTTGGCAATATCTGCCACGATAGGGGCCGCACCGGTCCCAGTCCCTCCTCCCATGCCGGCAGTGATGAACACCATGTCGGCATCCTCAAGCACTTTGGATATCTGATTGCGGTTTTCCTCGGCAGACTTACGTCCCACCTCGGGATCAGAGCCCGCTCCCTGGCCATTGGTCAATTTTTCTCCAATTTGTATCTTCTGGGTGGCGCTGGAAATCGTGAGCGCCTGCTTGTCTGTATTGACGGCAATAAAGTCTACACCCTTTGTTCCAGTGCGCACCATGCGGTTGACAACGTTATTTCCGCCGCCACCCACACCAACTACTTTAATTTTGACAACAGTATCCGGTCCCATGTCCAATCCGAAGGCCATGATCGTTCCTCCTATGTAGAAAAGTAAGACAATGCCCCACCTCAAAAAAACAAATATTTGTGGAGTGTCTTCATCTGCAAAACAATATTTCGTTTCATTTTATCCCTCTTTGGCATACAGGTCAAGAGAAAATATCCTAATTGCCAAAATGTTTCTAAAAAATCCAACGTTCTTCCTTTTATGCGGGAGTAAATAAAACAGTGTAGTCATTCTGCGTCAAATCCATAGTTCCAGTGACATAATTTTCTTGCTGGTCCACAGCCGCCTCCAGCGCACGGAGCTTATAAACAAAATCGCAGCTGATGGGAAGCCTCACGTCATAGCGCCCCTCGTACCGCAGGAGGATTCGGGTGGGAGTAAGCTCAATGGCGGACACCTGTCCCATCATGCTACGTTCCTCCAGCGCGGCCAGCAGTCCCAGCAGCCCCTGCAGCCTGTCCTGCTCCTTCTGGCTCACCGCCATGCTTGTCCCCGCCCTGGGACTGAGCAGGGTCAGACCGGATATCTGTACGACATCAGTGTCCCCCGCCTCCTCCAGCAATTTTCCACCAACGCTGACCAGCCAGATGCTCCCTTCACTTTCTATCTGCCCTGCCGCGCCCGATTCCGTAACCGTGAGCAAAATTCCGCTGGGAAGCACCCGGCGAATGCTGACCGACTGGACATAGGGAAGTTTTTCTAAAATGTCAGAAGCTACATTGTATTTATTAATTTGAAACAGGTTGTCCCCCACAGTAAGCCCCGAGGCCTCCACCAGCTGCTGCGCCGTATAGCGCTGATTTCCGGAGACGGAGACCTCCTCCAGCTTAAAAAACACTGTGGCGCCAAAGGTAACGGCAATCAGAACCGTCACCACGGCCAGTAGCCTGAACAGCAGGCCAAAACGCCGTTTGTTGCGTTTTCGTCTCCGGTTATTTCTGGATGACGACATACCTCTCTCCTCCGCATCCATACCGGAGGAAGGGCGCACCCCTCTCCTCCGGCGAATGCCTTCGTTATGATATCCTAGTTTTGATTGTCCCGCCAAGGCGTTCCATATCCCGTGCCAGGTCTTCATATCCTCTATGGATGTACTGCAGACCGGACACCTCGCTCTCTCCTTGGGCCGCCAGTGCCGCGACCACCAAGGCCGCGCCGCCGCGTAAATCGCTGCCCTCTGCCCGGCAACCGCGAAGCTTACCTCCGTTGACAACCGCAACCCGTCCGTAAACCTGGATATTGGCCCCCATGCGCCGCAGCTCGTCAATATAGCGGTAACGGCTGTCAAACATATGCTCTACCAGCATGGTATTGCCCCGTCCTGCGCTCAATGCCGCTAATAGGAGCGGCTGCGCATCGGTAGGAAAGCCCGGATAGGGCGCCGTGTGAATTGGGGCGACCCCCTGGAGGCTCCGCCCCATGGTGCAATGAACCGCTTTCTTCTCCGCTTCAATGTGACAACCGCCTTCCCGCAGCACGTCCAGTACCGCCGTCAGATGATTGGGATCCACGCCGTTTAGCGTTACCTCCCCCTTTGTTGCGGCGGCGGCACAGAGATAGGTCGCGGCGGCAATGCGGTCTCCCATCACAGTGTGTTCCACTGGGTGAAACGGGTGTCCCCCTTCAATGGTGATCACAGAGCTCCCCGCGCCGGATATGCTTGCGCCCATAGCGCAAAGGAAATTTTGCAAATCCACAATCTCCGGCTCTCGGGCCGCACCCACAATGGTAGTGGTCCCCTGACAGCCGCAGGCGCACAGCATGACATTCTCTGTCGCCCCCACACTGGGAAGGCGCAAAAAGATTTCTCTTCCGCTCATCTCCTCTGCACGGCACCGAAGTCCATCTGACTCCTCACGGATTTCCGCTCCCAGGCGGCGTAATGCCGAGATATGGATATCTATGGGCCTTGGCCCCAACTGGCATCCTCCCGGACAGCAAAGTTGCGCGCCTCCCATCCGGGTAAGCAGGGCTCCGAGGAAGACAACAGAAGATCGCATCTCCCGCACCAGCTGATCTGGAATATCCCACCGCTGCGGGGCGGTGGCGTCAATGATGACTGTGCCGCCCTCCCGATGTACCTGGCAACCTAAAAAACGCAGAATTTCCAGCGTGGTGTTCACATCGGAAAGGTTGGGACAATTATGTATCACGCACTCTCCGGGGGCAAGCAGTGTCGCCGCCAAAATGGGCAGCACACTATTTTTGGCCCCCTGCACAACCAGCGCGCCGCCAAGTGGCCTGCCGCCGGTAATCTGATAATAATTCATGGGATGGCCTCCGATTTTTGAATTCAGACCATCCTATGCAGTATTTACAGGAAAGGTTTCTCAGGCGGACTTTTCGCGTCAAAAGACGAATCCCTCATTATTTTCCGGAGTTCGGCATAAATTTTTTCTCCCGCATCGGGCACCGCCATAGAGGTAAGCGAGCGCACCATTGCCTCCCGTTTTCTCTTTTCCCGCAACAAATTCTCCGTTTTAATATACAGGGTATCTCCGATACAATCCCCCTCAAGCACCAGCAGCGCAGCGCCCTGGTCAGACAAAACACGGGCGTTTTTTTCCTGGTGGTTGGCCGTTACATTGGGCGATGGCACCAGAACCGAGGGCTTTGCCAGCGTAGTCAACTCAGAAATGGTAGATGCCCCTGCCCGGCACAGCACTACATCAGCGGCTGACATCACCAGGGGCATGTCATAAATGTACTCCCGCACCTCAATTCCGGTGGACTCAAGCTGGAGTCCAAGGCGCAGCAGTTCTTCGTACATCCAGCTGTAATCCCGCCCCGCCCCGTGGATATGGCGGAAGGGAGATCCCTCATGGCACTCCTTGGCAATGAAATTCACCATCTGGCGATTCATCTTCTGGGCACCAAGTGAGCCCCAGTAGGATACGAGCAGCGGCCGGTCGTCATCCATTCCCAATTTCCGGCGCGCCTCCTGGCGGGTGTAATTAAAAAAATCACTTCTCACCGGAGTTCCGGTGACGACCACCTTTTCTGGATCCGGATAGCAGCTCCGGCTCTCTTCAAACCCCACCATAACCCGGTCTACCACCTTCGCCAGCGCCTTAGTGGTTACCCCGGGCACGGCATTGGCCTCGTGTACCGCGGTTGGAATCCCCAGCCTCGCCGCAGCCTTTACCACGGGATAGGAGGCGTATCCCCCCGTCCCCACCACAAGGTCCGGTAAAAACCGCTTTAAAATCTGGTTTGCCTGCCCACGGGATTTCTGTATATTGCACACGGTTCCAAAATTGTGGACAAGATCCTTTACAGCGAGAGACCGGTGAAAATTGGTAATCGTCACCGTTTCAATCTCATATCCCTCCTTAGGGACCAGCCGCATCTCCATTCCGCCGTCCGCACCCACAAAGAGGATCCGGCAGCCGGGATTGCGTTCTTGAAAAATACGGGCCAGACCAAGGGCCGGATTGATATGTCCTGCGGTTCCACCGCAGGCGAAAAGAATATTCATTCTATCCACTCCATTCGAGCTGTCAATCAGAACCTCCCGATCGCAGCTTTTCAGCATTCCCGCCTTGTTTAGTCCTGCCTTGGTGCGGGGATCTGACGGGATATGCTGAGCACAACCCCAATTTGCGCCAATTGTATCATCAGTGCGGTCCCTCCGCTGCTGAAGAACGGAAGCGAAATACCTGTGTTGGGAATAAAATTCGTCACAACGCCGATATTCAAAAACACCTGTACCGCAAAGAGCGTAATGATCCCCACAATGGTCAGCGCGCCAAACCGGTCTCTGGCGTGAAGCGCCAACCAGTACCCCCGCAGAATGAGCAGCATAAAAAGTAAGATCACGATGGCCGCCCCGATAAACCCCAATTCCTCTGCCACAATGGGAAACACAAAGTCGTTTTCCGGCTCAGGGATATAGAGGAATTTCTGCCGGCTGTTCCCCAGGCCCAGGCCCAAAAGGCCGCCGGAGCCAATGGCAAGCAGGGATTGAATGGTCTGAAACCCCTTTCCCTGCGGATCCGTCCATGGATCAAGCCAAAGCGTAATCCGGCTCGTCATATAGGGTGTCTGGGTAATGATGAACCACAACGCACCGCCAATTAAGGTTCCCCCGGCCACAAACCAGCCAAAGTGAATTCCAGCCGCAAATAAAACAGAGGCCGCACCCAGAACGATCAAAATTGTTCCCGACATGTGGGGCTGAAACACCACGGGAATCAATACACTGAGCAGAACGAGCCCATATGGAATTAATTCCAAAAATCCTATTTTCTCCAAAAAATTTAAAAACCGGCCTAAAAAGCTGCGCTTACTAAAACGCCGGGGTTTTCTTGTATCCCGTTTCGATAGGCGGGCTGCAAAAAAGAGAATAATCGCCACCTTCGCAATCTCCGAGGGCTGAAAGCTGACAGGCCCCAATCTCAGCCAGCGCCGGGCGTCATACTCCGCGCGTCCTAAGGGTGTAAACACAAGGAGCAGGAGCACAACGGAAAGGACAATTCCCGGCATAGAGAGCGCCCGAAACGTCTGATAATTGATCTTGGAAATGACGTACATAGCAGCCAAGCCGCCCACAGCGAAAATTATCTGCCGTTTGATGTAGTACAGCGGTCCTGTAACGTTGGGATCCGTATCATAATAGGCACTGGCATAGGAAGCGGAGAACATCATGATCAGTCCAATGCCCAAAAGGAGCATGGAGAGCGTTAAAAAAGGTAAATCCACTGGCCCGCGGGCCAATTGTTCCTCCACTGTCAAGTCACGTATCGGTTTTTTTGCCATGGCATGGCCCCCCCTCCCAGGCCGTTGACGGTCTGCTTTTAAATTGGATAGCGGTTGATAATTCCCGCAAAGGCAATGATGCACAAAATCAGGGTTCCCCCGGAAAAGACGCAGAAAAGCTTGCTTTCACTCCAGCCGCTCATCTCAAAGTGGTGGTGCAAAGGGGCCATGCGAAAAATCCGCTTGCCCCCGGTGGCCTTGAAATAGGCCACCTGAATGATATCCGACAGGGCCTCCAGCACATACACCAGACCAATGATGGGAATGACCATGGGCATATCCAGCGCAAAGGCCAACCCGCACACAATCCCCCCCAAAAAGAGCGAACCGGTGTCGCCCATAAACACTTTAGCCGGGTGGAAGTTATACAACAAAAACGCCGACAGGCCCCCCACAACCGCAGCCGCGGCAATGGACAGATTTCCCTGCTTAAACCAGGCGGAAGCGCCCATGTAGAACACGGCCACCGGAATGGTCACGCCGGTGGCGAGTCCATCAATGCCATCGGTCAGGTTCACGGCGTTGACCGTTGCCACCATAACAAAGGCGGCAAACACCATATAAACAACCCAGGACAGATGTAAGCTGATATTGGCAAACGGGATATATAAATTCGGAGTGAGATATCCAAAATGCCGCAGCAGCACGGTGAATGTGATGGAGACCGCCAGCTGCAGCAGAAACTTCTGCGGCGCTGTCAGCCCCTCGTTGCCCTTGTGGCGCAGCTTCTGTACATCATCCACCATACCGATCAGGCCAAACACCAGCGCGAATAAGAACACAAACAGATGGCTGTACCGCCCCTGACATATATCTTCCCAGCCGGCAATGAGAATGGCCGCCCCAATTCCAATGATAAACATGATCCCTCCCATGGTAGGGGTGCCCTGCTTTGACATGTGCCATGTGGGACCATCTTCCTTGATAGACTGCCCCGCCTTCAACCGGCGCAGCAGCGGAATCAAAATCTGTCCGATAATGGCAGTCACGCCAAACGCAATGGTAAAGCTGAAAATATATGTCATGTCAACTCCTCCAGGTTCTCTTTCTCTCAGGTAGGATGTAGTGCGGCTCACGAAGGAAAACAGTTTGCTTCGTGAGGCGGCGCGGCACGTCTCATACCATCTCATGCGCTGCGCGCGGTCAAAAGCATGGAATCTTTCTGATGTGAGATTTGTATCAGATTCGGGCTATTTTACCATATCGCAGGCTGCCTGTCATCCATTTCCTGTCGCTCTGAGGCGAAAAAGTCAGCTATAATTTCCCGCTCGTCTAAAGGAAGGTGTTCCCCTCCGATCTCCTGATATGTCTCATGGCCCTTTCCAGCCAGGAGGATAACATCGCCCGCTTTCCCTTCTCTCAGCGCCCAGTGAATGGCCTCAACGCGGTCGCATTCCACATGGCATGGAATCCCCCAGCCCGAAAGGCCGGAACAAATGTCCTCAATAATACGCTCTGGTTGTTCTGTCCTGGGATTATCAGAGGTAATTACAAGCAAGTCAGCCAGTTCCGCAGCCACAGCGCCCATAAGCGGCCGCTTGCCCCGGTCCCGGTCTCCGCCGCAGCCAAAGAGGCAAATCAACCTTCCGGCGGTAAACTCCCGGGCTGTGGTCAGGATATTCTCCAGGGCATTGGGGGTATGGGCATAGTCAATGATCACAGTATAAGCGGCGGGCACAGGAACCGGCTCAATGCGTCCTTTCACGCCCAGCACTGTCCGCAGCGGCTCCGCCCCCGTTTGCAGCGGAATTTCCATTGCCATGGCGCAGCCCAAGGCCGCCAGCGCATTATATATGGTAAAGCCGCCGGGAATGGGCAGATGCACCCGCGCGATTTGCCCCCTGGCCACCGCCTCAAATTCCACATGATTTGGAAACAGGCGGATATTTTTCCCGGTCAAATCGGCCTCGTCCTTATTCTCTGAGTAAGTCAGGTAAGGACAGGTAATGTGCTCCCGATACCACCGCCCGGCCTCATCGTCCAGGTTCAGTACCGCCATGTTGCATTGGGAAAACAGCAGCCCCTTGGCCGCCCGGTATTCCTCCATTGTCTTATGGTAATCCAGATGATCCTGTGTCAGGTTGGTAAACACTGCCACATTGAAGGTCATCCCGGCTGTGCGCCGCTGTGCCAGCGCGTGGGAGGAGACCTCCATCACCACATGGGTACAGCCGCGGTCCGCCATGATCCGCAAAAGCTGCTGCAACTCCAGACTGCCCGGCGTGGTACGCTGGGCGGGCAGCTCCAGCGCGCCGATCATATTTCGGTTCGTACCAATTAAGCCGACAGAGGCATTCAGCCCCCCCTCCAACATGGATTTTATTAAATTTGTTGTGGTGGTCTTTCCATTGGTTCCGGTTACCCCGATGAGTGTGAGCTCTCTCGCCGGGTTTTGATACCAGTTGGCCGCAATGACCGAAAGCGCATACCTGGGATCCTTAACCAAAACGCGGGGGCCTTCCCCCGGCTGGCTGCATACAACCGCCGCCGCCCCACGTGCCACCGCCTGGCGGATATAGTAGTGGCCATCTGTATGGCTTCCCGGTACTGCCACAAAGAGAGCTCCGGGCTTGACTGTTCGACTGTCATTTGATATGGAAAAAATTTCCATATCTTGGTTTGGACTCCCTCCCACGAGGGGGAGATCCTTTAAAAGGTCCCTTAACTTCACAGCTTCCACCCCTCATGGGTGAGTTTCATTCTATCTAATTTATGCCTTCCCCCCGGGAAATTCTGTTACCACGCACCGGTCACCAGACCGTCCTCTACTTGGGACATCTCCATCTGGACGTTAATGACGGCGCCCAACGCCGCTACCTCCCCGCCGGCCACAGATTGGCCTAACACCTTGGTGGCGGTGCTATACGAGCTGGCGCCGGCCGCCCGTATAAAGAAGCCCGCCGCTTCCAGCTTATCCTTTGCCGCCGCATAGCTCAGTCCTGTGACATCGGGCACCATCGCGGTCCCCTCAGGAGCTTCTCCGCCCAGGTAAAGAATGACTGTACTGCCGCCGGGTATTGCCGCCCCAGCGGCCGGGATTTGCACGGTCACGGTAGTCCCGTCCCCTATGGTGCGGTAGGAAAGATTCCTCTCGCCGAGGGCGGAGGCAGCCTGTTCCACGGTGAGATTGATCGCACTGGGCATTTTTACATCTGCCAGCTGGGCCTCATTTTCAGTATAGACCTTTTCCACACCCAGATAATCCAACACCTCGGCAATAAGCGGGCCGGCCATGGTGGTGGGCATATTACCGCCGCTGATATAGACGCCGGTGGTGCTGTAGCTGCTGCCTTCAGACACCCGCTTTGGCACATTATAACCCAGCAGCACAATAATCCGCGGGTTGTCCGCCGGGGCAAATCCCATGAAAGAAACAATGACCTCCCCCTTCACCGAGGTCTCAGAGGTTCCGGTCTTTCCGCCGATGCGGTATCCGGCTACATAGGCCTTTTTCCCGGTGCCGCCGGGATTGCCGACAACGCCCTCCAAAATTTCTCTGCACAGGTCGCTGATCTCCTGACTCACCACCTGGCGTACCACCTGGGTCTCGGTGGTGGCGATGGCATTGCCGTCCTGGCCGGAGACTGATTTCACCACATGAGGGGTCACCAGGTTCCCACCATTGATGGTGGCGGCAAAGCCTGTAATCATCTGAAGGGGCGTCACGGTAAAGCGCTGCCCAAAGGACATGGTGGCAAGGGAGAGATAACCCTCCGCTGAGGTGACATAGTCCCGGTCCCACACAATGCCCTTGCCCTCGCCGGCCATCTCGATCCCCGTGGCACTGGTCATGCCAAAGGCCTCAAAGTAGTCATAAAACTTCTCCGCCCCCAGCTTCTGACCGATCTGCATAAAGGCCGGGTTACAGGAGTTTTCCACCGCCTCCGCCAGGGTCTGGGAGCCATGCCCCGTCTTTTTGGAGCAGTTAATGCGCGTGCCGTTCACTACATAATAACCGGGACAGTAGAAGGTGTCGCTCCCGCTGACCGCCCCCTCCTCCAAGGCCGCGGCCAGAACCAATGCCTTAAAGGTAGAACCCGGCTCGTAGGTATCCTGATACGCCTGGCTTTTCCACTGGGTACCCAGCATCTCATTGATGGCGCTGCTGCGCGCCAGGCCTTCCAGCTCCTCCTGTGTCTTGCCGACATAGTCAGGACTACTCTGGTAGCTCTGAAGATACTGAGACGTAAGCCCCGGAATCTGGTCATTGAGGATCAAATCCTGAACCGTACCATATTGGTTGAGGTCGTAGTCCGGGGAGCTGGCCATTGCAAAAATTTCTCCCGTGTTTGGGTCCATGACGATGCAAAAGCCGCCGTACTGCACATCGAAGGCCTTGATCCCCTGCTCCAGCGCCTTCTCCGCAAAGGCCTGAATGGTGCTGTCTATGGTCAGCGTCACGTTATAGCCGTCCTCCGCGCCCACATATTCCGAATAGCTGTTATACATCTCTGTCCCGTTGGCGGTTTTGGTGGTAACCACCCGCCCCGCTTTACCCTTCAGGATTTCATCCAGCGCCGCCTCAATCCCGTAGGCCCCACCCTCCGAGTTGACAAAGCCGACCACATGGGAGGCCAGATCGGAGTAAGGATAATACCGTTTGGTGTCCGGAGTGATCCACAGGTCGTTCCTACACTTATGCTCTGTCAGAAAGACCCGGATTGCGTCCGCCAGGTCTTTTTCAATGTTGGTCATCAGTACTTCATATTGGGAGTTGGTGCGCCCCATGTGCTTTTCCAGCTTCTCCAGGGACACCGAATCCCCCAGCAGAACGCACAGGCCGTCTATCAATTCCTTGCGCCGTGCCTCGATCGCCGCCTGGTAAGCTGTTTCGTCCAACTTCCCATCTTCGTTGACGTATTGTTTCTCATCAATGGATTCAATCACATCCAGAGGAGAGAGAATCAGCTTATAGACCGTGGCGGACATGGCCAGTACATTGCCGTTGCGGTCCAGAATTGCCCCCCGACTGGCAGATACCGCCACCGCTTTGGTCTGTTGCCGGCTGGCCATTTGACTGTATTCTTCATGCATGGTAACGGAAATATTCCACAGCTGCCCAATCAGAGGAATGAACATGACAACACCGCACAGTACCATCATAATGACTGTGCGCCGGAAGATCAGCCGTTTTGATCCCCGGTCGCGTTGGGGCCCAGAACTGTTTTTCTCCTGAATGTAATGAACTTTGCGCTCCCGTTCTTTGGCCAAGTTATTTTGCCTCCTCACAGGGGATTCCCTCCCGGCTCAAATCTCAGGGCGCAAGAAAAGCACCTTTTCTTGCGCCCCGGCATCGTTTCTCTTGTCGCATTTGTTTCTACGGCACACTATATGCGCACAGCTAGTTGAAATATTCAATCAAATTGTGAAAAATCTCTTCCATACTTGTGAAAAACCCCTCCACCCCCTCTGCACTGTCGTCCTGTCCATACAGCACAACACTGTCCGGCTCAGACAGATCAATGTAGACAACCTGGTCTGTTGCGGGGCGCACCATGGCGTCTCCCACCGCAGCCTGGATACTGGCCAGATCAAAAATCCGCTCGTATTCAGCGGCGAGGTCGGCCCGCTCTGTCTCCAGCGCGGAAATTTCACTGCGCAGCGAAACCACTTCATCACTCAAGGCGGTGTGCTGGGCATAGCTCATAACCACCATGGCCGCAAACAGCGCGACCGCCATAAATCCCACCACAGCAAAGGGGGAGACCTTCCCGGCCTCACGCACCTGAACCCGGGTGCGTGTCAGCACATTCTGACGTACCTTCTTTCTGACCTTGGGAGCCGGCGGATGATAGAGACCCTCCTGTTTTCCGGGGGCGCGCACGGCGCTTCCGGCATAAGCGGGGGCATACGCCATGCTGCCGTAAGTCTGATAATTTGTTGCTTTGGTTCGCCGGCGGGTAGCCATACGGCCCACACCCTTTCTTTCGTGTTATCAGGAAAAGGACAACTTCCATTCTCCGCTTTACGGCGCGTTGTCCGCATCCTTTAATTTCTCGGCCACACGCAGCTTGGCGCTGCGCGCTCTGGAGTTATCCTCTAACTCTCTCTGGCTGGGCAAAATCGGCTTCTTGCTGATGCGCTTGATCTCCGGTGTCTTTCCACACACACAAACCGGAAAGTCCGGCGGACAGGTACAGCCTCTCGCCAGATCGGCAAATATTGTTTTTACAATGCGGTCTTCCAACGAGTGGAAGGTAATCACAGCGAACCGGCCCGTCCGGTTCAGGCGGGGCACCGCGCTGCACAATGCGGCCTCCACCTCGGCAAGTTCGTCATTGACGGCAATCCGAATGGCCTGAAAGCTGCGCTTGGCGGGGTGCTGCTTCTCTTTGCGTGCCTTGGCCGGCATGGCGGATTTGATGATCTCCACAAGCTCGGTCGTGGTTTCAATGGGGCGCTCCGCCCGGCGTCTGAACAGGGCGGCGGCGATCTGCGGCGCGTAGCGCTCCTCCCCGTATTGGTACAAAATCCGCCGCAGTTCACCCTGCGGCCACTGATTTACCACATCGAAAGCGGTAATTCCCCCGCTGCGGTCCATACGCATATCCAACGGGGCCTCAGCCATGTAGGAAAAACCTCGGCTTCCATCGTCCAATTGGGGGGAGGAAACCCCCAGGTCAAGCAATATTCCATCCACGCCCACAAGATGCAGTTCATCCAAAATACCGTTTATCCCGGAAAAGTTACTGTGTACAAACACGATGCGATCCTGATAGGGCGCCAGACGCACCTTGGCCTCCCGGATGGCGGATTCGTCCCGGTCCACACAAATCAGCCGCCCTCCGGTCAGGCGCTTTGCAATTTCCAGGCTGTGACCGCCCCGTCCCAAAGTTCCATCCAGATAAATCCCATTTGGGTTGATGTTCAGCGCCTGAATGCACTCCTCCAACAACACCGGCTGGTGAGAAAATTGTTGTTCCATCGGTTAAATTCCCAACGCTTTCATGCAAGCTTTCATATTGGCAGGATTGAGTTCCTCTTCCTCCTGCGGCATCCACAACTCAGACGCCCAGATTTCAGCCCGGTCATTGACCCCCAATATCACCGCGTCCCTGTCAAGCTGCGCGTATTTGCGCAGCTTCTGGGGGATGACAATGCGGCCCTGGCTGTCCAGCTCACATTTGGCGGCGTTGGCAAAGAAGATGCGCAGAGGCGCGGATTCGCTCATGGGCAGGGCGGCAAACTTCTCGGTGATTCGTTTCCAGGTCTCATCCGGATAGATGGCAAGGCAGGTATCAATGCCGGCGGCCAGATGAAAACTGACCCCTAATTCCTCACGCAGCCGCGCAGGGATGAACAGACGACCCTTGGCATCAATGCTGTGTTCAAAGGTCCCCTCCACACCTGCGCACCACCTTTCCACCACTTTAGTTTTACTTTCAGGGATTTCGCTCCATTTTGCTCCACTACAAGTTCTAGTATAAAAGTTGTTAACATAAATTGCAAGAGTTATTTCTAATTTTTATAAAAAAATAATCGCCAATTTCCCCCAAAAACCGCAATTTTCGCAATGAAACACGTGTTCTATCCACGGTTTACATTTTTCGGAACACCGGGGCTCCGTGCATACTTCGTCCTGTCATCCGCCGGTAGAATTCTGTACAGCCGACATACAAAAAATAGTGAGCGGCTCCGCTTTCATCGCGTGAGCCGCTCATCCAAATATCCGATTGAAGGGGCGAATCCATTTGCGAGGATTTTTTCACGCCGCAAGGCGGACAACGCAGGCGGGCTTTCGCCCTCCAAGGAGGACAACGCTGCAGCAGCGGAAAAAGACCGCAAAGATATTGGCACTTTCATTGGATCTTAGGATCAGTCTTAACCTCGATCCAATTGTGTTTTGAGCACCTGATGGATCGCCTGAGGATCTCCCTTGCCCTTGAGTGCCTTCATGACCTGTCCCACCAGAAAACCAAACGCCTTTTCCTTTCCATTTCGGTAGTCGTCCACGGAGTTCGGGTGTTCCTCCAGCACCTTCTTGACTGTCTCGGAGACAAACCCAGCATCCCGAATTTGCTCCAAGCCATGGGCTGTCACATATTCCACCACATCGGTGTTATCCGCAAAGACAGCCCGGAAGACTTTCGAAGCGGTGTTGCGGTTGATGCGGCCATCCTCAATGAGCTGAATCAGGGCTGCCAGGTTTCCGGGCGTCAGCGCCATACGCCTCGCCTCCACGTCCTCATCCTTCAGCCGGCGCATCAGGTCCCCCAGCATCCAATTAGATACCTCCTTGGCGGGTGCGCCCAGGGCGAGCGCCTCCTCAAAGAAGTCTACCAGCGCTTTTTCCCGGGTAATCTGCTCGGCATCGCATGCGGGCAAGCCGAACTGCGCCATATACCGCGCCTTTCTCGCCCCCGCCATCTCAGGCTGGCTGGAGCGCAGTCCGGCAAGATATTCCTCGCTCAGGCGCAGCGGCGGGAGATCCGGCTCGGGGAAGTAGCGGTAGTCCTGTGCATCCTCTTTGGATCGCATAGAGAAGGTGGCGTCCTTGTTGTCGTCCCAGCGGCGGGTCTCCTGGATCACACGCCCCCCCTCTTCCAGCACCTCAATTTGCCGTGTTTTCTCATACTCAATGGCCCGGCGAATGGCTTTCAGGGAGTTGAGATTTTTTAGTTCCGAACGGGTACCAAGTTCCTTCGCCCCAACAGGGCGGACTGACAGGTTCACATCACAGCGCAGCGACCCCTCCTGCATTTTACAGTCTGAGACGCCCAGGTATTCCAGAATGGAGCGCAGTGTCTCCACATAGGCGATGACCTCGTCCGCAGTACGGAAATCCGGCTCTGTCACAATCTCGATCAGGGGCACCCCGCAGCGGTTATAGTCCGCCCTGGTCAAATCCAGCCAGGGGTCGTGAACCAGCTTCCCCGCATCCTCCTCCATGTGCAGCTCGTGGATGCGCACCATCTTCTCTCCCGCCTCTGTTTGAAAGGCCACCGCACCATCCCGGGCGATGGGGAGATAGAGCTGAGACACCTGATAGGCCTTGGGCAGGTCGGGATAAAAATAGTTTTTGCGGTCAAACTTGCTGTACCGGGTGATCCGGCAACCCGTGGCGAGGCCCGCGCGCACGGCATATTCCACCACCTTGCCGTTCAGCACCGGCAGAGTTCCCGGCATCCCAGTGCAGACCGGGCAGCAATGGGTGTTAGGCGCTCCCCCAAACTCGGTGGTACAGGAGCAGAAGATTTTTGTCTTTGTGGCGAGCTCCACATGGGTCTCCAACCCGATCACTGTTTCCCAGTTCACTTCGCTCTCCCTCCTCTCTGCGCAGGACACATGGTGTGATAGTCTGTCTCCAGCTGAAACGCGTGGGCGGCGTTGAGCATCCTTCCCTCCCCCAGGGCGGGACCGATCAACTGGGCTCCGATGGGCAGCCCGGCCCGGTCAAAACCGCAAGGCATGGAGAGCCCCGGGAGTCCCGCCAAATTCACCGGTACGGTATAGATATCCGAGAGATACATCTTCAAAGGATCCGACAGGCTCTCCCCCAGCTTCGGCGCGGTTGTTGGGGCTACAGGGGTCAGCATCAGATCACAGGCCTGAAAGGCCGTATCAAAGGCCTGCCTGATGAGTCCCTTAACCTGAAGCGCCTTTTTATAGTAGGCGTCATAATACCCCGCGGACAGCGCAAAGGAGCCCAATAGAATGCGCCGCTTTACCTCCATCCCAAAGCCCTCCGTGCGGGTCTTCTGGTATAGGTCTGTCAGCGTCTCATATTGCTCCGCCCGCCAGCCGTACTTCACCCCGTCATAGCGGGAGAGGTTGGAGCTGGCCTCCGCGGCGGCGATGATATAGTAGGTGGGCACCACATAGTCCATCATGGGGAACTCAAGCTCCACCAGCTCCGCGCCCCGGCTCCTGAGCACGTCAGCGGCCGCCAGAACAGCCTTACCCACTTCACTCTCCAGCCCCTCGCCAAAGCAGCCTGCCGGAATCCCTAGTTTCATTCCCCGCACATCGCCGGACAGCCCGCCCAGCAGCTCCCCGGCTTCTACGTCAAGGGAGGTGCCGTCCCTGGGGTCCTTTCCCATGATCTGATCCAGCACTGCCGCGCAATCCGCGGCTGACCGGGCCAGCGGACCCATCTGATCCAAGGATGAGGCGTAGGCGATCAGCCCATACCGGGAGACCGTCCCATAGGTGGGCTTCACCCCGGTAATGCCGCAGTAGGCGGCCGGTTGGCGGATGGAGCCTCCGGTATCGGAGCCAATGGCATACCAGCAGCTGCGCGCCGCCACCGCAGCCGCCCCGCCGCCGGAAGAGCCTCCCGGCACATGATCCGGATTCCATGGATTGCGCGCAGGTCCATAATAGGAGGTCTCTGTGGTGGAACCCATGGCGAACTCATCCATATTCAGCTTCCCCAGGGCCACCGCCCCCGCCCGCTCCAGCCGCTCCACCACCGTGGCGTCATAGGGCGGCGCAAAGCCGGTGAGAATTTTAGACGCGCAGGTGGTTGGAATTCCACTGGTGCAAATATTGTCCTTCCACCCCATGGGAACACCTGCCAGGGGAGCGCGTGTCTCCCCCCTGGCCAGTGCCGCCTCCACCGTTTTTGCCCGGTCAAGGGCCAGCTCTGCTGTGATGCAGACAAAGGCGTTGTCCTTCTTTGTCTCCTCCATCTGCTCCAGCGCGGCCTCTGCCGCTTGCGTGGGGGTAATCTCCCCCCTCTTGATTGCCGCCCCCAGTTCCAGGGCGGTGAGCTCTAACAAGTCCGTCATCTCCACCCCTCCTTCACTCTACCGTCTTTGGAACAAGGAATGCCTCTCCGTCTGGTACCGGCGCATTCTTCAGCAGATCAGAGCGCGGGAAAGACGGCTGCACCGTGTCCTCCCGCAGAACATTTTCCAGTGGAAGCACATGGCTCATGGGTTCAATCCCGCTGGTATCCAGCTGACTGAGGGTATCCACATAGTCAATCATCCGCTCCAATTGGACTGTCATGGCCTCTTTTTCCTCCTGCGGCAGCTTCAGCCGGGAGAGGGTGGAGATATAATCCACCAGTTCCGCTGTAATCGTCATTGCCAAACTCCTTTCTTACGGCTCCAGCCTGTTGAGATCTCTGGGAAAGAGACAGGCCTCGCGCACATTCTCCCGGTTGCACAGCTTCATAGTCAGCCGCTCCAGGCCAATCCCCAGCCCGCCATGGGGGGGCATGCCGTATTTATGGATGGCGAGGTAATCCTGGAATTCCTCCGGATGCATCCCCCGATCCTCCATTTTTTTCACCTGCCGGTGGTAATTATGGATACGCTGCCCCCCGGTGGTCACTTCCATCCCCCGGAACAGAAGATCGAAGGACAGCGTATACCGGCTGTCCTCCGGGTCGTCCATGGCATAAAAGGGCCGCTTTTTGCTGGGGTAGTGGGTAACATATACAAAGTCAGAACCATATTCCTCCTGAATATAGCGGCCAATGTTTGCCTCCTCCTCCGGCTCCAGATCATGGGGATCCCGGATGGGCCGGCCATATTTTTGACTGGCCAGCTCCTTGACCTCCTGAAAACGTATCACGGGAATGCGGCTCACATCGGGCAGTTGGATCTCCAGCCGCGCCAAATCTCCGGCATAATCCCGCGCCAATAAGCGAAACGCATACTGGAGATACCCGGTTTCCAGCTCCACGAGATCATAAAAGCTATGAATATAGCCCACTTCCATATCCATGGAGGTATACTCATTGAGATGCCGGGCCGTGGCGTGCTTCTCCGCGCGGAAGACCGGCGCCACCTCAAACACCCGCCCGAAGACCCCCACCATGGTCTGCTTGTAAAACTGGGGCGACTGGGCCAGAAAGGCCTTTTTCCCAAAATAGTCCAGCCGGAAGATATTGGAGCCCCCCTCCGCCCCCGCGTGGACGATTTTGGGGGTGTGCACCTCCACAAAGCCCTCCTCCGTCAAAAACTCGCGAAAGGCCCGGCCCAGCCCCTCCTGAATGCGGAAGACAGAGCGGGTACGCAGGTTTCGCAGCGTCACCGGGCGCAGGGACAGCTCGGTATCCAGATTCAGGTTCAGCTTCCATTTGGAGATGGGCGCCGGCATTCCCTGCGCGGGAGCGGAAAGGATCTCCAGACTCCGGGCCACCACCTCATATCCGCCGGGCGCCCGCGCCTCCGCCCGCACTGTCCCGGTCAGGGAGATGGCACACTCCTCCTCAAGCCCCTGCGGCAGAGCTCCCGGCGCACAGACGCACTGCACCGCGCCATCGCTGAGGCGCAGGGTCAGAAACGTAATTCCACCCATGTCCCGCAGAGCATGCACCGCGCCGCGCAATTCAACGGTACTGCCATTTAGCTCCCCACCCAAAATCTCCTTTGCGTTCCGTTCTTTTTTTTGAATCCCCGTTGTAAATTGCATTTTTCCCACCCTTTTCACCAAAAATAAAAGTCCCGGATTGTATGAAATATACAATCCGGGACGAAACCACAACTATGATTCCGCGGTACCACCCGCGTTACCCCTCCAGCAAGGGGTCTCTCTCGAGCCACGGTAACGTGTGGAAAACGGGCGGCCCTCACGCGGAAATCCCGCTTCGAACCGCCGGCTCAAAGGTGTTGCACTGCCCCATCTTTCCCAGCCGGACTTTCAGTCGGTGATCCAGCCTCTCTGTCAGATGCCACGGGGAGCGGTCCTTCTCAATGCCAATCAGAATATAAACTTAAGATGTTCCGATTATAGACGTTTTATTCCAAGTTGTCAATGTAAATGATGACCAATAAATTGCAAGAATTTTTCAGAAGACTTGTAAAATGAATCAAGTCCTCTCCCCCATCAGCAGATACAGCACCGCCTTTTGAGCATGGAGTCGGTTTTCCGCCTCGTCAAAAATCTCATTGGCATGGGCCTCAAAGACCTCCGCGGAAATCTCCTCCCCCCGGTGGGCGGGGAGACAGTGCTGCACCATACAGCCGGGGGACGCAAGGGCCATCAGCTCGTCATTCACCTGATACCCGGCAAAGGCCACTTCCCGCCGCGCCTTCTCCCCCTCCTGTCCCATGGAGGCCCACACATCGGTAATCATTACATCGGCCTTCTCTGCGGCTTCTTTTGGCTCCTGGCAAAGAGAAAATACATCTCCATAGTTGCTCCGGGCAAAGTCCAGTACCTTCCGGTCGGGAAGATATCCCTCCGGGCACGCCGCGAAGACCTCCATCCCGCATTTGAGCCCCCCTACAATCAGGGAGTTTGCCATGTTGTTACCGTCCCCGATGTAGCATAGCTTCAACCCCTCCAGGCGCGTCTTATGCTCCCGGATCGTCATCAGGTCAGCCAACACCTGACATGGGTGGGCAAAATCAGTCAGCCCATTGATGACGGGCACTCCGGCGTATTCCGCCAGCTTCTCCACATCCGCCTGACGATACGTGCGGATCATAATCCCATCGCAGTAGCGGCCCAGCACCCGGGCGGTGTCCTCAATGGGTTCGCCCCGGCCAATCTGGCTCTCCTTCCCCGACAGGAACAGGGCGTGGCCGCCCAGCTGAAACATCCCGGTCTCAAAGGAAACCCGGGTACGGGTGGAATTTTTCTCAAAAATCATGGCCAGCGTCTTTCTCTTAAGGTAGCTGTGATCCAGGCCGTGTTTCTGATCATATTTCAGCTGGTCTGCGGTGTTAAGGATTTTGATGATATCTTCCTTGGTCAGATCCAGCATCTTTAACAGGTGGCTGTTCATGCTATCGCGCTCCCTCTCCTCATTCTAAGTAGGCCAAAGTCGCCTTCATCACGGCGAGGCCGCAGTCCATCTCCTCCTTGGTGATGGTCAGCGGCGGCAGCAGCCGCAGTCCCGGCCCCGCGGTGAGGCATAACAAACCGTTCTCAATCAGCAGCGCCATCAGCTCCTTGTTGGTCTTTGTCCCCTTCACCTCAATGCCGATCATCAGACCCATTCCCCGGGTGGCGCCCAGGCAGGGGAGGTTCATCCCCTCAATCTCCCGGCGCAGATATGCCCCCTTCTGCACCACCTGAGTCAGAAGAACTTCATCCACCTGCTCCAATACCGCAAGGGCGGCGGCAGCGCTGATGAGATTTCCGCCAAAGGTGGTTCCGTGGGTACCGGGGGTGAATACAGCGCGGCATTTTTCTCCTGACAAAACGCCCCCCAGCGGAAGGCCGCACGCAATTCCTTTGGAAAAGGAGAGCAAATCAGGCTGCACGCCAAACTGCTGGAAAGCAAACAGGGAGCCCGTGCGCCCCACGCCGGTCTGCACCTCGTCAAGCAGGAGCAGCCAATCCCGCTCGGCACACAGCTGCGCCACCTGCCGGACATAGTCCTGATCCAGCGGGAGCACGCCGCCTTCCCCCTGAATCAGCTCTAGCATGACAGCGCACACATCATCCCCCGCCACTGCCTCCAGCGATTTTAAATCATTGGCATCGGCATAGCGAAACCCCTCGGTAAAGGGAAAGAAATAGTTGTGAAACACATCCTGTCCCGTGGCGGAGAGGGTGGTAATGGTCCGTCCGTGGAAGGAGTTACGCAGGGTGATGATGGTGCTTCTGCCCTTGCCATATTGGTCAAAGGAGTATTTTCGGGCCAGCTTGATCATGCCCTCGTTGCTCTCCGCGCCGGAATTAGAGAAAAAGACATTGCTCATTCCAGTCCGCTCACAGAGCGTCTGGGCCAGCTTAATGTAGGGCTCGGAATAAAACAGGTTGGAGATATGCCCCAATTTTGCGGCCTGACCTGTGATGGCCCGGAGCCAGGGTTCATTGCCATAGCCCAGGCAGTTGACCCCGATCCCCGCGGTAAAATCGATATATTCCTTCCCGTCCACATCCCAGAGCTTCGCGCCCTCGCCGTGGCTCAGCGCCACATTGAAGCGCCCGTAAGATTGCATGACATATTGGGAATCCAGAGCCTTCAGTTCTTCAAACGACATACACTTCGTCCTTTCTATGACAATTCCGGGAAACTCAACCCATCAGCATGGTGCCGATTCCCTCATCGGATAACAGCTCAATCAAGATGGAGTGGGGCACCCGGCCATCCAGAATAATGGCGGCGTTCACCCCGGAGCGCACCGACTCCACACAGCAGTCAATTTTTGGAATCATACCCCCGGTGATGATCCCCTCCCGCACCAAGGCGGGAATGTCAGAAATTTGCAGCTGGGAGATCAGGGTGGTCTCATCCTTTGGGTCGCGCAGCAACCCCCGCACATCGGTCAGCAGCAGCAGCCGCTCCGCCCCCAGCGCCACCGCCAGCTTTGCCGCGGCGGTATCGGCGTTGATGTTGTAGGCGGTTTCACGGTCCATTCCCAGCGCGATGGTGGAGACCACAGGGATATACCCCTTTTCCATCGCGTCCACCACAATGGAGGGATCTACGCCGGTGATTTCCCCCACAAGACCGTATTTCTCATCCAGTATGTTGGCCTTGAACAGCGCGCCGTCCAGCCCGCATAGACCAAAGGCCTTGCCGCCCATTCGGTTGAGCGTGGCCACCAGATTCTTATTCACCCGGCCGCAGAGTACCTGCTGGACAATGTCCATGGTCTCCCCGTCCGTATAGCGCAGGCCGTCCACAAAGTGGGATTCTTTCCCAATTTTTTTCAGCATCCCGCTGATCTCAGGCCCGCCGCCGTGGACCACCACCACGCGGATGCCCACCAGGTGCAACAGGATGATATCAGAGATCACCGCCTGCCTCAGCTCCTCTGACACCATGGCGTTGCCGCCGTATTTCACCACAACGGTTTTGCCGGTGTATTTCTGGATGTAGGGCAGCGCCTCCGCCAGCACGGTGGCCCGGTCGGTCTGGTTATATGGCATGGTCTCGTCCTCCATTTTTGTTTCGGCGCCCCTCTCCGCTCTCCAAGCGGCATACGGCGACAGGCCGCCCGGCGCGGACAGATCGGTTCTTTCCATCAGGTGCGGTAGTCACCGTTAATTTTTACATAGTCGTAAGTCAGATCACAGCCCCAGCAACTGGCCTCGGCCTCACCCTCGTGGAGATCCACCTCAATCATAACCTCTTTTTCCGAGAGAATCTTCTTTGCCTCCTCCTCGTCAAAGAGAAGACCGTCCCCTTGCTGGCACACCAGGATTTTCCCAGCGGAGGAGGAAAAATAGGCGTCCACATGCTCCGGGCGGAAGGGCGCCTTGGAATAGCCCATAGCGCACAGAACACGGCCCCAGTTAGCGTCCGCGCCAAACATGGCGGACTTTACCAGGGAGGATCCCACCACCGCTTTTGCAATACGCTCGGCGTTTTCCTCGCTTCGCGCGCCATACACCCGGCAGGTGACAAGCTTTGTGGCTCCCTCGCCATCGGCGGCGATCATCCGCGCCAGATGGCGGCAGACCGTCTCCAGTCCCTCCCGGAACACCACATAGTCCTCGTCCTTCCACTCAATCAGCGGATTTTCCGCCATCCCGTTGGCCAGTACCACGCACATATCGTTGGTGGAGGTATCTCCGTCCACTGTAACGCGGTTAAAGGTGCGGTTTACCACCTCGCGCAGTGCCTCATCCAATACCCCGGAATCAATGGCGCAATCGGTGGTCACAAAACACAGCATAGTGCCCATATTGGGGTGGATCATGCCGGAACCCTTGGCAATGGCCCCAATGGTCACCGTCTTCCCCCCCAATTCAAAGGAGACGGCCACCTCCTTGAGCGCCAGGTCGGTGGTCATGATGGCGCTGGCCGCCTGGGCGGATCCTTCGCCCACGGCAGACAGGGCTCCGGCCAGCTTGGGCATGCCGGTCTGAATTGCCTGGACATTAATGGTCTGCCCAATCACACCGGTAGAGGCCACAACGAAATCCTCCGGATTTCGTCCGGTGGCGGCGGCGGCGGCCTGTGCCATAGCCCGGGCATTCTCATGGCTCAAGGGACAGCAGGCATTGGCATTCCCGCTGTTGGCAATCACACCCCAGGCGCTGCCGTTTTCCAAATGCTCCATGGTGATATAGAGTGGGGCGGCCTTGACCCGGTTAAGCGTATAGGTGGCCGCGGCGGCGCATTCCCGCTGGGATACAATGAGCGCAAGATCCTTTTTATCCGGATTGCTGCCTGCTTTCACCCCGCAGTGAATTCCTCCGGCAAGAAATCCCTTCGCGGCGCATACGCCGCCTTGTACCTGAATCATACTGATTCTCCTTTCTCGTGAAACGGTTGGAAAGCTCACGGTTCCAAACCCTGCCTCCGGCAAGCGGCCCTTTGCGCAAGCCCTTCATTCCGGCAGGGCAAGTCCTCTGGTCTCCTCAAACCCCAACATTAAATTCATATTTTGTACCGCGGCGCCGCTGGCTCCCTTTCCCAGGTTGTCTAACAGGGCGGTGATCATGGTCTGCGCTCCATTGCCTGTCACATAGAGAACCAAATCATCCCGCCCGGCCATCGATCCGGCGGAAAACCGAGTTGGCTCATTGCCCAGGGGCGCCACCTTCACCATGGTCTGCCCCTCGTAATACTCCGAACACATCGCGTGAATCTCTTCCAAGGCGGGATGCCCGCGCAGCAGGTGGTTATGCAGCAGGATGCAGGTGGCCATTCCCTTGTAAATATCCCCTAAAACAGGCGAAAAGGCGGGGGGATACTCCAGCTCCGCCAGCGCCTGCATCTCCGGCAGATGCTTATGCTTCAAATCCAGGGCATAGGGACAGGGCGCGTCCAATAAGGGATTGCGCGCGGGGTTCTCATACTCCGCAATCAGCTTCTTCCCTCCCCCGGAATAGCCGGTGAGGGAGTAACAGGCCACAGGGTAGTCCTTTGCCATTGCCCCCTGCCTGATCAGAGGAACCGTACAGGCCAAAAAGCCCGTGGCATGACAACCGGGATTGGTCACGCGCAGTGCCTGTTTCACCCGCTGGCGCTGGCCCGGAAGAAGCTCCGCGAAGCCATAGGTCCAGCCTGGAGCGGTGCGGTGGGCGGTGGAGGCATCGATGACCCGGGTATGGTCGTTGCCGATCAGCGCCACCGCCTCTCTGGCCGCATCGTCCGGGAGGCATAAAAAGACCAGATCCGCCCCATTCAAACACTTTGCCCGTTCCACGGCATCCTTGCGTTTCTCCTCTTCAATGAGCAGCAATTCAATATCCTCGCGGCCACCCAGCCGCTGATAAATTTGAAGGCCGGTGGTCCCCTCCTTGCCGTCAATATACACTTTAGGCCGGTCTGCCATCTCTTTGCCCCCTTCATCCTGTTCCGTCCGGTTGAGCCGGGTCGTGTGTACACACAGGGAGTGTTAACCCCGCTGCGCGATAAACTCCTCAATCAAACCGATTTGCCGCTGGACCGATTCCCTTGCAGGGCCGCCGTACACCTTTCTCTCATCCACGCAGGTCTTGAGCTCCAGCGCCTGATAGACATCCTCGTCAAAGAGCGCCGAGATGGCGCGAAAATCCTTCAAGGTCAGGGTATCCAAGGTATCTCCGGTCTTGACGCACAGGTTCACAAGCCGCCCAACGATCATATACGCCTCCCGGAAGGGCAGGCCCTTTTTCACCAGATAGTCGGCGCAGTCGGTGGCGTTAATAAATCCGCCGGAGGCGGCCCGCGCCATATGCTTCGGCCGTACCGTCAGCGTATCCAGCATGGCGGCAAAGACGGGAATACACAGCTCCACAGTATCCACCGCGTCAAAAATGGCCTCCTTGTCCTCCTGCATATCCTTGTTGTAGGCCAGCGGGAGCCCCTTCATCACGGTGAGAAGCGTCATCAAATCACCGTAGACCCGCCCGGTCTTACCCCGAACCAGCTCCGCCACATCCGGGTTCTTCTTTTGGGGCATGATGGATGAGCCGGTGGAATAGGCCTCGTCCAAATCCACAAACTTGAACTCCCAAGAGCACCACAGGATAACCTCCTCCGAAAAACGGGACAGATGCATCATCAAAATAGACAGGTCGGACAGCAGCTCAATGGCGTAGTCCCGGTCAGAGACGGAATCAATGGAGTTGTCGGTCGGCTTTCGGAAGCCCAGCGCCTGCGCGGTCTGGAATCGGTCCACCGGGTAGGTGGAGGTGGCCAGCGCCCCGGCGCCCAAAGGACATTCGTCCAGGCGCTCCAGGCAGTCCTCCAGCCGGGTCACATCCCGCTTGAACATATTGGCGTAGGCCATCATGTGGTGGGCGAAGGTGGTGGGCTGGGCCCGCTGCAGGTGGGTATACCCCGGCATCACAGTGTCCAGGTTTTGCCTGGCCTTTTTCACAATCGTCCGCTCCAAATCCAGCACCTGGCCGATGATGCCGGTGATCTCCCCCCTTACGTACATGCGGGTGTCCACCGCCACCTGATCATTTCGGCTGCGGGCCGTGTGCAGCCGCTTGCCGGTATCGCCGATTCGGCTTGTCAGCATGGCCTCAAGATTCATATGGATATCTTCATTATCCAGGGAAAACTCCACGCCGTCTCCTTCGATCTCCGCCAGAATCTGCCGCAGCCCCGCGATAATCTTCTCGGCCTCCTCCTGCTCAATAATCCCCTGCTTTCCCAGCATGGCGGCGTGCGCAACGGAGCCCTGAATATCCTGCTGATAGAGCCGGGCGTCAAAACCAATGGAGGAATTAAAGTCATTGACCTGTGTGTCGGTTTCCTTTTGAAAGCGTCCTGCCCATAGTTTCATAAATACTGCACCTCGTTTTTTCGCGCCTCACGCGCTACATTCAAACATAGAATTGAGTCCGGGGAGCGCGCATCTTATCTCATACCTGCGCCCAGGCCGGAACCCTCACTTCAGCTTTCCCTGATTGCGCAACGCCTGTACCTTTGTTGGAAGTCCATACAGGTTGATAAAGCCGGCGGAGTCCTTCTGGTCGTAATCGCTCTCATCAAAGGTGGCGATGTTCTCAGAATATAAGGAATAGGGGGAGGTTACCCCGGCAGGGATCAGGTTGCCCTTATAGAGCTTGAGTCTCACCGTTCCGGTGACATATTCCTGCGTCTTGTCCACAAAGGCGGACAGCGCCTCCCGCAGGGGAGAATACCACAGGCCGTTGTAAACCAATTCTCCAAAGGTAATGGAAAGTTTTGCCTTTTCATGGGCCACCAGCTTATCCAGGGTGATCGTCTCCAATATCTCATGGGCTTTGTAGAGGATAGCTCCGCCCGGCGTCTCGTACACGCCGCGGGACTTCATGCCCACAAGCCGGTTTTCCACCAAGTCAAGAAGGCCGATCCCATTTTGGCCGCCAACTTCGTTGAGCTTCCAGATGATGTCTGTCACCCTCCCCCTCTCGCCGTTGAGGGCCACAGGGACTCCCTGTTCAAAGTCCAGGCTGATATAGGTAGGTTGGTCCGGGGCCTGGAGCGGGCTGACCCCCATTTCCAGGAATCCCTCCTTCTCATACTGCGGCTCATTGGCCGGGTCCTCCAGGTCAAGTCCCTCATGGCTCAGGTGCCAGATATTCTTGTCCTTGGAGTAGTTGGTCTCCCGGCTGATCTTCAGGGGAATCCCATGGGCCTCGGCATAATCAATTTCCTCATCCCGGGACTTGATTTCCCACTCACGCCAGGGGGCGATGATTTTCATCTCCGGGGCAAAGGCCTTGATCGCCAGCTCAAACCGCACCTGATCGTTCCCCTTTCCGGTGCAGCCGTGGCAGATGGCGTCCGCGCCCTCGTTCAGCGCAATCTCCACAATACGCTTTGCAATAATGGGACGGGCAAAGGAGGTCCCCAGCAGGTACCCCTCGTAGGTAGCCCCCGCTTTCAGGGTGGGTACAATATACTCATCCACAAACTCCTCCGTCAGATCCTCAACATACAGCTTCGAGGCGCCGGTTTTCAGGGCCTTTTCCTCCAGTCCCTCCAGCTCGCCCGTCTGCCCCACATTCCCGGAAACCGCGATCACCTCGCAGTTGCCATAGTTCTCCTTCAGCCAAGGGATAATAATGGATGTATCCAATCCGCCGGAATACGCCAGCACTACTTTTTTAATCTGAGCCATTGTCTTTTCCTCCATATACCGGCGGGTTTATAGTCCATCTCCTCCGGTTATTTATGATACAAAGTTTACCACACACGCCGGAACATCGCAAAATAATATTTTGTGTCAATGTATTTTACAGTAACTAAGTCTAGCACGCACATGCCGGAAAATCAAGCGTGTTTTTGCATTATTATTCAAATTTTCCAGGAATTTTTCCCGGCATATTTCACATAAAGTGAATAAATATCATGTTCTATCGAATATTTATTCATTTTTACCGTATAAATACAACTGGTCTCAGCATTGAAACCAGCTGTAAGAATCCCGGCAATGCACCTGCCCCAATCCCCCCACCATCTCAGTACATACGCGCGTGGTCCGCCTCCGGACAGATGACAAGGCAATGGTCCGCCCCGTTCAAAACAGCGCTGAGCCCCTCTAACTCCGGATGAGGAGAAACCCCCATGAGAAACGGGAGTCCCCGGCGCGCCGCTAAAATGGCGGTATGGCTCTCCCGGACATCAAATTCAGTGACCACCCCGCTTACTTGGCCGCAGTCCAGCAGCATCATTTCACTGGGCGTGACCCGCTTGGTCATAAGAATGATAGGACCCGCTCCCCTCAAGGTGCGCTGCGCCGATGTTCCGGTCAGAATACACGCAAGGCGGCGGGTAATATCCCAGATATCACAGGCTCTGGCCCGCATATATGGGTCCTCTATCACATTGAAGGTCTTCTCCACCTCACAGCCCGCCCGCAGAACCGCGCACTGGGCGGTCTCTCCCAAGGTTTTGATGCGGCGAATAATTTCCGCCTCAACATCCTCCTCCTCCAACAGCATGGCGTGAACGGCAAAAATCGCGGCATACTGTTTTCCAATCTCTTCCGCCGCAATGTCGTACAGTGCCGCAAGCTCCAGAACAGCCTCTCGTCTGGCGTCAAAATACCGCTCCAATTCCTCATTCCAGGTGAGGAGGGAATGCTCTACGATCTCCGGTTCCGGAAGCGGGCAACAAGAAAGTGTGCCTGCCACTACATCCGGCAACTGGGAATATCCGGTTAAAATCTGCACGCTGTTTCCCTCCCTATCTGTTGGTCCATCTGTCAGGCACAGCCTTCTTTTCACCTGCTAAGCTCTGTCAACCGCAGCCAGCAGATCCCCCAGGGTTCCAGTTCCACCCGCTTGTCCTTTATTTCCTGCGCACCGTCCAGCGGCGTACAGGCGCCCGGTCGGTTCAGCCATGCCGTAGCCGCCTGCGCCGAAAAGTTCAGCAGCACCACCACCTGTTCCTGCCGGGTCCGGCGAAGCACGCCAAGGACATGGCTGCTCCCCGTGTCAATTGTGCTCAGCTGCCCTTGTTCCCCCAGGGCCTGGTGGTCTGACAGCCGTCTTTGCAGCGCTGCAATGCGCTTGGCGCAATTTTGCGCCAAAGGATGATCCCGCTGCCCCACCGGCAGCCGTCCACGGTGCAAATACCGGGGGTCACAATAATGCTCCGGGTGCCCATGATACCTGTAGTCGTTACAGCGGGCGTATTCATCGCCCACGCACAATTCCGTGGTTCCCCCCAGTACAAACAGGGCGGTATACATCAGCTCCAGGCGGTTCAGCGCCTGCACCGACAACGCCTCCTCCCCTGCCGCTAACGCAGACTCCACACCGCACAGGGAGGCCGTGGTTCCACAGAGGGCGCCGGACACCAGCTCTTCCCCCATCAGCTCTCCACGGGCAGGACTGCCCGACAGCCGCCCGGTAAACCAACGGTTTAAAAACTGTCTGTGCGGCTCCTCGCGAAACCCCATTTGCGCCAAAAGGCCATAATCCAGTCTCCACTCCGCTCCAGCCTCGTCCCGCAGGAAGAAGACATACTGTTCACGGCGCACCATCCCCAGCTCATCCACCCGCTGGCGCAGCAGGCGCACATCACAGGTCGCCAGCGTATTCCAGAGCGCAGCCGCGGTCGCCCCATCCCGCACCATATGGCATTCCGGTGCGGAGGGGCTGCCCAAAATGGTATCATCCCCATCTCCCACCAGCAACACATTGGGACATACCAGCTCTACAGCCAGTCGGAGCAGTCGCAGAATCTGATGCTTTTTCAAATTGGGACCGCCACCATCTCCCTGCCCCATTCCCAGAACGGAAAGTCCCTCCAAGCAGATGGCGTCCACTCCCATGGCCGCAAGGCCCAGTACTTCCTCTACCATATCATTCAAAACAACGGGATTGGCATAATTCAAAATCCAACGCCCACCGCCGTAACTCGTTAGAACGATGGGGCCATCCCTGTCCATTTGTGTACAGATGATATGGCAGCCAGGCGAGCGCATCTGCGATGCCGCTTGAATCCGCTGCGCCGCTGACCAATCATCAAAAAAGAAATAGCGGTACCTGTCATCCAGATTCCCGGAACGGGCACCCTTCGCCCAAGGGTGGTCCTCTCCCGTTCCGGCAAGGTCAATCCCCAGGCAGAGAGAGATCCCCGCTTCCCGGCAGGCCTCTGCCAGTGCCTGAACCTGTCCGGATTGCAAGCACTCCTTTTGCCACAGGCGTAACATTGTCATACCGCCGGTTTCCCCCCGGGCAAGCTCCGCCAGAACGAGCTCAAGCTCCTCCGCCCCAAAGGAACGTATACGCCCCGCCTGAATACCTTGGATCGGCCTTTCCTCCCGTTTCCGGCCCTGCAAACGACACGCCCGCCGCCTTTCATCCAAAATCTTCTCCAACCTTTTGAACGCATAGGCGTCACCATGATATAGTGTATAGTACCGCTGCTTCATCTCTGCTAACAGCCGCTGTCTGCGGCTGCGGCCGGGCAACGGCTCCATCTTTTTTGTTTTCATGCAAGCGCCTCCCTGACACGTTGATTTTTTTTCATTTTACCACAAAAACATCACTACAGCAACGCATGTTTCCTGCACAACAAGCCAGTATTCCGCCATATAAATTTCTACTTTACAATTGAGAAAAATCTGTTATAATAAAAAAGATGTCTGGTTTATCTGTAGATGACATAGGACACGCATCATCCAAGCCAAACTGATTATGAGCCGTTAGCTCAGCTGAGAGAGCAAGGTGTTCCGTTTTATGCTCCACTCGGTTTCCAGCAGGTCTTATTTTTCGACAGGCAGAACAATATGATAATTTCTAAAACTTGGGCCTTTAGCTCAGCTGGGAGCGCGGAGTGGTAAGTTTTTAGCGCGCTACTTTTTGGCCTGTAGCAACCCCGAACCCCGCAGGGTTCGCAATCCGGTTTTTGGGCATCTAGCAACTTCGCCTGCCGAGGCGTTCGCAATGTGCATGATTTTACAAAATTCCATCGCTGGAAAAATATGGGGGCCGTTAGCTCAGCTGGGAGCCCGGAGTGGTCAGTTATATGCCACCGATGTTTTGATTCCGAAAATCTACAAGTTCATAGTCATGGGCCTTTAGCTCAGCTGGGAGAGCGGAGTGGTCAGTTTTATGCCACCGATGTTTTGATTCCGAAAATCTACAAGTTCATAGTCATGGGCCTTTAGCTCAGCTGGGAGAGTGCCGCGTTCGCAATGCGGAGGTCAGGGGTTCGATCCCCCTAAGGTCCACCATCAAAAAGTCGGTAACCATGCGGGTTTGCTGGCTTTTTTATTTTGTATTTAGCCTGTCGAAGAGGGGCATATTTTTTGCCATATGGCAGGCTCTCTTTGCCCCTCAGCGCAGCTTTTCAGCAAAAGTCCCCGTCGCGTTCGCATCCTGGCTTTCGGCGGATTCCACTCCGAAAAATAGTTCATGATACTGCCGGTAGCTGATGTTAAACTGCACGTTGATCTTGTAATCCCGCCCTATCTCTACCTTATGAATGAGCTGGTACAGGATCATTTTCTTGCGCTCCTGACTGGCGGTGACATAAAGGTTTGCCCACGAAATCATGGTGTCATAATCCTGCTGTATCCGAGTCGACTCGCCCTGCAAGTCCGTCAGCACCGCTCGGTGCGCCTCCGCCTGAGCGGTGAGCGATTCCACCTCCATCTTACAAGCGGCAATCAATTCATTTAATAGCTCCGGCTCAAACCGCCCCTGCCCCTGCAAGCTTTTGTAGACCTCCGACTTGTAACTATCCAGTTCCTTTTGCTTGGCGTCTAACAACTTTTGTGCTTGGTTGAAGGCGGCGGTGCGCTCGCTCATCTCCCGCCACCGTTGTTGTGACAGCACTTGATTGCGGGAAAGATTTTTTACCTGTGAGAACAGGAGTATCATCATGCTGTCTATCAGACTATCCAACTTTGGGACACCGTAGCCGCTCTGCCCGTCGCAGTCCTGTGGATGCCGCACCTTGTTGTGGCAACAGTAGCGCAGACGGATACGGCGGTTCTTACGATCGCGGCTGTCGCCGCTGGTGGTCAGCACAAGCTTGCTGCCGCAGTGGGCGCAGTAGACAAGGCCTGAGAGCAGAGACTGCCCCTTGGAGTTGAATGGCACGTCGCGATGCTTTTGCGTACGCCCCTTCATAATGGCTTGTGCACGCTCATATAGCTCCGGCTCGACAATTTGCAGATGAGGGAAAACCTCACTTTGCGTTTCTCCGCTACGCAGTATCCCGGTATACATGGTGTTCTTTAGCATCTTTACGATGGTGGTGTTGGCAAAGTTGGTGCCTTTGCGGTTGCGGTAGCCCTGCTCGTAGAGGTAGCGGCTCAGCCGCTGAGCACCATAACCCTCGTTGATGTACTTGTTAAAGATGAGCTGCACAACCACCGATTCATACTCGTCTACCACGATCTCGTTGACCTCGCGGTTTTTCTTGCTTATGCGCCCCTGCTTTTCCAGCCTGTAGCCATATGGCGCAACGCCGCCGCGAAAGCGTCCTTCCTGCACAATCTGCGCCAGCCGGGTTTTGGTGCGGATGGATGTTTTGATGCTCTCTCCCGAAGCCTGCCAGTAGCGGATATAGTTCATCAGCTTGTCGACATGGTTGTCAAACCGCTGCTGCCCCTCTACCGTGCTCCACACCTCGATGCCGTTTCGCACAAACCATTCGACCACAAATGGTGTTTCATCGTCCCGGCGACCAAGTCGATCGAACATGAATACCAGCAGGATATCAAAGCTGCCCTTTAGCGCTTCACGCTGTATTTCTTGGATGGCGTCGCGGTCTTTGGCGGACACCTTGAAACCGGACACTCCTTTTTCGGAATATTCTTTGACGATTGCCCAGCCATTTTTCTCGCAAAACTCGTGACAAGACTGCTTCTGCATGGGTATATCATCCTTCTCCACCTGACCCATCGTGGACACGCGGTAGAGGCAGCACACTCTTTTTTGTTCGTTCATATGCATCGCATCCTTTCAAAATGATTGTGGGATAACGGTGCATATGGCTTGAAAAGTATTAAATTTTCAAGGTACAATACGGCTTTTGCCAGCACCATTATCCCACAACAAATCGCACAAGTCTATTACTGAACGCGGATTATCTCAATTTCATTTTCATCAACTGCTCGTCGGATTCCTCCTCCATTTCTTGCACAACCGGTAGCCTGTGGCAAGGCTGGAGCTCTGGGCTGAGCAGCATCTGTCTCACTGTTTCGGGGATATGGTTTGGCTCTTTGGTATGATTAAAACCAAGTGTGATCTCGTAGCCGGAGATAATGATATTTGGCTTGTGATTGTTTGGGTTTCTCCTCATAAATTCCTTTCCGCCCATTGGGCAACAAAAAAGCACGGGGCATCTCTGCGCCGTGCGGTTACATCTTAATCTCAAAATCGTAGCCGCTGTGGTCATCTTCCTTTTGACCGACAGCGAGTTTTTTCTTTCTGCCGTTATGGGTCTGCGGCCTGGTGGTGGCATCCATTACAGGAACAGGGTTGCCCAGCCGCTCAACAGCCTTTCCAAGCTGAACCACACTGCCAACAATGCCGCCAATATCGGGATTAGTAATAACCACATCGGACTGAGCCGCACTCTCGGCCAGCGCCATTTCGGGATGGAAAAGGATTTCTCTTTCGGCTTCCCAACCTGTAAGAGCGTCTGTTCCATCGCCTTGATCGCTTGCTGTATCGCCTGTACTTCTGTCTTGGTGGAGGTCTGGTTCAATCGGGAACATAGTGATTCGTTCTGCTTCTTGAGACTGTGAAGCTGTTGTTGCAGGGATTGGATTTGCTGTTGCATTGCCGTCCAATCCTCCGCCGGCAGCAGATAGCTGCTCGGCTGGAGTGTTTCCAGTGGTGTTTTCTCTGGCGGCGAGCCGGAGTTTCGCTGTTTCAATTCTTCTAAGCTCAAATTCACGTTCCATCTTCTCCTTTAAATATCGGGGGTCGTGCAGCTTGATATCCCGGCACGACATCGTGTTGGGACAGGTGTAGGTAATGCTTTTTCGAGTATCCGTCCACTTGACCGCATAACCTTTTCGCTCCATATTTCTGATAAATTCCTCTTTTGTCCTGCTGATTTTCATGGCATGGTCGATGGTATTCATCAGCGCAAACTTCCAGCTCTCGCCCTTAGCGGCGGCACGGTATTCGCGTGAGCCAAGGCTTTGGGACTTGCCGCCTGTGTAAGGCTCAAGGGCGGTCAGACCATATTGCTTACAGATTTCATCGGAATAGGCGCGGAGCTTCATCAGTGTTTTCGGCCCCTCGTGCAGCTTTTTTCCTGTTTTAAAGCTGACCGAATTGATGATGAAATGGGAATGCAGATGCTCGTTATCTACATGAGTGGCAATTACAACCTCAAAATCGGGGTAGTTGTCCTCGGCAAATTTCACGGCGATCTCATGTGCCGTCTTGGGTGAGATGGTTTCACCGTCCTTAAACGCCTGGTCGTAATGGTAGAACATTGTCCGATCGGCCTTTTTAAAGCTATTCTTGGTTGCCATGAATTCCTGGAACGCTGTTTCGGGACAGCAGTCTTTGCCGGAAATAAGGCGGATACAGTTGCTCCTGTCGGCATCCGCGGAGTAGGTTTTGTAGTTTTCAGTGTGGTCGGTATCATGTTTTTCATGGTCGATACACACCTTGAAATCCTGCAAAATATATGCAATCTCCTTCTTCATAGAGGATGCGCATTGCCTGGAGCATGGGATAAAATTCACGGTAGCCATTACCGTTCCACCTCGCAAATTGCTGACAGCTTTTCATAAATATCGTTAAGCTGTGCTTTGGTTTCGGCGAGGTACGCCGTATCAATCCTGCCCATGTTGGCGAGGGTGGTGAGCTGATTGAGGTTTCTGCCGATGGCCTTCAGCTCGCCGAGCGTCTCTCGCACACCGTCTACCACAACGATCTCCTTGTCGGTAATGGCTCGGATGATGAGGTCCGTCATGGTGATTTTCCCACGCTTGGCTTTGGTTTTGAGCATCTGATAATCATTTTCGCCGATGCGAAACGCAAATTTACTTGTTTTCATATGCAGTCAATCCTTTCGTAATTCCTGCGCCCGCAGGCGCTCTGAAGTGGGGTCCGGGGCTTCTGCCCCGAGCGAGCTGTGGCGGGCGTATAGCCCGACGCTCTGCTCGCCTCAGCGACGCTGAGAAAAAAGCGCCCGAAACCCTGCGTTTACCGTTTTTACAGCCAGAGAAAAGAAGGGTGCAAGGATGCAGCATTCTTAGAACATTACACCCTTACACCCTTGATTCTGGAAACTTCCAAAACCAGCGGCCGCCCATTTTTTCAGCGCGGATATTCAAACTCTTTTTGGCGATATTTACCGTCCGCTCCGAGATGCCAAGTTCCTGCGCCTTTTGCAATATCACCTCGGTGGCGACAGGTTCATCCTGTAACAGCTTCCGCAGCAGATTTTCGGCCTGCCCAGTTTTACTGAGCAAGGAACCTTTCCCCGCAAGCAGTTCATCCACCGAGGTTTCGCAGCAGCCTTTCCACTGGAAACCATTGTCGGGGTCAAGCGCGAACGCAATAGACCTTCCCTCCGGCGCAAGACTGCTTTTATCGTGGGCGACAATTCTGATGGTCGGCTCGTCCTTGAGCCTTCCAACCACAAGCACGCTTCTCGCCGCCGCGCGAAAATCAATTGAGCCAAGCCCACGGTAGGAGGATTTGGCGCCCTGCATCTTGTTCATGTGACCGATGAGGATAACGGCACAGCCTGTCTGCTCCGCCATCAGGCACAGCCGCTTGAAAATCGGGCGGATTTCATTTGCCCTGTGCATATCCACACCGTCGCCAAGATAGGCTTGCAGCGGGTCAAGCACAATCAGCTTTGCACCTGTTTCTTTGATAGCCTGTTCCAATCGCTTGTCTGAAAGTGTCAGCTCAGCTTCACTTTCGTCAATAACCAACACCTTTTCGCAGTTGGTACCCGCCGCCAGCAGACGTGGTTTGATGGTATCGGCCAGTCCATCCTCGGCGGTTTGGTAGATAACGTTGATTGGCTCGCTGCCGGCCTCGCTTTCGAGCAGCGGCTCGCCCTTGGTGAGTAAGGCAACCATCGCCAGAACAAAGGTGGTTTTGCCTTCGCCGGGGTCGCCCTGGATGATGGTCACCTTTCCGCAGGGAATGTAGGGATACCAAATCCACTTGACTTGCTCCACCTCCACACTGCTCATTTTGATGAGCTTCAATTCTTTTTTCATTGTCGTCCTCCTTTTTTGATTTGCAGGATTGTATTTTGTAAAATTATCCCTTACAATATAGTTATGGAACATTTTAAGGCGAAGATATAAAATTGGATTAATGTAAAAAACTCTATCCTATACAGAAGGGGCGAACGAAATGTTTAGTCAGATTGATTTTAGAATACACGACAATAAAATTGAGGTCGCCGGAAAGGAATTTTTGCTCGGCGAACTGACGGTAGATATTTTGAGTATCTCGCCGCAGGACTTTGAGGTGATGTATGAGCTGTCGCAAACACTTGACGATGGCAATATTCAAGCTCTGCACAATATGCTGATGGGCAGAAATCTGTTTCAGCTTATTTCAGAAAGAGAGCAGCTTTACCCTGCGGAAACGTACAAGCGAATTATCAGCGACATCTATTCCTTTAATCAAACTATGTTTTGGTTTATCGACAAGGGCTTGATGCATCTGAAAAAGCTGGACAGCGAAAATTATGCTGCCGCCCTGTATGATTTTTACTCGCACCCAAGTATTGATAAGATGATGGTCAACCATTTTAGAAATGAGGAACACGCTTTCACGCTGTTTGACAACATTGACGTGCGGTATGTGCCGGATACGATCCCAAATCAGCCCGACACCTATGTCATCTATGAGGTGTACTCGGTAAAATATTTACAGGCGTTTTTGAAGATGGATTTTATGAAGGCAATTATGAACGGACACACCATTCGCCGCTGCAAAAACTGCAAGCGTTTTTTTCTGCTGACTAAGGGCTACAAGACCGATTACTGCGACAGGCCGATTGAGGGTAAGCCCCACCGTACCTGCCGCAACCAGGGCGCAAAAAACAAGGCAAAAGAAAAAGCCGCCAACAATCCTGTGATACACAGCTACACCAATGCGTATCAGCGGATTACAGCGGACAAACAGCGCGGCAATATTTCAGTTGAGGATTGGCGGAAGGCAAAAATCAGGATTGCCGATTTGCGGGATATGGCAACCAGCGGCAGACTTTCCGACAAGGAAGTGGATGCACAGATGCAGTCCGAAGTGCTGTATCAATCACTGGGGATAGTAAAAAAGGGCGGACGGTAACAGGAACGCGTGGGAGGAGGTGGCGGCATGGAAGAGCTTTATCTTCAGAATAAAGAATTGATTGGAGCCTGTGCGGACAGGCTCTGCCGCCGATTTTATTGTGAACAGCTTCGGGAGGATTTGGTTTCGGCGGGGACGGTTGCCCTGCTGACCCATGCAGACAGGTATAATCCTGACAGTGGCGCGACCATTTCCACCTTTCTCTATCCGTATATCATCGGAGCGATGAAACGCGAGCTGGAACGCAGCTTGTATCCCATCAGCTTATCCAAGCGGGAGTTTGAGGAAATCTGCAAAGCCGGCCTTCTTTTCTCTGTGGTGGGGGTATCCCTTGATTCGTCTCCGGAAGACGATGAAGGCGGCGAATCTGCGCGGCTCATCTCCTCGGAGGCTCCAGTACATAGGCAGGTGTATCTCAAAATCTGCATCGAGGTCATGCGGGAGGAGTTTGAAAACAGTCTGTCGTTCAAGGAGCGTGAGCTCCTTGGAGGGTTTTTCGGGGTTTTCGGCTATGAAGAGAAAACGCTCGCCGAGCTTGGCGAGCAGTTCAACATGAAGGAAAATGCAGCGCTGAAGGCAAAGGACAAGGCGCAGCGGAAACTGGCCGGGCTTTGCCTGAGCGGTAAATTGGGCGTATGGCAGGATGCTTATCACGCTGTTATGAAATCGGCAATGAAGGGATAGGACTCTGAGGCTTGGTCTGCCCCAAATTGCCCTCCTGTGGCGGCACACGAGGCACTGCATCGGCGGCAAGGGATGGAAGTAGGTTCCATGCCTGCCAGCCGGCTCAGGCGCGACAGCGGGCATTTCTGTTTCTTTTCCTGTTTTTGTAACCCGAGGTAGCCCCATGCCAAAAATATCCGGGTGCCGCTTTGAATGAGGTTTATCTTGACAATTCTCCTGTTCAGAGTTTACATACCACAGACGGGAGTTTTTCCAATAAAAAGCGTCATGGCAGGCCGGTATGCTGAGAACACACCGAGCCCTGCGTAAAGGTGAACCAGCCACCCCTGCACAACCGTAAACGGCGCCGTGACAGGTTCATTATACCTGTTTTATCGATGCTCCACAAGGCAAACTTATGGCGCATGCAGATGGGTAAAGTGTTCCAAAGAACACTTATGGGCATCAGCCCTTGCCTTTGTGTGCGCCTTTTGTGGGAGTTCTTCCGATCTTAGCAAGAAAGGTCGGAGATCATGAACACATTTTGGGACTATGAGGACATTTTCGGCAAAGCCGAGACCGCTCACCTGAACCGCACGATGAATGAGTTTCTGGAGCTTGCGGGCACGATTCGGCGCAGGCTTGGCAAACAAGGCTACCTGCTGGACAAGTACATCTCCATTGTTCTGGAAGCTGCCAACGCAACGCTGTTTTACGATGCGGCGGAGCGCGGCTTCAATGCCTCGTTGGAGCTGAGGCATCTATGTCTTTCCGTCATGGACGGCAAGGCCGATTGCGCGGATCACCCGCTGTACGAAAAGGTGAAGGAGTATATCGGCTCGCATCCGCTGGAGTATCTGGAGGTGCCGATGAAGCAGAGCCTATACTGCATCGCTCTGGTCGGAGATTTTCTGGAGCATGCGGCGAAGAAATACTATGAACGGCAGAAGGAAAAACAGCGGGAGGTGTTTGATATCGTCTATCTGCGCGATTTGTACCGCAAGATCAGCGCCATGCTTGGCGGCGAGGAGGAGATGGAGCGGCTCAACCTGCTGCTCCGGCAACGGTTTCTCATCGTCACGCCGATGGCGGGGTTTTTGCAGGGACTGACGGGTGATCTGCTGTACTGCCTGACCCACAGGGATGTGGAGACGAGTAAGTTGGCGATACAACTGTGGTTGGAGGAACGGGCTGACCAGGGATAACGGATCATCGGAAACGAAAGCAGGCTGACGGTTCAGCCTGCTTTCGTGCTGTTTATATTGCAGGGCGGTTCAGCCGTATGGTTTATGCTTCGCTTCAATCCGCAAAACAAGAGATTATTGATTTTTTCTATTTGCCCATATTATACAATCACTTTAAATCATAAAAATGTATTTGCAATTTAAGTAATCATCATTCAATAGGACAGCAAGCGGCTACCGAAATCAGTAGCCGCTTGCTGTCCTACTATTAAAGCATATATAGGTACGTTATAAGCGATCATGTGTGCATAACACTTTTTTGTCAGTTATAGAATCTTAGACTACCTTATACTCGTCGGCGATTTTCCCGGCATAGTCGAGCACGAAATACATGACTTTTGCCATCTCGCCCCGGGTGGCGGAGCCGTTCGGATCAAATATATTTCCCGGTTTGCCGCTGATAATGTCCGCTTGCTGCATTGTGTAAACCGCGTCTTTCGCATAGCTGGCAATCAGGCTATCGTCGTCAAACGCTTTTCTATCGTTTGTGCTTGGGAAAGTGACTTCGAACTTTTCCGCTGCTCGAACAATAAGGACGGCCATCTGCTCACGGGTGATGTGGTCGCCCGGGCCGAACATTGTTGATGAATAGCCGTTAATGATCCCATTGGCGTAGGCCCAGTTGAGCGCTTTGGCATACCACGCGCCGGAGTCACAGTCGTCAAACGGTACGATGGGTGAAGAATCATCGCCATTACCAAATGCGTTGTAGATGATCTGCACGAACTGCGCCCGCGTCAGCGGCGCGTTAGGGGAGAACATGCGATTTCCCGTGCCGTTTACATACCCATGAGCGCCAAGAGAGTTAATGTAGCTTTCCGCCCAGTGACCGCTTATATCATCGAACAGGTCACTGTCAACCGGGGTTTCTGTCTTTTCCCACCCGGCGTAAAGGGTGAAGGATTTCGTGACTTTCACGCTGAAGTCATACAACGCGGTGCACGCCTCGTCGGTATACCAGCCGGTGAACGTGTAGCCGTCCCTTGTCGGGTCGGCGGGCTTCGTCACCGTGTTGCCGTAGGCGACTGACTTGTCGGAAACCGCGTTGCCGCCGTTCGTGTTAAACTTAACAGTGTAGTAGGTGGTGGACGAGCCGCCGCCGGATGAGGAAGCTTTATACACAACAACAGTTTGGGAGGCCGGCGTAATCGCGTAGCCTGTTGGATTTGCAATCTCAACGGTTATGCTTTCGCCGTTGGCGACCGTGATATTTAAGATGGACAGAGTGCGCGTTGTTCCCGTTCCCGTCAGCGCGCCTTTCACTGCGCCCGTGACAGTGATATCGTCTGCCGTCAGCATCATCGGACCAATGTCAAAGGTAAGGGTCAACTCCGTGGTCGTTGTTGCGTTGCTCGTGCCATTGGCGGTCAAACCGGTCCAGATTACGGGCGTCTTGGCCAGTGTAATTACCGCGTCATTATTTGTATTGACAATTCCGCTATCATCAAAATAACCGGGCGCGGAGACCGTCTGTTCGCCCGCAGGGAGCCACATATACGCCACGCCATCGGCTTGGGTAGGGGCTTTATAGGTGTAAGTTCCAGCCAATGATCCTGTCACATCCGAAGATATTACTGTTTCCTCCGCCGGGTCTGTGTACACCGTCAGCATGTGTACGTTGTCGCCGTTAAGGATGTTTTTGATCGTAACTTCCGCCGCACTGCTTTCTTTTTCAATCACACCCACATTTCCGGTTGCGATATATACATCTCTGGCCATAATCGAGGCTCTCTGACCGCTCGCTTCCGAACCCATGCCGCCGCGTATGTAGACATCACCTGCATTGCTGGCTATGGTTACTGCTTTGCCTGCCGTCCGCGCTCGCATTCCGAGGCCGCCGTTGCCGGAGGCAGCGTCACCTCCAATGGCAGTTATGCTTGCGCCGGAGGATATTTCAATATCCTCTGTATAGGAGTCCAAAGCAGGTCCACCATTCCCGCTTATGGTACTATTGCCGCCCAATGCCGTAACAGAGGTTCCCTCGCCACTGATATGAATTTTTCCTCCGGTACTAATCGCCATCCCGCCGTTACCGGAGGCGCCGTCACCTCCAAAAGAGGACAACGTACCGCCGGTCATATTAAGATTACCCTCATCCGTATAAATTGCATCGCCGCCGCGGGTTCTGCCAACTCCTCCGGTTGCCACCAATGTCGCGCCTGTAACAGAGACATTTCTCCTTGCGTCAATCCCGCGTCCGCCGCTGTCCAAAAGTCCTTTACCGCCTGTAGCGGTTACGGTGCTATTGCTGAATATGGCGTTTCCATTTGAGTATATGGCGTTGCCTCCGATGTCTCCATCCCCACCTGTGGCTGTCACTGTGGCGTTATCTTCGATGGTGAGGTTTCCCGATGTACTTATGGCGGCTCCCGAACCGCTGCCGGCAGCGGTTACGTCCGTATCTGAACCTGAAATCGTGATAGTATCGACAGTTATTCCATGTCCTCCTCTTCCGTTCCCTTTCGCGTCCAAATACCCCCCGGAAATAATTAAGGCGCAATTGCTGTTAATGCCGCATCCTCCGGTAGCGTTAGTAGGGTCTGTTGTATTTCCGCCGATTGTGGTGACATTTCCTTTTTTTATTTCAATATGCGCGTTATTATCGTTCGCCTGTATTCCGTTGCCGGCTACAAGATTACCATCGCCGCCTGTAAACTTTATGTCTTCGCCTCCGTCAATGATTACATTCCCATAAACATGGCAGCCGCTACTGCCGCCCGTAGCGCCATCGCCGCCGGTTATATAAACGGTCCCGCAATCTTTTAAAGTAAAGTCGCCGTTATCAAGACGAACGCCGGAACAGTTAAATTCGTAATCGCCGCCGGTTATAGTTACTTTTCCTGTATTGCTGATAGTAAAATTGCCGTTATTGCTATAAACTCCGTTACTTTCACTTAGGCTGCGGGCTGTTATATCAATATTCCCGTCTCCTGTGAAGTTAAGGTCGCCCGCCGACATATAAATTCCCGACGTGCCGGTTATACTTAATTTTGCGGATGCTTGTGCATTAATGATCAAACCGGCGAACGAGTAAATACCCACATACCTGCCGTTTGCTCCCCCTTGTACGGCGCATTTGCCCGCCGCGTTGATTATGCCGGTATTATAAAAGGTTATTCCGTGGCAGCTGTTCGGCGCGGCAATATCCAAATCCTTAATATTCAGCGTGATATTAGCGTTTGTCATCGTTATGTAGATATTGTTGTAGGTGACGCCGGCCTTCCCGGTAATCGTGACCTCTGACCCGGCCGACGCGCTCACGATTATATTGACCGCCGAGGCCGGCCCCTCGTCCGCGAGGAGAACAAGCTCATCGCCGTCATTAGCAAGTGTAATGGTAGCAGAGTTGCTCCACGCATATCCAACTGTGCTTAGCGTATAGTCATCGCCCGCCGCTGACGCCATGGGCGCGAGGGCCAATGTCAATACGAGAACCAGTATGTACGCCATAGCCCGTTTCATTGTTTTTCTCATACTGTAGCCTCCATAAAAGATATTTTGGTTTCCGATCCATGTTTGCCGGCTTGCCTCACCCTACCCCGAGCCGTATTTCACAATCAGCTCCGGCAGGTTTTTGCAGCCTGTTTTCCTGTAAATCCTCGTGCAGCAGGTATTCACCGTGCCCAGCGGCATGTCCAGCTCCTTACAGATGTCGGCGCGGCTTTTGCCCAGAAGCAGCAGATTCATAACGGCCCTGTCCTGAAAAAGCAGGCCGCCTTCGTCCCGCCGCCGGTTCGTCCTGTAATCCACTGGCCGTTTACCTCCCGGGTAGATTAAAAAAGAAAGAAGCCTGTGCGGCTTCTTTCTTTTTAACATAAAAAGTCTCATTTTGGTATCATTGGAGCCAATGATTTTTAGTGAAAACGGGCTTTTTTTCTGATTTTTTTCTAAAAACTTATCCCGGAGCGTTGTCGGGCAGCATCAAACGGGTAAGTTCGGCCGCGCCGCTTGCGCCTGTCTTTCGATAGACGTTTGTGCAATGGGTGTTCACTGTGCCGAGGCTGATAAACAGGATCTCCGCAATCTCGGCGCGGCTTTTTCCGTCCAGCAGAAGCAGCGCCACCTCGGTCTCGCGTTTTGTCAGGCCGAAGTCGGAAAGCGCGGCGGGCGGCGGGTTGCCCTTATTACTTTTTTGCCTTTCGGCGGAGAGTTCCAGATACCGCGTCTCGGCGGCGGCAAGTGCGGCGGCGGACTCCGTGAGCTTTTGGTTCACCTCGGCCTGCTCTATGGACAGCACAACGGCATAACAGAACACCAGTACCAGCATCCCCGCCGTGGCGTTGAACGTCTGCCCGATGTCCGCGCCCATCCAGCCGTAACCGCTTTTGTACAGCGCGTTGTTCAGGCTGAATAAGACCACCGCGCCAATGCCCACGAAGGTTAAAATCTTCTTAATGCTCCACGGGCGAGGCGCTTTGAGCAGGCGCGCCAGCGCGCAGGCTCCCGCAACGGCGGAAATCACCTGAAACACTACAAGCGCGCGGGAGAAAAAGGCAGTGTCGAAAAGCAGTACCACGGCAATATACACCCCGCAGAAGGCAAGGTAACCCCGCAGCACCGTCCGGCGCAGGGTGTCGGGGAACAGCCGGTCTATCAGCAGCAGGAACACGGCGCAGGCCAGCGTCATGGCGATATACTCAAGGCGAAACACCAGCTGCCAGTTGTATTCCGAAAAAGCCAGCGTGATGATGTTTTCGGGCAGGAGAGCCAGCAGCAGGCACAGGGCGGCGAACAGCAGCGACGCTTTCTGCCGCCGGTTCAGCAGAAAGATGGCAAGATTGTACAGCCCGGCAACCAGCAATCCGCCGAAAATAAGACCACTTTTCAGGTTATCAAGGCTATTCAGCCGTGTGATGTTTTGCGCCGTCCCGACAGTGAGCACCGGCGCCCACGCGCCCTCCTTGTGGACAAAGTTGGAGGCTTGAACGACAAGCTCTGTCGTTTCGCCCTGGGGTGTAAAATAGTAGACCGCGTCCCTCACCCGGGGAACGGTTTCCTCACGGGTTGCGCCGGGAACGCCCACGCTGTCAATCTCCCTGCCGTCGATATACAGCCGCATGGCGTAGTCGGAAGTCCACAGGGAAATCCCGTAGGTTACGCCGGGCGACAAGGTCAGGCGCAGCCGGTGGGTGGCATACTGTATGCTCGTAAAGTCAAGGCTCTGGTGCGGCACGGGCGCTTCGGCCCCGGCCAAATCCTCCGGCTCGTACAGCTTTTCCGGCCAGCTTTCCCAAGAGGGAGCGGTGATATAGACAGTATCCTCAAAGTCGTACCCGGTGAGGTCATACCCGCCCTCGGCGTCGGGCAGTTGTACCTCCGCCGGGCCGGGCAGCAGGGAAAGCCCCGTCCACAAAAGCAGGATGAGGACGAGGAACAGGGAGATATATAGAATGTCGCGGTTCTTAGACATGAAATCACCTGTGTTTTATGGAATACGTCCATTATACACGATAGCCGGGGAATTGGCATCAGGTTTTTGAGTGCGGCTTTCCTGCTAAGGATAACAGGCCGATATAAGGTATCTTCATGGTGGTTTTGCCTTTTGATAATAAAAGCCGAGGGTATCTAATGCGCGGCCTCTGTAACAAGTAGAAAATTCTGATTGATCTGAAGTTGGAATCGCCAAGTGAAATCTACTCGCAATAAGCAATGAAAGGTAACAGTAATTACCCCTTAGGTTGCAGTGTACTCTTATCAAGCCATATGCCCCGTTATCCCTTGTGGTTTTCGGGGCATAAAACTGTTCACTTCGCGAGAGTGCTGCGTTCGCAATGCAGAGGTCAAGAGCGGTGGATAAAACCGTGACTGAGTGAAAAGCCAAAATAGCAGCGATATGACATCACAAAAAACGAGGACGAAACCCGTCCTCATCATACGGGCGATTAGCTCAGTTTGGGAGAGCGCCGCGTTCGCAATGCGGAGGTCAGGGGTTCGAGCCCCCTATCGTCCACCACGTAAAACCCGTCAAAACAGATTGTTTTGACGGGTTTTCACAACTTTTTAAGTAGTTTATTCGTAATCAGCAGGTCGGGTGTTCAAGTCACCTCGCCAGCTCCATAAATATGCAAACCATCCTTAATTAAGGGTGGTTTGTTTTTAGTCACTTTATTTGAGGACTTGAACGGACGGAAAAACAAAGCCAACCTATGCATTAATAACCAATTCCTTAATGCAGGGAGATTTCGTTTAGCTATTCCAATTTCCGCTCAATCTAAATACTACCTCATCATGGGATGTATAATTTATCATTTAGAGGCAATGACACAGTAAAAGCGGTGCCATGAACCCTATCGCTCCATGCGGATATTTTTCCCGCGTGCGCTTCCGCGATACTTTTCGCAATGGCAAGGCCGAGACCATAGCCTTCGGCAGACCGTGATTTGTCGGCACGGTAGAAACGGTCAAAAATATGTTCCAGATCATCAGCCGCCATGTGGGAGCCATGATTATGAACAGTAAGAGCGGCCTTCGACTGCCTTGTCTCCAGAGACAGGGTGATAACGCCCTTTTCCTTTGAATACTTGACGGCGTTGTCCAGCAGTATTCCAATCAACTGCTTTATCTGCGTTTCATTCCCCGATATATGAATATCGGACACAATCGCGGATGTTTCCAGTGAGACGCCCCGCTCAAACGCCACCGATTCAAATGCGAGCGCGGCGCTCAGAAAAGCATCGCTGAGATTCATTTTGCTGTGTACGGCCGGCAACTCCGCGTTGTCGGTTTTAGCTAAAAAGAGCAGGTTGTCGATGAGCTTCTTCATCCTTGCCGCTTCGGCTCCGGTATTTTCAATCCAGTTCATTTGCTGCTCAATTGTGCTGGAGCGATTTGACTTCAGTATACCCGTGTTCGCCAGTATCACGGTAAGCGGCGTTTTCAGTTCGTGGGAAGCGTCCGCGACAAACCGCCGCTGCTGCTCCCATGCCCGCTCCACCGGGCGCAGCGCCCATCGCGACAAATAAAGGCTTATAAGGTAAAACGCAGCAAGCGCCGCCACGCAGGAACAGACTGAGGTTATTATCGTATTCCTCAGTGTCGTGATGTCGCCGGCAATGTCGATAAAGGCGATTTTCGTTAAGCTTCCCTCGCTTTTTATCATGTACCGGAGGCTGTAGTCCCCGAGGACGCCCTGCCCGCCTTTGGAGGAAAGCGCCTTCTCCGCAATGAGATTCAATTGTTCATCAGAAATGCTGATATTTTCCGCAGACAAAAGCTCGGTCCCTCCATTTTGATCCACAAGGACGACAAAGAGGGTATCCCCCATAAACTCCTCCGGGCGCGGCTGTCCGATTTCGAGCTTGGGTGGTTTTTGACCCTCCCCCCGGTTTAGGGACATTTCCAACGTTCGGGTGCTCTCCTCCTGCAATTGCCGATCCATGGAAACATATTGAGCGAAAAATACAACGAGCAAAACAATAAAGACCAGCAGCATATTGATGAGTATAAATTTTTTCCTCAATGATTTAATCATTTGGTTTCTTCCTCAAGCCTATAACCAACCTTGCGGATGGTTTCGATTCCCGCTTTTGAGCCGAGGTAAAAGAATTTCTTGCGTAAGAACGAGATGTATGCTTCAACATTGTTATCCTCCGCGTCCGATTCCATGCCCCATACCTTTGTAATCAAATCCTCTTTCGGTGTTATGATTTTCGGGTTGGACATAAGTATGCGGAGTACCTCAAACTCCTTGTAGCCAAGATGCACGGACTTTGCTCCGCAGTGCAGCGTATTGGTGGAAATGTTCAGTTTGAGATCGGAAAATTCCAGCTCATCCATTACCACTTCTCCCTGCCGGCGGGACAGGGCGCGGACGCGGGCCAGCAGTTCCTCCGGAACAAAGGGCTTCGTCATATAATCATCCGCTCCATGATCGAGCCCATGCACCTTGTCAAGCGTTTCATCCTTCGCGGTCAGCATGATGACCGGCGTGGCGTTTTTAGCGTCGCGCATTTTTTTTACCACTTCGAACCCGGTAAGTCCCGGCAGCATGACGTCAAGAACGACAACGTCGTATTGCCCGCTCATGGCGTAATCGAAGCCGTCGGAACCGTTGTGTACCATATCCACAGCATATTTTTGTTCTTTCATGATCTGCCCCAGCGCCTGCGCGAGGCGGATCTCATCCTCCACAATCAGTATATTCATCGGCGATGCCTCCATCTTCATTATAATCAGTATAGCAAATCCGATACAGCGTTTCAACGCAAAGCTAATTTCCTATTTTGAAACACCATTTTTCATGATATAAGGCTATCATAAATGTCTGAAATTAGTCTGAACACGTTTTTTCAGAGTGATTTCAGTAACCGCGATTACAATAGAGCCAAATCAAGCAAGCAGCCGATACATAAAAGAGCAAAAAACAGCAAGGAGGATCATCATGGCTCAGACAATTTTTGAGAGATATGAAAAGAAATATATACTCGCCTCTTCGCAATACGAAGCCCTTCAGGCAGTCCTTGAAGGAAAAATGAATCCGGACGCGTACGGGCGCTATACCATATGCAATCTGTATTACGACACAGACCGGTTCGACCTGATCCGGGCTTCCATCGAAAAGCCGGTCTACAAGGAAAAGCTCCGTATGCGCTGCTACGGTATTCCCAGCGACGAAAATCCCGTCTTTCTGGAGATGAAAAAGAAATATGACGGCGTTGTGTACAAGCGGCGCGTAACCTTGCCCTACGCCGACGCGAAGCGCTTTATAAAAACCGGCGTCTGCGAGACAGGGGATTCGCAGATTATGGACGAGCTCCGCTATTTCATGAGGACATACCCTGTGGAGGAAAAAGCCTTCATCTGTTATGACCGGGCCGCATTAACCGGCATTGAAAATCCGGAGCTGCGGGTGACGTTTGATTCCAATATACGGTTCCGACAGACTGAGCTCGGCCTGGACAAGGGAACCTTCGGAATCGACATTCTGGATTTTGGTGAGCGTCTCATGGAGATCAAGGCTCCCGGCGCACTCCCTGTTTGGCTGGGGAGGGCGCTCAGTGAGCTTAAAATCTTCCCGACGTCGTTTTCTAAATACGGTAACTGTTATTCCCGGTATCTTTCCGGACAGTACCTTGGAAGGGAGGCTGCCGCCAGTGCTTGATACCTTGACAGTAAGTATTATACAGGGGTCCCTTACTCTTGGAAGCGTTCTGCTCTGCACCGTGACCTCCCTGATCCTTGGGCTTGGCGTCGCGTATGTGTATATGGCGGAGAAGAAATACAGCAAGGGCTTCGCCGTAACGCTGGCTCTGTTGCCCGCCATGGTGCAGATTGTGATCATGCTGGTCAACGGCAACCTTGGCACCGGCGTCGCGGTGGCGGGCGCGTTCAGCCTCATCCGGTTCCGCTCGGTGGCGGGGAGCGCAAGGGATATCGGAACGATCTTTTTTGCCATGGCCATCGGCCTCGCGACCGGTATGGGATACCTGTTCTACGCGGTTCTGTTTTTCCTCATTATTGGCCTTGTGAGCCTTCTGCTGACCCGCAGTAAATTTGGCGGCGAGAAGCAGGATATACGGATACTCCGGATCACAATACCCGAAAACCTGGATTATGAGGGGCTGTTCGACGATCTGTTTACGCGGTATACTGACAGTGCGGAGCTTGACCGCGTAAAAACCACAAATATGGGAAGCCTGTACGAGCTCAGCTATAATGTGCAGCTCAAAACACCCGCTGTACCGAAAAAATTCCTGGACGAGCTGCGGTGCCGCAACGGCAATCTGAACATTGTGTGCGGCCGCCCCCAGACCTCAAAAGATGAACTGTGAAGGAGGATATGATTATGAGACGAAAATTTCTTTCGATGGCATTAGCGTCGCTGCTGCTGATCAGCTTAGCGGCTGGCTGCTCGGATGCAAATAACCCCGCCGTTACAAACGCAGCCGCGGCTGCAAACGATACCTCCGATACGGCTGCTTCCACGGCCGCCGGTACAATAAATGCGGATACTTTATCACTTACCGGCGTCAGCGCTATCACAGAAAAGCTGAAGGACGAGGATACGGACAGCTCTTGGGATGCCTCCACATCCACACAAATCACGCTGGCAGGTTCGACCGCGACGGTGTCCGGCAACGGCGCAACGGCATCGGGCGGTACTGTGACTATTACCAAGGCCGGAACCTATGTGGTCAGCGGTACGCTGTCAAAAGGACAAATACTTGTAAACGCCGCGAAGGACGACCTTGTACGGCTGGTTTTGAACGGCGCGGACATAACAGCGGACACAAATGCCGCGATCTACGCCGCACAGGCCGACAAGCTGGTCATCATACTTGCGGACGGCAGCACAAACACAGTTGCGGACACAGCCGCCTACACCTACGCGGATACCGAAAAGGAAGAGCCAAATGCGGCGATATTCAGCAAGTGCGACCTGTCAATCAACGGCACGGGGACTCTTAATGTGACAGGTAACTTCAATCACGGTATTGCCACCAAAGACGATCTTGTCATAGCCGGGGGCAATATCACGGCGACCGCCGTTAATGTTGCCATGCGCGGCAAGGATTCTGTGACCGTCCTGGACGGCGTGTTGAACCTGACCTCCCTCACCGGAGACGGGCTTAAGTCCACAAATGATACCGACGCCGACAAGGGCTGGATTCTCATCAAAGGCGGCGAGTTTAACATTACGGCGTACAACGACGGCATACAAGCGCAAACAACGCTGCAGATCGATGGCGGCACATTCAATATCGCCACCGGCGGCGGCTGGCCGGGCGGCAGTCTGAAAAGGGGCTCCCACGCCAGAAACAACGACGGGGTCGTCTCCGGCTCCAATCCGACCGATGGGAGCTATAAGGGTATAAAAAGCGATGGGGCAATCGTTATTAACGATGGAACGTTTACTGTTTCTTCCTACGATGATTCTGTTCACAGCAATGGAGATATAACTATAAATGGCGGCAGCCTTACGGCGCAAAGCGGCGACGACGGCATACACGCCGACGGTACCGTTACAATAAATAACGGGACCATCGATATTAAGAACAGCTACGAGGGTATTGAAGGCGCGTTCATTAACCTGAACGGCGGTAAAATCAGCGTTTACTCTACTGACGACGGAATCAATGTGAGCAGCTCGTCCGGGCTTTTAACCATCAGCGGCGGCGATATCTATGTCAACGCCGGCGGCGACGGTATTGACTCAAACGGCAGCGCCGTGATGACAGGCGGCACACTCTACGTGGACGGCCCGACCTCCTCCGGCGACGAAGCGATAGACACCGAAAGAGGCTTCAGCATAAACGGAGGAACCCTTGTCGCCACAAGCGCCGTGGCAGCTGGAAACGTAAGCACCAGCTCTGCGCAGCCCGCTATAAAATTGAGCGTCCAATCACAGGCGGCGGGCGCGGCCATAACCGTTAAATCTTCGAGCGGTACCGTATTGGTAAGCTATACCCCGCAAAAAAGCTATTCCTCCGTGCTGGTCAGCTCGCCGGATATAAAAACTGGTGAATCGTACAGCGTATACGTGAACGACACATTGGTCGGCACCGCGACCGCGGCGATCGGTACCAGCGGAGGTGCCGGCGGCGGTATTGGCGGAAATCAAGGTGGCCCGGGCGGTCAGGGTGGCAGACAAGGCAGACCATAACAACGAGGAGGTGTTATGCAATGAAACGAATCGCACATCGGAGGATTGTCCTTTGTCTGGTTGCCACTATTGATCTTTGCTCTGGCGGGGTGTCCCGGCGGCGATGACAATACGGAGCGATTGGAAACATCCACAGGAAGAACAGTCATACAGGCTAGTTTTAATAAAAATCACTTAGAAGAGGAGGCATTCTCATGAAAAACACGTTATGGAAGAAATTGTTAGCGGTAATCTTATCATTGGCGATGACGTTTGGCGGATTGACGGGCGGACTGGTCACAGCCTTGGCGGCGGAAACCGAGATGGGGTATGAACAGCTATTCGAAGGAGATGGCATTATCAATGCTTATGTCACCATTTCTGACGAGGATTGGCAAAGCATACTTGAAAGCCCTTTGGATAAGGACTACAAAAGCGTAACCGTCGAAATTAACGGCATTACACTTGAAAATGTAGGCTTCAGCACAAAAGGAAATTCAACCTTGACTTCTGTAGCCTCTATGGCAGATTCGGACAGATACAGCTTCAGATTTAAGTTTGATAAATTTGATAAAGACCAGACCTATCTCGGACTTGATATGCTATGTATGCATAATAATTATACCGATGCGTCATTTTTAAGGGAATACCTGCACTATGAGGCGTTGCGGGAAATCGGCGCACCTACGCCGCTGACTGTTTTTATAAATTTATATATAAACGGTGAACTGGTTGGTTTTTATACGGGTGTTGAGGGAGAAAAGTCCAGCTATCTGGAAAGGAATTTCGGCGAAGAAGAGGATTCCGTTCTTTATGACACTGACTCAGGCGCCGACCTTGTTTATAAGGAAAATGATGATTATTCAAAATATGAGGTTGACAAAGGGTCTGACGAAGACAATGCAAAACTCAAAAACCTGATTTCAGTCTTAAACGATATGCCTTATGGCGAAAAAGGCAATATAGAAAGCGTACTGGATGTAGAAAGCGCGTTGAAATATATCGCGGCAAATGGCATTCTTGGAAATTATGACAGCTACAACGGCGACAAAAAGCAAAACTACAAGCTGTACGCCGGAAGTGATGGCGTTTTCTATGTAATACCTTGGGACTATAATATGTCCTTCGGCGGATATGGCGGCAGTGGAGAAGGTATGTATTCGGTGAGCATAGAAGAGCCCGTTTACGGCACGACTATGGAAAAATCACCTCTGATTGACAAGCTTTTGGCCGTCCCCGAATATTATGAAAAATATTTGGAATATGTAAACCGGCTTGTGGATTATATGGAGGGGATCGAAGACAGGATCGTTGAGCTCGGGGACTTGATTCGCCCATATGTGAACGCGGATCCCACGAAGTTTTACACAACGGAGCAGTTTGAGGAACAGCTTACGTTCAACGATTCCTTCTCATCGGCGACCGGCGGCGGTAACATGGGTGACAGATCGGAAGGTTTTGAACCCGGTGAAATGCCCGATGGTTTCAACCCCGGCGACAGACAGCAGGGTCAGCCCGGTGAAATGCCCGAAGGCTTTGAACAGGGCGACAGACCGCAGGGGGTCGAAATGCCTGACGGCTTTGAACAGGGCGACAGACCCGAAGGTATGGGCGGTGGAGGCGGAATGGGCGCGTCCGGCTCATTGATGACATTCGCGTTAAACAGGCTCGCAAATCTACAGGAACAGCTTGGACGAGATGTTATAGCGTTGCCAAATACTGCGGGTACTTCCGACACCCCTTCCTCATGGGCCACCTCGCAGGTAAACGCCGCTATTGCCGCAGGCATTGTGCCCGAAGCTCTGCAATCGAAGTATACAACCGCTATCACTCGTGCCGAATTCTGTGCTCTTGCCGTGGCACTCTATGAGAAAGTAACGGGCAAGGAAATTACCGAGCGTGTGCAATTCAGCGATACCACCGATGTAAATGTGGAAAAGATGGCTGCCCTCGGTGTTGTCAGTGGCGTAGGTGATGATAAATTTTCACCTGACAGCTCCATGACCCGCGAGCAGGCTGCGACAATGCTCTCCCGCTTGGCAGCGGTTATCGGGAAACCTTTGACCGAGCAAGCCCCGGCCTTTGCCGACAATGCCAATATATCCTCATGGGCTGCTTCGGCCGTTGGCGAGGTACAGGAGGCGGGGATCATGAGCGGCGTGGGAAACAACACCTTCTCACCAGCCGCCGACTACACCCGTGAGCAGAGTATCATTACCATAATGCGGCTGTTTGACATTGTGAAGTAAGCACTTCATTGTAATTGACACAGGTAACAGGCTATACGGTGAACCGGACATCCCGTTGTTCTACATGGGTTTTTGATTGTAAGAGAAGCGCTAAACAGGCGACTGAACTATTCTGCAATATAAACAGCACAAAGCAGGCTGACGGGTTCAGCCTGCTTTCGTTTCCGATGATCCGTTATTCCTCGCCAGCCTGCTCCTCCAGCCACAACTGCGCTGCCAACCTACTCGTCTCCACATCCCTATGCGTCAGGCAGTACAGCAGATCACCCGTCAGCCCCTGCAAAAACCCCGCCATCGGCGTGACGATGAGGAACCTCTGCCGGAGCAGCAGGTTCAGCCGCTCCATCTCCTCCTCGCCGCCAAGCATGGCGCTGATCTTTCGGTACAAATCCCGCAGATAGACGATGTCGAAAACCTCCCGCTGTTTTTCTTTCTGCCGCTGATAGTACCCCGCCGCTGTGTGCTCCAGAAAATCTCCGGCCAGAGCGATACAGTAGAGGCTCTGCTTCGTCGGCACCTCCAGATACTCCAGCGGGTGCGAGCCGATATACTCTTTCACCTTTTCGTACAGCGGGTGATCCGTGCAGTCGGCCTTGCCGTCCATGACGGAAAGGCACAAATGCCGCAATTCCGATGAAGCTTGAAATCCGCGCTCCGCCGCGTCGTAAAGCAGCGTCGCGTTGGCGGCCTCCAGAATGATGGAGATGTACTTGTCCAGCAGGTAGCCCTGTTTGCCGAGCCGACTCCGTATTGTAACCGCGAGTTCCAGAAACTCATTCATCGTGCGGTTCAGGTGCGCGGTCTCGACCTTGCCGAAAATGTCCTCATAGTCCCAAAATGTGTTCATGCTCTCCGACCTTTCTTGCTTAAGATCGGAAGAACTTCCATAAAAGGCGCATACAAAGGCGAGGGCTGATGCCCATAAGTGTTCTTTGGAACACTTTACCCATCTGCATACGCCGCAGGTCCATCTTGTGCAACAGCAAAAAAACAGATATAATAAATCTGTCATGGCGCCGTTTTACGGTTGTGCAGAGGTGCTTACTCACCTTTTCGCAGGGCTCGGTGTGTTCCAGCACACCGGCCTGCCATGACGCTTTTTATTGGAAAAACTCCCGTCTGTGGTATGTAAGCTCTGAACGGGAGAATTGTCAAGATAAAGATCATCCAAAGCGGCTGCCCGGATAATTTAGGCAAGAGCAGCCGCCTTGCGGTAAAAAACAGAAAGAAAAAACGGCTAACCGCGAAATTACCCGGTCAACCCAACGCAACGCCATGTCCGCCGCTGTATGCCCTTGTGTGGCGATTTTCTGCCCCGATAGGACTTACCCGCCGAAGCAACCAAAAACCGAAATTGACCCCTTTATGCCCGTCTGTGGCCCGCTGAGATGCGGGCTACGGTTGTGCATCACGCTTTTTCTGCCGGGAGCGCTTCACATTCTCCACGTTGCGGCAGGATTCGGAACAATATCGGGACCGGGTACCCGCGGATACAAGCATTGGATTATGGCAGTGCTCGCACAGCCTAATCGCTGGCCGGGGATTCTGAAGCAGCTCCATAAACAGGATATCCACAGCGGCTTTCAGGCTGTCAAAGTGCCACACACTTCTGACCTGCCCATCAAATATCAAGCCTGACTTGGCGTTGCCAAGCGTGTACTCAAAGGGGTCGCATTGATAAGTTCGGAGCAGCATGCGGTAAAGCAAAGAGGCGTAGTTGATAATCCACTCCACTTGTTCCGCATACCCCGGCTCAAACAGCGGCCACAACGAGCCGGGAGGCCTTCTCTCCCAGCGGTCGGTCATCCGCATTTCATGCCCCCTTTTCACACGGTGAGAGCAGAGGTCAAAGGGAAAGAACAAATCCATCAGCTCGGCTTCGTGGAGCGCCTTACGTCCCAGTACATTGTCCGGATAAAATTTGACCGTGGAATCTTCGTATTCCTTCTGAATGACGGCCTGCCCAAAACCCAGCAGCCCAAATTGGCTGCAGAAGTCCAGCACCTGTTCCCCGGACGGCGCAAATCCGATCCGCAGCAGCGCAAGCAGAATTTCATCCCGGCAATCAAAAGGATTGTATGTGACGAGTTCCCCTTCACGGGAAACGACATACAGTCCTTTTTCTCTGTGCGCTTTCAGTTTGTAATCGGGATACCTCATCCACGATGTAAAATACCGGATCGCCATAGCGCACCTCTCAAAACTTTGTTAATAGATAATATATCACAACTATTATCAGTACACAAGAAAACGAAAAGCCTAAAACTTCAGAGAAAAAGTCTACAGAGAAAACGACGTTTTTCTCTCGGCGTTATCCATAATCAAATATCTTCCAACAGGCATTCTGTTTGTGCAGGACGATGAAATTTCACGAATCACTAAAATTTGTTTTGTTCAACACCTGTTCTCAACGGCCTAAGTAAGTGGAGGCGCTTTTATGTCTTTACTTTCAAATACAAAGGAGGCCGCACATGAACGAAAGACGATTCAAAACCATTGACGGCGAGACGCTCATGACCATGCCGCTGCAACCCCTCAATTTTATCATCGACACTTTCCTGTCGCCAGGGCTGCATCTGCTGGCGGGCGCGGCGAAGGTGGGCAAGTCCTGGCTGGCGCTGTGGCTGTCGGTGGCGGTTGCGAAGGGCGAGGACATCTGGGGTATGAAGACCCGCCAGGGCACAACGCTCTATCTCTGTCTGGAGGACAGCACTATCCGCATCCAGAACCGCCTGTTCGAGATCACCGAGGACGCACCGGACAGCGTCCACTTCACTACCGACGCCCATATCATCGGTCAAGGGCTGGAGGAACAAATCGAAACCTTCATACAAGATCATCCTGACACCGTGCTGGTCATCATCGACACGCTGCAGATGGTGCGCCGCGCCGTGTTCGACACAAGCTACGCAAACGATTACCGCGAACTGAGCGCGCTGAAAAAGCTTGCCGACCGCCACGGCATCGCAATTTTGCTCATTCACCACCTGCGAAAAGAAAATGACAGCGATACCTTCAACCGCATCTCCGGCACGACGGCGCTGCAGGGTGCGGTGGATTCCAGCTTCACGCTGGTGGAGGACAGGCGGGGCAGCGGCAAGGCAATCCTCTCCTGTATCGGGCGTGATATTGAGTTCAGAGAACTGGAGCTCAAACGCAACGGTGAAAATGTGTGGGAGGTTGTCTCCGACAGTTACGAGCGACCGGAGGTACTCAAGGACAATATTATTTTTCTTCTTTCTGAGTTTATGCGGGAGAGAAGCGAGTTTACCGGAACGCCAACCGAGGTGGCGGAGCTGCTCAGCGCCGGCAGTGACGATCCTGTTTCGGCGAAGGCACTATCCAAACGGCTGATGCTAAACAGTGACGATCTCAAGGCGGCTGGAATTTCCTTTGAAAGCCGCCGCAGCAACGGCAAACGCCTCATCACCCTGCGCCGCGTGAGTGACGATAGTGACGATGAAACGGGGGGCGCCCCCGCTCCCCGGACGATTGACCCTGTTGACCCTGCCGCCGCGACAGGATAGGGCGTGTCGCCGCCTGTGTCGCCCCATGTTGCCCTTTTCAGGGCGCAGGTGGGGCTGGGATACCATTGGGGCATGGTCCAGCGATTTTTGGCGGCGTTTGCGGGGAGTTTCCGAGGCGGCTAAAGTTACACAGATATCCTGCACCGGAAGCTGGCATAATTGTGCCAAAATCCTGAGTGAACCCACCGGTCGAAAATAGTGCGGGATAAAGGAGCGGTGTCGCAAGCGCCACTCGCTCCGGATCACACCGCCCCGCAATGCGGGTCGGGGAGCGGGTTTGCGGGGTTTAAACCCAGGGGTGAACCGAGGAGGTCGGAATGATATCATTTGAGCCCTTGCGGACGTCCAAAGCGAAGAAAACCCGCTGTAACAAAGGGAAAGCCGGAAGTCCCGCATGAAATTCCGGTAGATTGGAGGAAAATGATGAAACAGAACATTGAGAAAATAACGGTCTCTCTGCCCGAAGAAACGCTTCGCATTGTCGATGATAACCGCCTACGACTTGGATTTGAGAATCGTTCTACGCTTATCGATACAGCGCTTCGTGAATATATCAGCCGGTGTTTACTGAAGGAAACGGGACGGCCCGATGAGCGAATCCTGCCCACCGACATCAAAAATATGGAAGATCATCTGGCAAGGCTGTCTTTCAAAATCGCTGTGGAGCTTGCCCAAATGAATCTTTTAATGGCCTCCGCATTCATGCTTGAAAACGCGGATATCAGGAATCTAAGAGACAAGGCGGTAAAGCTTATCAAACAGACTCGCGGATATATTCCTCTCTCTACCGCCAACAAAAATGCGCTTGAAATTGATATAGACCCTGATAATGATCTGCTTGGTTGTATGCATAAGCATGTCTACCAGACCGCAATTCGCAATACGCTTTTCAATATCACCTGCGAAGGCGACGGTGTGGATGAGGCTACGATGGATAAAATATTACGAGCCATTCAGTACACCGTCATCAATTCGAACGAACGGAAGGAGAGCAGCACATTATGATTACTTCTGAATTTAACAAGACCTACCAAACCCAAATCGGCGACACCGTCTACACCATTACCAGTGAGGTGACTCCACCCCGCCTCCGGCCCCGTTCGCCCCCACAGACAGCAAGCAGAAACGGCGGGAGGCCCTCAAGAAGCTGGCACAGGGACATAAGCTCCGCAGCGAGCAGGAGCATGACTTTGAGCAGACCATGTAAAGGAGATTAAGATGAAATATTATATTCCAAGCCGGTTGTCAACAAGAGCACACACCATTGGCAAAACGGAGTTTATTGTGATGAGCAGCTTTTGTGGATATGAGACCATCATGCAGAAGCTGACCCGCTTGATGGAGGACGAACTGGACGAATCGCCGGAGATTGAAAAACCTCCGGTTCCCTCAGAAAAAACACTGGATATATGCGGGCGATAGCGATATACTGTGGCTGATGTCCTATCGCTGCTGCGGAAAGGAGCGTAAATGAACAGCAGACAGCAGATATACAACGCAGGGCTTTACTGCCGCCTTTCGGTGGATGATTTGAATGCCGGCGAAAGCGGTAGCATCCAGACGCAGAGGGCCATGCTTACGGATTATTGCAGGCAGAATGGGTTTCACATCGTGGACTATTACATCGATGACGGAGTCAGTGGAACCAGTTTTGACCGGCCCGGGTTTCAGCAGATGATTTCGGATATAGAGATGGGCAGGATCAATATGGTTGTCACCAAAGACCTGTCCCGATTCGGCCGCAACTATTATGAGGCCGGGCGATACATGGACAAGTTTTTTGTGGAGAAGGGCGTTCGCTTCATTGCCACGCAGGACGGTGTGGACACCATCCGAAAGGGCTTCGACATTTCGGTGCCCATGCGCAACATTATCAACGATTTTTACGCCCGCGATGTTTCCCAAAAGACGAAGGCCGCAAAAGAGACCCGCGCCAAACAAGGGATGTTTCTCGGCTCAAAGGCACCATACGGATATATCAAAGACCCTCAGAATCGGCATCATCTGATTGTTGACCAAGAGGCCGCCGATGTAGTTCGTAAGATTTTCAAGATGGCCTCCGAGGGTTCCGGCTACAACAAAATTGCCCGGACGCTTCGGGCGGAGAGTGTTATGAATCCCTCTTCATATTACAAGCAGAAGAACCCGGAATACGACAAGCAGGAACACTTTAAAATACAGTGTCAGTGGCATGTGACCTCAGTGCAGAAAATCCTTGAGAATCCTGTCTACCTGGGATGCCTTGTGCATGGCAAGGTAGAGACATTAGGTGTCGAAGGCAAGCGCATCAAAAAAGACCCCGACGATTGGATTACTGTTGACAACACCCATGAGGCGCTTGTGGATATGGAGACATGGACGCTGGTGCGGAATCATCTCTCCAAAAAGCGCAGGGAGCGGAAAACGGGCGAGACTCAGATGTTTGCGGGATTACTGTACTGCGCCGACTGCGGCTCCGCCCTCTCCTTCTCGGCGGTCAAGCGCAAAACCAAGTCGGATGGTGGCCAGTATAAATGCTGGTATTATATGCGCCATGGCAAGGAGTATTGCACTGCGCACTACATTAGCCTCGATCAAATCACCGAGATTGTTCTGACCGATATTCGGCGGCACGCAGGTCTCGCGGCGAAGTTTAAGGAACAGTATTTATATCGCCTGCAGCAAACCGCAGCCGAAAAAGAAGAGCAAAACCTCAAACGTGAACTCCGGGAGGCGCAGAAAATGAGAAAGCGCGTTGCCTCACTGGATGGCATCATCAAAAATCTGATCGAGAAGAATGCTCTTGGCAAGATACCAGATGAGCGGTTTTATGACCTGTCCGCCGAATATGAGCGGGAGCAGAAAGAACTCAAGGATAGCTTGACCTCGCTGGAATCCCGCATCCAACAGGCCAAAGAGGACGTGCATAACGCCGAGCGGTTTGTGGGGCTTATCGCCAAGTACACCGACCTGCAGAAACTGAATTCAAAGATACTGCACGAGCTTATTCAGCGCATCAATGTTCATGAAAAGCAGGTTGACGCGGAGGGCAACGTGACCAAGGCGGTCGAGATCGCCTATAATTTTGTGGGTTATATGGAACTTGAAATTTAGGTGTTTATCCACCACCCGAGGTCGAGGGTTCGATCCCCTTACGGTCCACCAATCGGCCCAAAGACGAACACCTACTTTTTCAAAGGCGGCTTTGCCGTTACGGTGTGGTTCTAAGGGCAAACAGAAAGAGCAGACAAGGATTTAACGCCTTGTCTGCTCCTTTGTTATGTGGGATTATTTCTCTTTCTGCTTAGGTGCTTCTTGCTGTGCCTGCCACTCGGCAAATTCCCGTTGCCCCTGCTCACTCTCGTAATATTTCCGTATCTCTGGAACGGGGAAGCGGGCAAAGGAATCTATATTGGACTGGGGAAGCTCAATTTCTGTATGTTGGTCGGTATTGGGGATTTCTTTCTTCGCCATTAAAGTCCTCCATATTCAATTTTCAAAGCCCATGATCGGGAGCGCGGAAAGGGGTTCACGCTCCCGCACAGGCTAAAGGGGTTATGCTGCGTTGAACTTGAGAATTGCGCTTATCAGCTTAGTTTTCAGCGTTCCGCGTAATTCATTGTCCACGCACAAATAACAGTTGCCGTTCTCGGGGCAACCCCGCCTTGCTGACAAGGCGATTATGTAGCCCTCGTAATACTCTTCAGGACTGTGTTGATCGCGTCCACATGGCCGCTTGTCGCCGCGACAATCATAGGAAAGGTCAGCAGGATTATGTCGCGCCGGTCTGCCGGTAGTGTCTGCAAGGCTTCTGCAATCAGCTCGTCCGATACCGCGATTTCATAGCCCAAGACGTTGAAGGTGTAAGCGTCTTTGAAATACTCATCCGTAACGGCCAGCTTCGCCAAGTCCTGCTCGGTCAGCTCGCTCAAAACGATCTCGCGTTCCCCGCGCCGTTTTATCCTGCGGTAGCAATCGCGGGCGGTCAGCTTCAAGGTCTTTTTGCAATAGCTGTCAAATTGGTGCTGTATGTGTTCTTCAAAAGATTGAGGCCCCATGTTTCTCACCTCCT
>Ga0153924_1000041_pt1 | contig 101993 bp, 122 predicted proteins | sample TSNJ008MetaG_FD_104709 | JGI IMG/M metagenome (GOLD analysis project Ga0153924, IMG submission 104709) | Attine ant fungus gardens microbial communities from New Jersey, USA - TSNJ008 MetaG | ecosystem: Host-associated > Fungi > Mycelium > Unclassified | place: USA: New Jersey, Wharton State... | reverse complement strand
GGCTTTGGTATCATGCTACGATTATCATCATAGATGGCTCCTGCCAGCCTATCGAAAAGATTTTTCACGGGTGCGGGTACATTAGCAAAATAAGTTGGACTGCTAATAATAACAAGGTCACAATCAATCAACGATTGACATATATCTTGTAAATCATCCTTTATGATACAAACACCATTCTCCCTGCATTTCATGCAGCCCGTACAGTTAGCAATACTTTTCTCAAATAGGTTCACCCGTATAACTTCATAATTAAGCGTCTCGGCTTGCTTAATCGCAATATCAAGCATTTTGGATGCGTTACCGCTTGCTCTGGGACTTCCTAAGATTGCGAGTACCTTTTTCATACGCTTACCGCCAAAATTATCCATGACCTTTATCCTCCTATTTGGTGGTAATATCGTCTAATGTGCTTTCTAACAGGCTGTCATCGTAAGCAACAATCTTATTCGTTACAAGCAGTGAATATCCCTGAATGAATGCCCATAGCTTGATACTAAGCGTTTCAGTATCGACTTTTACTCTGTTCTCATGGACAAATCGACTAATCAACTCTTTATACTCTTTCAAAAATGAATACGGTGTATCCACATCAGTAGTCAAATCTTGATAGGCTTTTATTCCATAGGGACTAAAAAAAAGGAAATCCATCAACAATGGCTTGCTCTCAAACATTTGCAATATTGTTTTCCCGAATAAAAACAAATTGTGCTTTGCGTTTATACTGTTGCCCATTTTATCTCTTTCCGCTTGATAGAACTCATAAACAACATGGGATACTCTAATCAAAACGGTGTTCAACAAATCATCTTTTCCTTGAAAATGCCTATAAAGTGCAGCGGCAGAAATACCTTGCTTTTTTGCGATTTCTCGTAGAGATATATTGACGTATCCTCTTTCTGATATTTCATCTATAACAAAACTTATAGTACGCTCTTTAGTATCCGTTTTTCTATTATCCATCATTGCATCCCTCCTGAGAATATGTTATCACTGTTAACCTAAATTATCAAGTATTTTTTCGCTTTTACACAGGTTTTGTTTTAGGGATATATAAAAAAACACAAAACCCTGTACGGGAGCATGGAAAAAAGCCATGCTCCCGCACAGGCTGCAAGCAAATCTTAGATCCTAATTTTCCGAACGCAGTTAATAAACGTCAGCCATAGCTCCTGATGCAGGTCTTCATCGAAAACACCGTTCACGATGGACTCCTTTATCAGTAGCGGCTTGTACATGGCCGCAATCTCGGTCAGGGCATGGGCGTCGCTTTCCTTTGCCCGGGCCAGCAGTTCCATAAAATTCATTCGTCCTCACCTCCCAGTTCCTTTCTCAATCGGTTCAGCATCCGATAATAAGCCGCTGCCACCGTGTTGTACTCGATGTCGAGCTCCGCCGCGATCTCCACAAAAGACCGGCTTTCCAGCACCTTTGAGAGAAAGATGTACAAGTCTCGTTTCTTCGCCTGCTCCAGCGCACGTTGCAGCTTTATGTTTTCAAGCTGATCCGTCAGCGGCAGGCTGAGTAGCATGTCAGGCTCCGCTTGAATGTCTGCCAGAGGATAAGAGTCCTCGATTTCAAGGGATATTTCATACTGCTGTAATTTGTACTTGGCCCGCAAATACTGAATCTTTGTCCTGCGTACCGCTGTCGCAAGATAAACCGTGAACTGACGGTGCAGGATGTTCGATTCATCGGCCCCGTTATTGTCGTTGTTTTTCCACATGGGCTTGTCCCTCCGTTTTTTGAGATTTTGATTGGCAAAATCCCAAAACGGAGGAGAGCGGCAGCCCACAAAATGATCTGGAGACAGAAAAAGACGGCCGATTTTACGAGTGTTCGTAAAATCGGCCGCCATAAGACGGTCTGTTCCATTAAGAAGTTCGCAGGGAGCGCGGCATCGGGAGGGCGGCGGTTTGCCGTCACTCCCGGGCGCCTGGGCGCCGCGTGTCCGTACCTCGCGGCGCGCTCCCTTCGTCTTGTAGTCTGTGTGTCCGGTAGGAGTAGACGCAAAACATGCGAACGTCTTAATGTCGTGGATGCTTTCATCCATAACATTTCAACTCCTTTTCCGCTTAGCAGCTAAGCGGTCGGCACACAAGCGGCGGTCACTCCCTCGGTCAGGTGATTCTGAGCGGAAGGCGGCGCCGCCATGCCGATATTTGATTTTCCATATTCAGTTGTCGGGGTAAAGGTATCGTTGTTTCTTCGGTACTGGTCAATGTCACCGTCTCACCGCCTTTCGTGGGGGTTTATTTGAATAGAGAAGATCGTGCCGGCAAACTCCTGTCGCCGCTGTTCACCTAAAACAGGGCGTAAAAAAAGAGCGCACTTATCACGCCCTCCGAAATCCTATTTTTTTGAGAAGGAACGCGGCGGCTTTGATTTTTATCTCAAAACCGCCGCATGGCCTCTTTTTGGCCGCAAAATACCATCTGCCACAACTGCGGTTTTTTTTATTTCCGCAAGGCAGCACTCCTTTAGTATCAAATTGTATTTATTTACAGCTTCGATATAATTTTTTCAATCCAATGTGAAATGTGTCCTTCACCACCCGTTATGATGTAAATGAAAACCAATACCGCAATGCAAAGAAGAATAATGCTAATGATATGCCAGTAGGTCAGCGGCTTTTTATCCGTTTTCTTTTTTTTGATATACTCGCTATTGTTTGTAACAACCCTAAAGGCCGCCATCATTACGCTTGAATACACAATCATAAAGGCACCAACCGCAAACAAGAGTAAAGGAATGGTATGGTAGCCTGTCATTCCTAATTTGAATATATCTTCAAGCAAGGTAGTGATTACCAAGCTGGCGAAGCCCAACCCTATTCCGGTGATCAATAATGCTATATACTTCTTTTTTAACTGGGTATATCTATTCCGCAGCTCGGTCAAGTAACCGTTATCTATAAACAACGGCTCCTCTGTAATTTTTTTGTATTTGTTTTCTTTGAAACAGGCAATTAAGATGGAGCCGATACCGGCAACAATCAAAAATACCGCCATGACCGAATAGAGCACAGGGATTTTAGGAAACAGCAGATACGGTGCGCCGCTCATCAGTATAAGAAATACACCCGATGCGATTGCCTTTACCACGTTACGCTCGTAAATCAAAAATCCCTCAATGCTCTCTTTGCTGGCATAATAGCCTTGCTCTTTTCCGCTTTCCGTACCATCCTCCTCACCCTTCAGTAAGTAGTCCACGGTAACACCGAAAAGATTACTCATTATCAGGAGCTTCTCCATTTCAGGGAAACCCTGATCATTTTCCCATTTACTAACAGCTTGTCTGGAAGTGTTCAGCTCACTTGCCAAACCCTCCTGTGACATGTTTTGGCCTTTTCTCAATGTATAAAGTGTTTTTCCAAATGACATGCGTTGTTCCTCCTAAACCACGGCCTATTCGCCTGAGTCTGCTTCCCATAGCTTGTAGACTATCCAAGTGTAATCCTTGTTGATTTTCTCGTCTACCTTATCAAAAAACTTACTGTCGCTGTTTCTGTTTTCCTCTAATTTATCAGTGAATTTGTCCGCAGCTTCTTCCAGATGATTGCTGCTTTGATAATTAAGTTCTGGAACATCTACACTGTCACAGGCTGTAAAGGTTAAACAAACAGCAGCAGACAATAATAAACCCAGCAAAGTTTTCTTCATGAAATATCACCTCCTTATGCTCAAAGACTATCAAAAAAAGGTGTCTATTTCTATCGGTTTGGCGTTGCGTTTTGTCAATTTCGCGTTGCAGATCTGCCGATTTAGCAGAAAACTCCTATTTATAGTGTATGGTCGTAAGCGAAAGACCGTCTGCCACAACTGCGGTTTTTTTATAATCGCAGGGCCGCACTCCTTACTTCAATAAGCAATAATATCAGTACCACTCCTATAAAAAGGTTAGACACGGAAAAAAACTAATGCTACAAAGGCAAGCCCCAATATTATACTGATTCGTGCTGGCATATGTTTTTTTCCATATAGAGCTGCTTGAATAATACATAAAAGCAACATGCCGCCCGCGAACAAGCCGGATATAATAACTTTTGATTCATAGCCTTGATAAATTGAAAATGCTGCGAAAAGGGCAATAGCGCCTAATGCTATTGACACTACTATCTTGATTATCCACGCCCTATTGCTGGCAAATGCCGGGAAATCTCCATGAAACTTCTTTGCGACTCCCAGTCCTTTACCTCTTGCCACATTTACTAAAAAAAACAAATTCGCCCCTATTTCAATCAAACCGACAATAAACATAACCCACATTGTAACTCTCATTTTAAGCCTCCTTGTAATCCTTCTACATCGGATAATTCATATATTACTTTTACTAATCCAAGCCGTTAATAATTCAATAAGCATAAAAAACACACGAATAACTTCAGTTTTTCATGTCATCTATTTCGCCTCCCAAATTTGTTATGATTGTATTTAAGCATTTAATAAGAATATCTTTATCAGAATTAGATAAGCCTTGTAGTGCGAGACAATTTACGCTTTCAGCTAATGAGGAAACCTCGTTTACAATCGCAAGTGCAGTCGGCAAAATTTTCACTATATAACTTCTACGGTCACTCTCAGACAATTCCTTTTGTACTAATTCTTTTAATATTAGTTTATCAATAATAGTTCCACATGTAGCTCTGTCAGTATTAGTTTTTTCAGCTATTTCGGCTTGAGATAAATTATTTTCTACTGATAATAGCTTTAAGACTGCCCATTGTGCAGTTGTAAGGCCATAGCTTTTAAGTTGCATATCAAGATTTCTTTTTATCAATCTTGCACTGGTGTTTAAGATATAACCCAAAGATTGCTGTATTTTCATATTATCCTCCATTTCAAGTAGGTATTTTTTTATTTTCAATTTGATATGTATACAAATAGTAAGTATACATATTATAGATCGAATCGCCTATCTTTGTCAAGAAATGTTTTTTTGTTCAGGTGCTATTATGCGAAATGAAAAAGTGCGGGAGCGTGGAAAGGAATACACGCTCCCGGTACGGGTTAAAGGTTATGTTCATATTTTATTGTAGATTTTGAGATTCATACCGATTCCGGTAGCGGTAATATGTTGTCGGCTTCATTCCAAGCTTTCGCTGCAATTCGGAGGGTTTTAGCTGTCCGGCAAGAACTTTACGGTAGGCATCGACAAAAGCATCCCATTCGACTGCTGGGGGCCGGCCGTAATCGTCCCATTCGCCGCGGCGCTTTTTAGCGTTGATTCCTTCACGCTGCCGCTTTTCCTTTTTTTCGATCTCCACCTGGGCAAAAACGGCGTACATCTCAATCAGCATGTTATTGATGGTCTCCATAATCATTTTTGCCATGCTGTTTTCCATCTTCGAAAAATCCTGCTGCGTTGTCGGGATCTCCAGAATGATGACATAAACGCCGCGGTCCCTGAAAAACTGAAGCTCCTTCAATATCTCAGGCTTATTCCGGCCGAGCCGGTCCATCTCCGTAATAATCAGCGTGTCGCCTGACTGGATGCGGTTCCGTATGAACATATACTCAGGCCGGTAAAAATTTTTGCCCGTCAGCTTGTCGCAGAACACATCCCCGGCCAGCCGGATATTATTTGCCTTGCAATATTCTTCAATTTCATATACACCTCTGTCTTCATGCTGCTTTTTCGTGCTAATCCGGTGATAAGCGTAGTGTGCCATGAAAATACCCCCGTAAACCTGCCAAAATGTCAACAAGACTTTCGGTATATGCCATAAGTGAGAGTGTGGACATTTCGGCAGGTTATTTTCTTCGTTTTCCGTATATACCGAAATGTATACTTTCCGGTATATTACTATTTACGATTTCGGAGGACTCTTTTTCAACAGATTGGATGTTGCGCTTGATATTATTCGTGATGTGGAATATAATAAGGCATAATTGGATTGAATGGAGCGTTGGTTTGCCATGAATTTCGTATCTGCGAAAGAGATCGGTATGCGCTGGAGAATTTCGCCGCGCAGAGTTGCTATTTTGTGCAAGGCCGGCCGCGTGGAAGGAGCGCAGTTGATCGCCGGCGCCTGGATTATACCGGAAGACGCCGTAAAGCCGGAGGACGCCAGAATCAAAAGCGGTCGGTATATGAAGACGGAGCTGAAGGAGGGCGATTCAAATGAATAATGAAATTAGTACGAATGTATATCATCATATACGCGAAACCGTTTTGAATGCAAAAACAAAGGTCTATACCGCAGTAAACTTTGCTATGGTGGAAGCGTATTGGGAGATTGGCCGGGAGATCGTTGAAGCACAAGGTCAAAACCAGCGCGCAGAGTATGGAAAGCAGCTTTTGAAATTTCTTTCTGAACAACTGACGCAAGAGTTCGGAAAGGGATTTACCGAAACGAATTTGCGCTATATGCGACAATTCTATTTGGCATTTCCAATTCATCACACGCTGTGTGATGAATTGAGCTGGTCGCATTACCGTCTGCTGATGCGGATTGATGATGAGAACCGGCGCGCATTTTATCTGAAAGAGTGCGCCGATAGTAATTGGAGCGTCCGGCAGCTCGAACGGCAGATCAATTCTTTTTATTACGAACGTCTGCTGGCTGCCCAATCAGGCGGCAGGGACACCGTAAGAAATGAAATCCAAACGCTTGAACCGAAGACCGATCCTGATTACATCCTGAAAGACCCATACATCCTGGAATTTTTAGGGTTGAAAGAGAATAAGGCATACCTTGAAAAAGACCTGGAGCAAGCCTTAATTGACAACCTTCAGGAGTTCCTGCTGGAGCTTGGGAAAGGATTTTCTTTCGTGGCCCGGCAGAAGAGAATCACCATCGATGGCGATCATTTTTTTTTGGATCTTGTCTTTTATAACTACATTCTCAAATGTTTTGTGTTGATCGACCTCAAGACAGGGAAACTTTCCTACCAAGATGTGGGACAGATAGATTTCTATGTCCGATATTTTGAGGATAAAGTGAAGGCTCCGGACGATAACCCGACCATCGGCATCGTCCTGTGCTCCGATAAAAACGACACAATGGTAAAGTATTCGGTTTTGGCCGATAATGAGCGGCTGTTTGCCTCGAAATACATGCTTTACCTGCCCTCGGAAGAAGAATTGAAGCAAAAGCTGGAACGGGAGCGCCGCTTAATTGAATCATCAATAGAAGAAAACGAGGATCGAGCTCTTGATAACCAAGAGAATCCTTAAAACGCATAAAAAAGGGTGCGTTTGCACCGCGGATAGAGCGATAAAGTGAACGGACAGCATTTATTGTAGCGGAGGGAACAATGGATAGTTTATTAAACCTTCTTGTTGAAATAGAAAAGAGACCAGGATTATATATTGGGAATACCGATTTGACCTGTTTAAGTCACTTTTTGGGTGGTTATTGTTTTGCTAAAGCGGAGGACAATAGTGAATTTGGGAAATGGCTAAATAACGATTTTCGTGTTTTTTTAGCTGAGAGATATAACGATAACAGAACATATAACTGGGCAAGGTTAATTATTGAAAATGAAGTAGATGGAAACTCGACAGATGCGTTTTTTAGATTGCTCCATGAATACCTTAAAGACCACATAGTATGAGCAACATTTTCTTCATTCAATTTTGTTTCTCGATACACAACTGTGCGCGATAAGGTGCAGTAGAATTGTTAGCTACGGATGAGTAAATGCTTCTATGCTTCTTAGCGAGTTTATACTTTCGGAGGGAGTAGTCACATGAAGTTTGCCTTGAAAATAATACTTTTTCTTATAGTCATGATTGTTACACTGACGCTTGTGGTTATCGCTTATGTCTTTATTTTTGGGGATATGGGTCTGCCGTCCGAAGCCATCGGGGCTGTCGGTGGTGTCTTTTCGATTGCCGTCATGGGATTTTTATATTGGTTGTTTTTCGGGAAGCGGCAGTTGGAGGAACGGAAGCGTATGAGAGAACGCGAGGTTGAGGCGTTGAAACTTATGTCGATTCCAAACCCGCCGCCTGTGTCGCAGATGAGTTCAGAAGATACCATGCTGCACGAATCGAGCGGCGATGATACGCCGCTTTTTGAAATCTCCACGGACTACACGCCTGCGGATATTGAGAAAGCTACTGTTTTTATATCCCTCACCAATAGCCGGTCAAAGAGTATCCCGCGGCATTTCCCACTTATATTTGTTAGCGTGGTCGCTGCTCTGACATTATGTGCGGGTTTCATTTTCCCGGAGTTATGGAGGTTTTCTATACAGCTAATTATCACTGTTGCCGCTGGTGCTGTTTTATATGGACTTGCCATATGGGGTGCTAAACGCAATACTAAGAAAAATCCCCAATCGGGGAAGCTAACATATCATTTTTACAAAAGTTATTATCATTACCAAATTACAAATCACTCAGCGAAAACAGAGATAATCGTGCCTTACTCAGATATAATCACAATATTGCGAAGCCGTGATATGTATTTTATATTCACTGACAAGAAAATGCACTATTTCATCCCATGTGACGGCTCGTTTGACGCGGAAAGCTTGGAACAGTTTTTATTAGAGCGTTTTCCCTCAAAGTATTCAAGAACGGATAAATAGGATTATAATGCGCCTTAGTTTCCAAAGACATATCTACGCAGGGCCTTATACGACAGGCATATTTGATATATTAGAGCATAAAGGAGGAATTGGTTTGGAATTATTATCAGACAAAAAGTTATTGTATTATTTGCGATTTTACTCAATCTACCTTATTATTGTAAGTTTTTGTGTCATAGTATCATTGCTCGTCAGAGAGTCGGAGAGAGTAGTATCAATTATCGTATATTTCATGATGGGCATATGCGGCATAATATTAATAGTGCTATTGTCCAAAATAAAAAGGCGTTCTTCGCTTGAAAAGCATGTGTTTGTCGTTGCTGCAATTAGCACAACCTGTGATATGGTTACTTCAATCGTTTCGAGTAATGTACCAAAATTGGAGTATTCCTTTTCTTTACTGATTGCTTTTTCACTATGCCTATATAACTTGTATTTAAATAAATTACCCAATTCCAAACTTGTAAAGGCTTGTATGATAGTAACAATTATTATGGGGATATTGTCGGCTTTGAGTATAATTTATTTTTATTCAATGGAGCAACCGATTGATTTTGAAAATATATCATTTGTTGTTATGCTTGTTGTAGTAGCCTGCCTTTATATTTTTAATGCTCTGTTTTTCCAAATCAATGCGTACAGGCTGATGTTATCAAAGGCACGGTTTATGGAGGTATAATATGGGAACAACGCTTGCTAATCTACATATCTTGGGCGGCGATGAGCAACAGCTTCATACCCTACTGCCAAAAGCTACGGTGGGGAGTTGGTCTGCTCGATTCGTTTCCGCTTACTTCCAAGAGTTTGAGCCCAGGCTCAGCGAAAAGACAGCAAGGGCGCTGTCAAAGAAGCTGGTGCAGCCGGTCCTCCTCGCGTGGATTTTCGACAGCGATGCCGTTGGGTTCGTTGTCTATCAAGGCGGCAAGTCAATCGCTGAACATATTCTGGACCCGGAGGGTCACGACAAAATGGGTAATATCGCCCTTTTTTGCGAAAGCCTTGAGCTTCCTGCCGATGATGTTCCGCGACTGCGTGCCGTCTGGAAAAAAGGCGATGCGGAAGAACAGATGGAATTGACGGCATTGCTTCTCGGTTTGCCGCTGTACCACAGCTGCGATATGCTTCCGGATCAGCAGCATTTCCGCGATAGTGAGGCAGTGGATAAATGGATTGCCGAACGTCCTGCAACTCCGAAGATAAAAAGCGAAACAAAGGCGGTACTGGCGCAGGAGTTAACGCACTTCCGCAGGTATTATATCGGCGGTGGGGCGCAATATTGTAGTGCGGAGCCGTATGATGACGAATACTTCTGTGAAAAAATACAATTCTGGGTTCCAAATGAGGACGGAACACTTAGTCCCGGCTGGGCTACGGAGAAAAATCTACATTTTGAAGCATCGCAGGATAGGGTGCTCGGCATAGATATCGCCGGCGGCATGATCGGCTATGATTCCGCCGGGTTGTTACCTGTAGGATATAAAGTAAAAGATAAGGGTACACGATATCTCCTGCCCGATGGCGGGATTTTGTGGCTCTGTTATTCGAGCATCGAAATCGGCGCCATCCCGACTTTTATCCGCTGCGCGCCTGACGGCTCCGATCTGTGGCAGAAAAGTGGAGCATATCCGAACGCGACAATCTTCGCGTGTGAGAACGGCGAGATCATCTTCATTGACTCATCCCGCGATGCGCTTTGGCTGGAGCGTGTGGATTGGCTGACCGGCACGATGGTTGAAAGAATATCGCGTCCCTTCGGGCTGAATACCTGGAGCAAAGCCTATGACAACGGTTTTTGGTGGGTCGCCCACGACGGGTTTTTGCGAAATGTGAAATGGACGGATAAAGTGAATACCCTGACAAAACTGGATGACAAGTTACGGCCTATTGTGGAGTTACCGCTGCCAAGCTACACGCAGGAGCTGTTCTTTTCGCCGGATCATGCCCATGTTTATGTTTTTTTCTTCAAAGACCAGGTTATGGTTGTTGATGCGGAAACTTTTACCGTTAAAAATGTACTCAACGATAAATCCTATTTGGGGCCGCGCGGCTTTGACTCTGCCGGCCGCTTCTGGCTCCAGCGGGATAACAGCACCGTCGAGGCGTGGGATGCCGCTCTCGGCGCAACACGCTCTCGACACAAGTTGAAAGGGGAAATCATGGGCCACCATATGACTGAACAGGGAGTCATGTGTGTTGTTGCATGGAGTAAAAAAGAGAAGGTACTTCGGGTGTATAGATTGGAATGAATGTGGAACGAGAGTAGTGTTTATATATTGGGTGGTGATAAAATGCAGGCTTGGCTTTTAGTTGTCGTTGGCATGATACTTATCTTGATTTTCGTCTTATGGCTTGATTGGAAAAATAAGTGCCGGAAAATTATAAACGACAATAAAATGATTCTTTTCGTAAATGGATATGCAATATTTAAGGATGATTCCGAGGAACCGGCCTTGTGGCTGTTAAGCGGTCTGCTTGGTGTAAATTCGGAAGAGCTGATTTTTGGACACCGCTTTAAGGACGAAGCGATGTATTTCAACCAAAAATTATCTGATGTCAACGGCTTTGAAATTGTACAATATGATGAAGAAGCATTTTTAAGACTGATTCGAGAGTGCTGTGATGTACAAGGAGATACGGTAAAATATGCTGTGATGAATATGGCTGGTGTTTCCACAAGCAGCCGGATACCGAAAATGCTTCAATCCCGGACGCTCTGCAAAATTAGTTTCGTAACCGGTGCATATTTTCTCGTTTGTATAAGAGATACCGCCCAAAATGCTGAGATGTTGGAAAGAATCAGGAGCAAGGTATGTTCTATAAGCAGATAAAACCTTTGTAGGAAACGGAACTAAGCTGCTACCGTTGTACATATTTATTTTTACCCTTTTAGTGGAGGTTGGACAGTATTTCAATTTGGAAGCGCTGCTCGGCCTTAGTGATTATAAGATTGCAGGGGTAATTATTGGCTCCACCTTTGATATAAAGGATATTGCCTGTTATTTGGCAGGCTGTACTGGATTATTCCTGTACGAAAAGATGAAGTGACATATGGTAATGGCAAGGCGGTTCGGTGCTGGTGATATTATATAGTAGGCGAGGTCGAGGTTAATGATGGAAACAAGAAGCTATGGAAAAAGGCTATTTCCAAATTCGCAATTTTCTGCGTTTCTTATTTGTGTTTTAATCAGCTTATTGCCCGGTATTGTTATATCCGTTTCTCTGTTCGCGAATGCGTTTATCCATGACATAAAAATGAAAAACATTCGCGATGGGTTGCCAAGCACTGATTTATCGCAGATTAGGATTGAAGGCTACGACCTTAATCAATATATTACAGATTATAAGCCGGAGGTAAACTTTTGTGACGTTACTTTTGAAAACGGAAAAAGAAACGACAGGCATACAAAAGACTCTAATGTTTATATCGGAGATTCGCCTATAGCTTCGATTGATATGCCCTATCCGGTCGTAGAATATTCTTGGGACGGCGAAATCGGGACGGAAACATGGCAAAAACTTACCATTGAAAACACCCCCATACCTGACTTTGAAAATGTGATAGAGAGACTTGGTAAAAACTATGCCCTTGTAGATTTTTGGCGGGGTGATTTCGGATGTTTCGTTTACATTGACCGCGAAAACAATATTGAACTGCGCTTTTCACTTGGCTATTCACGGAGCTATTCCATTAACGATTACGACAAAATCAATATGGTAGAATTGACGCGGATTGACAATCGCACAACGATGGAGTTTATCAAAGAGTGGAATAATTTTGGCGACCGATTCGAGAAGATTTATAGCGGCACATGGGTGCTTGGTATTTGGGAACTCCCTTCGGTTTTGGGTGAAATAAACATGATTTCTATGGAACATCAGTTTTTGTACCATATTGAAGAATATTTTTATATTCCGATTTATTTCGCGACATGGACATTTCCGCTCGTTTGGGCTATCCATAAGAAAAAGCGCGGGTGGACGATTGCTGCGTGTGTTTGGTATCCGTTGTGGTATTTTTTCGGTGTTCTTACGCTGCTTGTGCGGCAATAGTAATGGCGGCAATATTTGAGGGAGTGAAAAATATGCAAAAACTGATAATCGGCGCAATGCTCATAGGAATGACGTTATTGTTATCGTCATGCTCAGTAGGAGATTCAATAGTGGAAAAGGTAAATGCATCCGGTGAGACTGGCAAAGCGAAAGCCCGCACAGAACAGATTATTGACGCCATAAACAACAAAGACAGGGATGCTATCATGGCGATGTTTTCCGAGAAAGCCCTGAGTGAAGCGGAGGACATAGACGCAGGAATAGACTATTTATTCTCGCTCTTTGAAAATGATATTGAACCAAGGGAATGGCACATGGGTGCCGGTAGCGCAAGTTACGATCATGGTCACAGAACCAAAAGAAACGACTACTATTTTAATGTTTATTCCGGCGAAAAGGAGTATAGGATTTACATCCGTGAAGATACCGTGGATACAGAGCATCCTGAAAATGTAGGCGTGTACACCATATGGGCTACTGATACAGACGAAAAAGACGAAAATTCTACGATTTACGGCATTGGTGGAATATATGTACCGTTCGATGAGGACGGCGCGGCGCACGCCCGGTTTGAAAAGTTACTTAAACTCATAAAAGACAAAGACAAAGACGCAATAAGGGCATTGTTTTCGGAGGAAGCACTAAGAGAAGCCCGTGATATTAACGGAGAAATAGATGCGCTTCTCGAACTTTTTCCAAACGGTATTGATTCTTGGGAGCAGGAAAGTGGCTATGCCAATAGGCAAATTACAAAGTCTTCAAAGTATATAAATTGCTATTATGTTTATACGGTCTACGCGGACGGAGAGGCGTATTGGATTAAGATTGATGAATTTCTCGAACGGACATCGATGCCCGAAAGTGTAGGGGTGGGTTATATTATTATCTGCCGTCCAGAGGCAGAGCACCCTATACATATTGATGGTGGAATCACTTTTTTGGAAGAATAGAGTTGTCAGTTTTGATGTGGCGTATATTCGTTAGTCATAGCAAGGTTGCGCTATTTCAATGCAACCGGGTATTTAGTTAGGTGGTGCATAGATGAAAAAGCTACTAACCGCATTTGTAATTTTTGTTTATTTTATACCGGCGTCTATTATTCTGACGCTCTACACAATTTTTACACAAGAGACGCAGGAATCATCATCTCTTGCGGCTTTTGTGATTCCATTATTGCTTATGCTCGCCGTATGTGTACTGGTTGTCGTAAATATCGCAGGCGCGATATATTCCGTAATTCATTCTCGGACTTTGACATTCAGAACGGTTATGGTTTTCAAATTGTGTCTTATACCGTTCTATATTGCTAATTTCGCTTGTTGGCTGCTTGCTTCCATGGTGTTTCATATTGCTTTAGTTGTTTGGCCGATCATTCCGTTCATCATAGCATATACATATTTTACTATGCTCGGAACATCTGTACATATCATAGCCAAACTATTTATGTTGAGGCGAGATGGAACCATTACAACAAAGCAACTTATTATTCATTTTATATGGCAGATTATGTTTACAGCCGATGTGATAGACAGCGTTTACTTGGCAATAAGAAAGAAAAAGTTTGAAACAAAATTAACGATATAAAGGAGAATCCTATGAATAAGTTTTTGTTGCCTCTTTGCTGCCTTTTTCTATTATCATTAACCGGATGTGGCACCATTGCTGGCGGCATCGGTGGCGTGATTGATAACGTCATGACTCCGACGAGTGTAACGATTGATGGCGTCACATACCGCAGTGGGTTTTACGGCGACTTGTTCCCCCTATTCGGGCAGGTCGGACAAATCGGAAGCGAGACGCTCGGGGATGAAATTCTCTATGATGACGGCTTGCATGAGTTTAAGCGTGTGGAGTTTGAAGGGCACGATTGGGTTCATAGTTATGTGGGAGGAACTACAGGAGGCACCGTATATTGCGCCGAAAGCGAATGGGAGCAAACGCACGATTATTACGCGGATAGCGCCAATTTTATATATTATTGCGGCGGCAAACCATACACATCTGAAGAAGGCGATGAATACCCACAAATTGACGCACAAAAGTTTGACGAGCTTTTTGCCTTTGGCGAAGAATATGACTACAAGCCTTTTGACGAGCGTTCTAACGAAAGAGCGATGCAAATAGCCTACAGACTGCCTGCGGAGGCTTTTGAAAAAGGCTTATGGTTTATCAAGGTAAGCAACGACGGTTATTTTAAAGTGGGCGGAGGTCATGAATACTTCGTGCATGACGACAAGCTGATTCTCGTGTTTTATCACGATGGCGGGCGTGACAACGGAGGGATTAAGGAGGTAGTCGCTATTGATGTGCCGGATGAATTGGGGCAATATTTTATAGATTTGATGGAGCGGTATCTTTCTTAATATGGGCTTGGCAATTATGCTGATAATGATTATGCTGTTGCTATCGTCATGTTTTAGTTTTGATAGTCGGTGGCGACATAGTGTATTTATATAATGAAAGAGGTGCATTTCATGGAGACGATGGAATTGACATTCAAATACGCTCAAAGCGAGTATGTAAAAGCGGAACAGCAGTATTTATTCGCAAGCAAGACGATTACTAAAACAAGCGTCATTATTCTTGCGCTATATCTTCCGGCTTCACTCATTTATCTTTTCTTTTCGTCTTTCAGCACCCTTAGTATAGTTGCGGCCACTATAGCGATTTTTGCCACCATAGCCGGTTGTACGCTATATTTTTACATACCCGCGTATAAATTTAAGAAGACAGCAAAATACCATGAGGAATATAGGCTGACATTTTCAAACGCCGGTATCAAATTTAAGACACCAAGTATTGACTCGGAATTGAAATGGAATATTTACTCTGCAATTTGGGAGAGCAACGATTTCTATTTTTTAATTCAGGCTCCGAGAATGTACACGCTTATACCGAAAAGAGTATTTGAAAGCTCAGCCGCCAAACAAGCTTTCGAGGAAATTGCACTATCAAACTTGAAATGTAGTAAGCGTATGGTATAAGCATTTAACCGTGTGAAGCAAAAACCAAGGCGGGAGTGTACCATGAAAATTAGATTAAATATAAAGTACCTATGCGCCTTTATCGCCGTTTTCATTATTGAAGCGATAATAGCCGTTTTTATACACGACAATTTCATAAGGCCGTATCTTGGTGATGTTTTGGTAGTGGTGCTGATCTACTGTTTTATCAAAACCTTCGTAAGAAACGAAACTAAGCTGCTGCCGTTGTACATATTCGTTTTTGCCCTTTTAGTGGAGGTTGGACAGTATTTCAATTTAGCAACGCTGCTCGGCCTTAGTGACTATAAAATTGCAAGGATAATTATTGGCTCCACCTTTGACATGAAAGATATTGCCTGTTATTTGGTGGGTTGTGTTGGATTGTTTTTGTACGAAATTATAAAGCAGCGAAGAAAAAGTCTGAGGTGATAAAATGATCATCAATGTATGTCAAATCAAGTCAGGGGTAAGCATGGCCTTTGATATTCGTGTCAATGAAAAAACAGTTTATAAAGGTGTATCACCATCATTAAGGAAAGCCGGCGCCGTAAGCATGGTCGAGGCCGACACGGGAACAAATGTTTTTAACTCCTATTACCGGGCTGTTTCTTTCGTGGATTGGCTGATACCCTTTACTTTTAAGAGGACTCGGAAACGGAATATTTATGAGTTGTTCGATAACAGCGGGGAGAAAACCGCGGTAATTACTAAAGTAAACTATGAATTGATAAAAGAGGCTTATTACATAGAAATAGGCAGCTCGCTATATAAGGTATTCCCTCTAATGCGAGGAAACCGCGAGGTACTCCTTGTTTATTTGGACAATCAGCAAGTGGCTCAGATTGAACGCAGTACCATTACGCACGACTTGAAGGATAACTATGTCATATATCTGCCGGATGAAGCTCAACAGCTTATGCCGTTTTTGTCCATGTTTGTGCTTTACTATGACCATACCAATCACGGGAACCGGGGCGAGGTCCGGAAAGGGTTTAAGCAAAAGGAATGGAAATGGTCTTATACGGAAGCCAATGAACTCTACGATCCGAGCTGGATAAAGAGGTATTTCCCCAACGTTAATGTTGACCCTGTACCCATAGACAACGAATATAATGAAAAGGTGAAAAAACGTCTTGAAGCAACCAACATTTGCATGAACATTGCCTGTATTATCGCTGTTACTTTAGCTGTTGTGTTCGGGCTGATTTTAGAGCCGAAAACCCTTATCAGCTATGTAGTGTTTATTTTAGCTTTCCGTCTTTACTCTGTGGCAAGAGTAAGGGCAAAGCCGGACAGCTCCGCATCCATCCCTGTTACCATGAAAAGAGAAACTGCAAATACGCGGCGAATCTCAAAGAACACTTGGATTGCCTTGTTCGTTTCAGCGGGAGTGTTATCCTTAGTCGCAATTATTATAACAATCCTGATTGTGTTCAAATAATAGTATCTATACGTTGTGGAGGACGATAGCGCGTAAACCCATTTGAAATTAAGGGCGAGATGAGAGGGGAAGCAAGATATTATGGGCTTTTTCAAAAGATTGTTTTCAAAAAGAACAGATAACGCTATTGCTAACCTTACTCAGCAACAGCATAGAGAACAGTTCCCGCAAAAGTATAAAACAGTCCATATGACAGTTGATGAACAGCTTATCAATGCTAAAGACGCTCAAGGAGTGATTGAGCCGCTTTGGTGGAGCGTAAGTATCTATGATGGCGAAGCGCAATACCAGGAAGATTTGAAGCCTTTTACAAAGCCACAACGCTATGTTTTTGCTATTCAGTGGTATGTCGCTGAGGTTAATAATGGAGGTCATTATCAGTTTTTTGATAACTCTACCGGGATTGTCTGGGAAGATGCAATGAGAGGATTTGAAGCCATAGGCGCTCAAAAAAACGCTGATATTCTCAAAGCGTATGCCGACCGGATGGGTGGCAATCCAAGCAAAGACCGTGAAAAACGTCAAGAGCAGCTTGAAAATATTGACCCATCACTCGCAGATTCGGATGACTTGGATAAAATGTTTTATGAAAGTGAAGCAGATATGACGGATCTACTGCACACCTACATAAGAGAAAATGCTAATAATTTCATTTTTTCGGGAAAAGTAACCGTGCCAATTTCACGGTGACGAATACGGCATACTTCATGGTAAAATTATAGAAAATAGCGAATCTCAGTCAAGAAGGTGATGGTATGAAAATTTTGAAACGTATTCTACTTGCTATATTAGCGATTGTTATAATAGTGCCTATCGGGTTTATGGCTTTTTTTCTTTTCATCGGCCCCGCGCTAAATGACGCAAGAGCCTCCTCTATCGAAAAAGAGCTATCGCGCATGGAGCTACCGCCTGAAACAGAAATCATTGAAACCGCTTCATATTGCGGCAATACAGACGGTACGGGAAATCATGTTGAAATTTGGGCTGGAGTATTGATCCGTTCCGAACTGACTGAAGAAGAAATCTCTCAGTTTTTCAAAGACTATGAAATTATATGGGCTGTACCTGTGGACGAAAACGAATACCCCGAACCCCGCGATGATATGAAGTTTCCTTATCTAAGCAGCAACGGCGAAAGAACCGGCTGTTACATTATCGCTGATTACTATAAAGCCGTTACACAAAATGATATACGGGGGCATTAGTAGTATTATGAGAATAAATTAGATATTGCCTGCTATTTGGTGGGCTGTGTTGGATTATTCTTGTTTGAAAGTATAAAGCGAACTGCTTTTGCAAAGGGCCGCACATAAATCAATGGATGCGCAACATGAACGAATATCGGTTTAACCGATTATGTATTATGGAGGCGATAGAACGTGAACCTATTTGAAACTAAAAGCATAATTAGTGAAAATTCAATAAAGGAACTAAAACTGTATCTCATATCGTCACGACAGAAGATACCTGCTGCTTTAGGTGCAATATTATCTATTTATGCTTCTATATATTTCCGTTCGGCATTTTTCATCATGCTTATTTTTATATTTTTATCAATAATTCCATTTTCTATAAAGCAAAATATAAAGATAATAATTAAGAGAATACAAGAAACGACAAATGCAAGAGAATACGAATGCACAACATCATTTGGTGACGAAAGTTTGACAATGAAAAATCATTCGACAAATGGGGTTATAAATATTTGTTATGATAATATTCATAGACTTGTGGAAACAAATAATTACTATGCTCTTTTCACCAAAGCGGAGCAGTTTGTATTAGTAAACAAAAAAGATATTGACCAAGCGCAAAAGAAAGAGGAGTTTTTCAGCTTTATAAAAAGCCATTGCAAAAATCTCAAAAACACAAGAAAAACGCGAAAAATACAGATTATTTTGATTTGCCTTGCCTGTATATTTGCAGCAGTTATGTATTGGGCTAACGGGCGCACAATCTTTGAAAGCCGCGCTGAACCCTCGGAAGCAGAAATGGAAACAGTCAATGAGATAATCGCTTTTGAGCAACAAAAATTATCCGAGTGCATAGAACTCCTGTCGGCTTATGATGATAGGGCAAAGGAGCTTGGTATAGAAATCAGGCCGGTTTTGCGCCAAACCCGTGCAGTAAATCATCAAGGTCTGGTTGAAGAACATGAGCTGCACTATGAGCTCTGGCTCCCCAAATACTATAGCAGCCAACTCTTTTGCTATGTATACAAAGATGGCGAGCTACTGGAAAAGCGGACGTCAAACAGTTCAACGAGCTATTTTGTGACGATATTTTGGCTTGTTAACGCAAGAAAAAATGACGACATCGTTGAGTTTAATGAAAACCCGTTTAATAACTCTTATACAACATTTGATTTGACCATTGATAATTTGCTAAAGCAGGTATCCGACTTTCTCCAGGATTAACTGCTTCATTATAGTGGCGATATGGCGAACGTAGATAAATTATATAATACGAATATTGAAAGGAACATTCGCGCATAGTAATTTTTCTTAGCCATTCTTCAAGCTTGTCATGCTCGCTTTCATTTTCCTCGATCTCGGCGAAAGTGAAGTTCCGCTTTTCAGTTTCTTTCTCTATTTCCCGGAAGAAGTCCTCACATTTGCCCAAGAACTCTTTATATTCCTCGTCCCTCGCCCTGTTAAAAATACTGGTAATATCGTCGGTATTGCCTGTACTGATGAACCCGGCTTTCAGAATATATGCCTCGCCGTTATTCTGCAATATGTCGCCAGATATTTCGGTGAATACGGAAATATGCTCATCCGACAAGGGCAGGACCCACATGGATTGGCCGATGTTCACAGAACCGGATTTTTTCAATTTCCTCCATGCGCTAACCCGTACACGGGAAGGCCCCTTTGGTAAAGTAAAGTTGAGAATTAGCCATTCTATTGAGTTCATGAGGATACCCTTCGATTGATATAATAAGTATTACTAGTTATAAGCAGATATTATTGTATTGTCAATAGACGAGTTCAAATTACCTCGTCTTATTTTTTGTTTTCAAACCCTTACACTACCGTAAAGACCAGTACAGCTTAAACTCTACTTGCTCGATATCCCTCTTTTGTTTATAGCTGACACTTAACTTAACTTCTTCAGGGATGCTGACGCTTTGCTCTAAACCATTTATAATTTCCCTTATATCATTCGTTTTCCGCAGCTTTTGCAATTGCAGAGCCATATCGCCTAATACCGCTGCCCTGCCGTTGCCCACGCAATCCTCATAAACCGCATAGGAATCGGCCTGGGTACTATGCTCGGAGGAATCCCCCGATGAAATCCAATTGATCAATGCCTGTCTGCCGAACCGCCATTCCCTTCCGATTTTTCTCGCCGGAAGGTGTTCCTCCCGCAACAGCTTAATCAGCGTCCTCTCGCTTACGCTTAAAAACTCGCAGGCTTCTTCCAGATTCAGAATATCTTTTTCCATATCGTTCACCTCACATGGACATAGTATACTTGAATGCGCCTTAACTGTCAAATAAATTATTTTGATGTAATTTTAGTTGACTTTAATGTGCATATGGTGTAATGTAATCTCAAGTCATTCAATTGCGTTGGAGGCGATAGGATGTTCAGATTACCACTCATTCCGTATGTAAAAAAATATCCGCGGGAGTTTACGCTTCAGGCCATCGGCGGGATTACTTATAATATCCTTCTCGCTTACGGAATCGTGCTTCTCGGAAAAGTGATTGATGCGGCGGCGACTGGAGGCTTCCCGGCCATCCTGCGTTCGGTTGCGGTTTATATCGGCGTTCTTGTGTTCAGTATGTTCTGTCGCTACTTGAGAAGATACTATGTAAGGGACTTTGCGGTTTTGATGGAAATGGATATGCGCAGGGATATTTTTGATTCCATTCTCCACAAAAGCAGCCACAAACTTGACCATGACAAGGTGGGGGATCTGATGTCCCGCACGGCCTCGGATGTTGCAAAGGTCGCGGAAACGATCCGAAAAACCGTGACGGAAATATGGGACACATGGCTGCTTATCATGGCGTATTTTGTTTCTTTGCTTGTTATGAACCCCAAAATCGCTTTGTTGTCGTCCGCGTTCATTCCCATTTCCGTTATCGCGGCGGAGCTGATCCGTCATCCCTTGTATAAATACTCGAAGCAGTATTCGGTTCTGGCGGGGAAAATCTCCACCAGCTTACAGCAAATACTGATCGGGATACCTGTACTGCGGTTGTTCGGAGCGGAAAAACAAAAGAAACAGGAATTGGACGATTTATGCGGCCGGCAAGTAACCGCAAACCTCAAAGTCACCGTCCTTCAATCGGCTATGGTTCCGGTCTATACCGCCGTAGCGTCCGTGGGAGTTATTGTGACAATTATCATGGGCGGACGGGAGGTCATAGATGGTTCTTGGTTGATAGGCACGTTCTGGTCATTCCTGACTACCTTTACGGCGATGGCCGCGAGAGCGCCTAAAGCCGCAAAGGTGTTCAACATGTGGCACGCCGCCGATGCGGCATGGGAAAGGATTTCCGAAGAATCAGGCAACCCTTGTTCCGCTGTTGAAAACGGAATCCTGCCGCCGTTGAATGTTGAGCTTGAGGTCAAAAATTTAGCTTTTCGATACCCACTTGGCACAAGTGACGCGATAACAGATATCTCTTTCAGCGCGCGCCCGGATGAAGTGATCGGCGTCACAGGGCCGGTAGGCTGCGGGAAAACGGCGTTGTGCTTAGCGCTGTCCGGTATCTATGAGTACGGTGGAAGCATTACGATAAACGGCGTAGAGTTAAGGGAGATGTCGGGCGGGGAAAAAATCGGCGTTGTCTCCTATCTTGGGCATGAGCAATACCTATTTTCCGCATCGGTCAGGGACAACATCACCATGAATTTTGGCGGCATGGATTTGAAAGCCGATGAAAATCTGCTGAACAACGCGATATACTTTGCCTGCCTTGAAGATGATATAAAGGCTATGGCAATCGGTATGGATACCGTAATCGGGGAACGGGGCGCTCAGGTTTCGGGAGGCCAAAAACAGCGAATTGCTTTGGCAAGGGCGATTTATCAAAATCGGCCTTTCATGCTGCTTGACGACCCCTTTTCCGCGCTGGATATTTTTACCGAACAAAAAATACTGGAACGATTAAAAGGGCTTCACTCAAAAACAATTATCGTCTTTTCACACAGGCTGGGCGCGTTAAAGGGCGCGGACCAGGTTTTGGTGCTGCAAAACGGGAGTGTCGCGGAGGCCGGAACGCATGACGAGCTTTTAGAGCGTGGCGGCATATATAAACAGATATACGCCGCGCAAAGCCTGTAAGGGAGGGTGATGCAATATGAAAATAACACGCTTGTTTTGGGATATCTGCAAAAAGAATCCGATCCCGCTGATACTGCTTATCGTTTCAGTTGTCGGTATCGTTGCCTTGCAGCTTGTTCCCCCGCAAATACTCAAAACGATAGTGGACGACTATCTGGACAAGGGAATCTATGACGGCGTTACCACTTTGGCTGTGATCTATCTTGTGGCTGTGCTGGCGTCCTATATCTGCGAGTTTTTCAAAACGATATTTACCACCTATATCGGACAAAAGGCCATACTTGAAATCCGATACCGGATGTCGGAAAAGCTGGCACGCCTGCCCATACGCTATTATAATAAAAACGCCGCCGGGGATGTTATGAGCAGGTTCACGCAGGATGTTGAGGCTGTAAACACCATGTTTTCGGACGGACTGGTCAACATGGCCGTGGATTTGTTCAAAATAATCGGCATCATCGTGTCCGTATTTATTATGAATAAGTCGCTGTTCGTGTACACGCTGCTTATTATTCCCGCTGTCGTCGTCATATCAAACGCCTTTCGGAAAAGGGTTTACGCGGCGCAGCTCCAGCTCCGGAAAGCGATGGGAAAGATGAACTCGTTTATACAGGAGGCTTTTTCGGGCCTCCGGCTGTTCAAAATATTCGGTCATGAAAACAGGCTGTCCCGCGCATTTAACCCTCTGGTCGATGAGCAAATCGGCATACGGCGCAAGGTCAACAGGATGGACGCCATTTTTCCATGTGTGATGCAAATTTTGAAAGCGATCATTATCTGTTCTTTTGTTGTGCTGACTACCAAAGAGGTAAATTTGATCGTCGGCGTCACAGTAGGTACGCTGGCCGCCGCCATTGATTTATTGGGCAGACTGTTTGCCCCGATAGAGGAATTGGCCACCGAGTTTCAGACTATACAGCAGGTTTTCGCCGCTTTTAACAGGATCAACGAGTTTTTGAGCGAGGAAGAAGAAACACGGGTTATTAACGAGGAATCTGTAAAGGACGGGGAAAACGACATCCTGTTTCAGAACGTATCCTTTGCTTATGACGATAATGGGGATATTTTACATGACGTGTCTTTCAAGGTAAAAAGGCGCTTAAAGGTCGCGCTGGTTGGCCGGACGGGTTCGGGGAAAACAACGATACTTAATTTACTGGCAGGGCTTTACCCCGCCGGTATTGGGAATATCACAATATGCGATTATGACCCTTTTACAATGCCGGTGGAGTTAAGGCGGCGTGTGATTGGCATAGTGCCACAGACGGTTACCACGTTCACGGGAAAAATAGTCGACATCATAACTCTTGGAGATGAACAAATTTCAGAAAACGATGTGATAGAGGCTCTTAAAGCGGTAGGCTTGTATGAGGATATTGAAAAGCTGCCCGAAAAGCATAACACAGTCATAGGCGAGGGTGAAAGCAATCTTTCATTTGGTCAAATGCAGTTATTGACCCTTGCCAGAGCGATTGTCACCAATCCCCCCATACTGCTTCTGGACGAACTGACTTCCGGGCTGGACGCCGTAACGGAGGCTCAAATATTGAAGGCTGTTAAGAGCGTGTCCGAGAACAGGACGATTGTAACAATCAGCCACCGCCTGTCGGGAATCATAGATGCGGATTACGTCTATGTTTGCTCCCATGGCAAAATCGTTGAGGAAGGAAAGCCTGACGAGCTTGTAAAGAATAACGGATGGTACGCAAAGTATAAGCAGTTGGAGGATATGGGCTGGCAGGCGTCGTAACGAATTTTGTGACGATTATCAGAAGTAGAATAATTCTGAAGAGTAGGCATTTATCTGCTCTTTGTATATGGATTGAACAGAATCTGGGTAAGCCACATTACCTATTGCCTCGCCCGCGCGGTAATATATGCCGGAACGCCGGAATACGACAGCGTGGTGGTGTTCAATCCCGCCCTGAACTTCGCGGCCATAGCCGTGCTGACGGCGGGGTGTCTGATACTCGGCACGTTCTTCTTCGCACAATCGAAAAAGAACAGATAGATGATATCTTCCGGCCAGCTGACAGAAACGGGCGGCAATCCCATTCGATTGCCGCCCTATCTATTTGTTCTATGCTTTGCCGCTTTTGGCAAGCAGCCTGTTGATAAAGGTTTTCAGCTCTTTAAAGGCGCTCCGGGGGTCGATTTCATCCAGCGTTTCGATCAACAGCGCGGTGGAGGCATCGTCCAGGCTGTCCTTGCTCCCGGCAGCCAAGACCGCGCGGCTTTTTATAATAAATGTGAGAATTTCGTCCTGCGACGCCTTGCCCGATATCAGATCAGCCACCGTTTTACTCTTGGCCGCAAACTGGATGAACTCTTTGTTCATCAGCTTATAATTCATCTTGCCCTTTTCATCACTGTACCGCTCCACGATTGCTTTGTATTCGGGCGAAAGGGTCATATCCACCTGCTCGGCGGGGGCCTCCTCGGCCACATCATCTTTTTGAAGCAGCTCCACTGCTTTGACGGATATGTTCCCGCGTGCGGAATAGGGTAATCCGTTGGTCAGCTCAAGCGCCTCGTCAAAAGCTTCGGGCGGAAAAAACGATTCGTCAAACTTGCTATACGGTACTGCTTCGCCGCTTCGGCGGTCAATAGTACATACAGCCGACTGCTCGCTGTCAATACGCATAAGCTTGATACCAGCGCCTCCTGATACAAGCTTTTGCTTGTATGCGATTGCGGGGATCGCGGTAAGCTCCACAGCCTTTGTGCGGATAATGTTCATGTGATTGCTCCTTTCTGATGTTGTCCTTTATAGTATAGTTTATTTTACGCATCAAATACAATGTAGTTTTCTTTATGATTGTGTTAATATATATTAGGGAAAACTGTGATTGTGATAGATTATGCCGTTAAGCCGTTTCGAATCAAAAGACCGAAAGAACGGCAGACAAAAAATTTGACTAAAGAAGATTGATGTGCTTTATAGATAAGATAAAGAAATATCAGAGAATCGCTTTGCTTGTTCTGATGGTATTGACAATTATTTGGCTTTTGCCTGTGTTGTCAAAGCTAACGGTTGAGGAGATCCTGACATATACACCAAAACATCCCTTTACGGCTGCCGCGGTGCTGCTTGCTCTCTACTGCTTGAAAGCGTTGGTATGCGCCATCCTGATGACGGTGCTTTACATCAGCGCGGGAATTATGTTTCCTCCCGCATGGGCGATTGCCGTAACCTATACCGGCTTGATTTGTGAAATCACCATAGGATACTGGGTCGGCCGATATATGGGCAGCGAACGGGCAATGGCGCTGGCGGACAAAAATGAAAAAGCGGGGAAATTAATGAGAGGTCTGGACCGGCACAGCGATGTTGTCGTGTTCGTAGTACGGTTAGTCCCCGGTCCGCTCCCGTTTGATATCATGAGTTGGATATTCGGCGCTTCCAAACTCAGATATAGACGTTACCTGTTTTATTCGCTGCTTGGGGTCAGCCCTGCCATGCTCCCGTGGGTACTGGCCGGAAATAGCGTCACCAACCCGCTTTCCAAAGAATTCTTGTTGCCGTTTTTGATCTGTGCGGTTGTTGCGGTCGTATTACTGCTGTTGTTACGGTCTTTCGAGAAAAAGCATACGCTGCATGAATAAGAGCCATGATATCACGTTGATTGAAACGGATCCCGATGTGGATATTGGCATGTGCGCTGCTCATATTTGGCCAGGGTTGCTTGAAAAAGGGTATGAGCCGAAAGTCGTGGTTGAAAAGGACGCCGACCGCGCTTTTTGGCCGTTTTACCTGTAAACATAGGTCAGATCTACAATCAAAGGACATGAACAAATAGATAGCGGTCCTGTGGTTTTTGTCACAGGACCGCTTTCGTTAGGTCAGCAAAGGATTTTCTAAACAGAAGAGTTATATCGCAAAAGCAACATCATACGCTGCCCAAACAACATCCATCAGATTCCCCACCTTAGCGGCATCGCCGATTATGTGAATATTATTTTTCTCTTTGCTTCCATCCACAAGCGGCGCACCGCTGTCGTATCCCACAGCCATGATGACATTGTCGGCCTTTATCACTTTTTCCTGGCGGTCGCCAACCGACACGACCACCCCGGTATCGGCAATCTGGCAAACCTTCGCGGAGGTAAGCAAATCAACGCTGTAATACCGGAATAGCTCCCGCAACATATTGGAGTTGGCGGCGCTCAGACCAGGTACTTGCAGAATATCGTCCATCATCTCGATCACGGTAACCTGCTTGCCGGCTTTTGCCAAATCATACGCAATCTCGCAGCCTGTTAAGCCGCCCCCTACCACAGCGATCTCACTTCCAAGGGTGCGGTCACCAAGCAGGTAATCAATCGCCTCTATCACATGGCCTTTGTCAACTCCCGGAATGGGAATGTTCTTCGGCTTGGCTCCTGTGGCGATAATTACCTCATCGGCCTGTTCGTTTGCCAGCATTTCACCGATTACTTCGGTGTTCAGTTTAATGTTAACACCCAGCCGGACAACCTCCCTTTTGTACCACTCTATGAGCTTCTTGTCCGCTTCCTTGAAGTCCGGCGCCGCAGCGGCAATAAATACTCCACCCAGCTTATCACTCTTCTCATATAATGTGACCTCATGGCCTCTCAGGGAGCATACTCTTGCGGCCTCCATTCCGCCAATACCGCCGCCGACAACGGCAATCTTTTTCTTTGTATCAGCCGGAGCAATCGTATATTTCTTTTCATTCATGGCAGCGGGGTTAATGGCGCAGGTCGTGCCTTTTCCGGCAAACAGATGCCCGAAGCAGCCGTTGTGGCAAGCGATACAGGGGCGGATGTCGTCCAGCCGCTCTTCCTTTACCTTGTTGGGCCATTCCGCGTCGGCAAGCAACTGTCGGGCAATGCCAACGCCGTCAATCATGTTATTTTCAATGGCCGGGAGAGTGATCTCCAAATCTTCCATTCTTCCCGCGCAGACTACAGGTATATTTACAAACTGCTTAATGTAGATGGATTCCGGCAGGTTGCATCCCATCGGCATATACATGGGTGGATGCGCCCACCACCACGAGTCGTAAGATCCATTATCCGCGTTCAGCATATCGCAGCCGGCAGCTTCCAAAATTCTGGCGGTAGCCGGGCTGTCCTCCAGGCTCCTGCCAAATTCATCGTAATCCTCGCCGGGAATTGCGCCTGTGTTAAATCCGCGCATTTTGCTGGCAACGCTGTACCGGACCGAAATCGGGAAATCCTTCCCACATGCTTTTTTAATTCCCTTGATAATCTCAGTGGTAAAGCGCAGTCGGCCTTCCAGATTGCCGCCGTACTCGTCCGTCCGATGGTTGGTGGCCTTGATCGAAAACTGATCGAGCAGATACCCTTCGTGGATGGCGTGGATTTCGATGCCGTCCACACCGGCCTCCTGAATGAATACCGCTGTCTTGATGAATGAATCGATGATTTCCTCAATTTCCATCTTCGACATTTCGCGGTGTTTTTTGTCGGGCAGCCATACGTTCGGCAGTTCGGATGGGGCGCGCATGGCGTTTACCTTGTTCATGTCTGGTGGCATCATTCCGGAGCTAATCGACAGTACCCTGCCCATACCGGCTCCTACCTGCATGAACATTTTGCAGTCATATTTATGTAATTCCTTCATGGTTTCGCTTAACTGCTTAATTGTGTTGTCCCTTGTCTTATGCAGCCAAATTCCACGTCCCCACATATCACAAATATGAGCGATGCCGGGAACAATCAGGCCAACCCCGCCCTTTGCGCGCTCAATGTACATATCCGCCGAAGCCTGTTCAAAGTGGCCGTGCTCGATAAGCGCCGTCCCCCCCATAGGACACATGACAACCCGGTTTTTGATTTTTGTTTTGTTGACCGTCATTGGAGTAAAGATTGCATCATACTTTCCCATTCCTGATCCGCCTTTCTCATATTTATTTCATTTTGGTATCGGAATCAATCTGCGCTACGCGGTAGCTTTTTACTGCGACTGACAATAAGGTTGCCTATCACCAATGATACAGCCAGCATGGCCGCGGCAATGAAAAACGCCGGGGAGTAGTCAATTTCGCCGATGATGTATCCCCACGCTGAGGAAGCAATTGTGGAAGCGGCGGCGGAAAACAATCCGCCGCGTTTGCTTCATCTTGATGCAACCCCTATTCTTTTGGTAAGATTTTCTCACTGATAATTATTCAGTGAGAAAATCTTACCAAAATGACACATTTTTGTCAATATCGAAATTAAATGAAATGCAATCCTATTTTTAGGCAATTTGTTTAGGCTTGCAAATTTTCCATGGTTTGTCTATACTTATTTTTAGAGAGGATGGTTCACCATGCAGTTTCAAACAACGAGACAGAAACAGGCGCAGGAGACAAAACAGCGTATCATTACCTGCGCCTTGGAATTATTCAATGAGAAAGACTTTGAATCAGTTGCGATTACCGAGATTTGCAAAAAAGCAGGGGTCTCCAACGGACATTTTTATAATTACTTTGATTCCAAGGAAACCCTGCTTATGTTGGAATACCCGGCGTTTGACGAGTATGTCAAAAGCGAATTCATTCGGCAGAAGTTCGACACCGCCTTGGATGCGGTGCGCGAGTTGATCTGTCAGCAGGTGATTGGTGTAAATGATATTGGCCCAAACCTGTTCAGCCAGATGTTGCGTGTGCAGCTTCGCCAGCAGGGCAAGTATGTGCTGGAAACCAATCGCTTTTTTCACAAGCATCTGCACAAGCTGATCCAGACCGCTGTGGATAATGGTGAGCTTGCGCCTTCCTGCAATGTGTCGGAGCTGGTGGAGATGATCCTGCGCTTGTCCCGAGGGATGTTGTTTGATTGGAGCATGAGGCGGGGGCCTTATCGAATTGAGAAGCGCATGGTAAAAGATCTGGATATTTTACTGCGGTCTTTTAAACCTTCCGATGAGTGATGCTTTCAACTCATCCGGCTCTCCATCAAGCCGCGTAGTATTGATTCTTATACTCGCGAAAACCTAACCACACAATAATCAAAATACCAAGAAGCAAATTCGCACAGCAAACGGGATAGCCTCGACAAGTTGAGGCTATCCCGTTTGCTGTTTTTGTTAAGTTGATGATAGTGATGTGGTAATCTTTAATGTGGGGAGAAAACCTTTTCACAAAAAGGTTTTCTCCCCACACCCCTCTTTCCAAAGAGAAATTACAGAAGAAGCTTTAATCGTGTAAATTTATATCGTGTACATGAGGTTAAGAAAACACCCCGGCGTTCGCCGGAAACGACCAGGATTTTTACACCTTCTTTTGTGTCCATATGCTGCCGTATCGACTTCTCATAGACCTTGGCCCTTCCGACACTTGTGCAATAGCGCCCATTCAAGAGGGCGCCTTTTGCAGGCAAGCGCAAATGGTATCCCTGTTCCTTGAGACTGTACAGGTTCCGGATCATATTCGCAAAAACTTTTTTCTTTGTGGTACTTGAGCAATATCTGCCACCCGGAATCGTTGTTTTCAGCGGGAAACGAAGGAATCCACCTTGTTCTTTCAGACCGTGAATACCCTGCTTAATGGTGGTGCCATTAGTATCCAAATATGCCGGGTCAGACGTTTCTGAGTCAAGCACCAATGGATACTGCGGTGAGGCAGCGCCCATCAGACTGAATCTATCTCTGATTACTACGTCACCAACATCGTTTTTGCAACGGCCTGTGCAGAATCTTCCTTTTGCAGAAGCTCTTTTTTGCGGAAGCCGGAGGTGAGAGGCCGTTTCCTTCAGATCATAAATATCACGGATAACTTTATCTCCGACCTCTTTTTTGCATCTGGAAGAGCACCATCTCCCATTCTGGATACTGTTTTTTGCGGGAAACTTACCAACGTTGCCGAGTTGCTCCAGATCACGCAGACTTTCCTTCGGATGCTCTCCAACAGGAATTTTGCCCGCAGCCGTTCACGCTGCTCAACCACCGGCCGGATGTGTGACTCATAGATGTACCCGGCATCGGTTTGTATTTCTTTTGTCAGGCTGTAAGGGCGTTCCGGCAGATGGCGGCTTTTTCGCTGAAAGACCATGAGTTTAGTCGCAAACGATGACACGCCCAAATGCTCGAAGGCTCTGTCCGGGAGGTCAGCCTGCACGATAAAATCGAACAGGCTGTTCATCCTCTCTAAATGTTTTTGCTGGAAAAACTCATCACTGAGAAAACTGGCTGGCATGATAACCGCCAGAAGCCCACCCGGTTTGAGGATCTTCGCCGCTTTCAGGCAATAGAACAGGTGCGAAGACTCTGTGTCTCCCTCGTAGTACCAGTCGAGGTGAAACGGGGGATTCCCGATCACAAGGTCTGCCAAGACCGGCGCCTGATAATTGCGGATATCCTCATGAGCCAAGTGCGCCTCGGGAAACAAAAACTTAGCCACCTTCAGCGCCTTGATATCACTGTCGGCTCCATATATGTTCTGTTCTACAGGCAGGAAATTGAAAAAACTGCCCATGCCGCAGGTCAGGTCATAAATGATGTCCTTTCCCCCTGGGCGGAGACAGTCAACGATGTATCGGCAGGTTTCCGGCGCGGTGAAAAATTGGCCCTGCTCAATGTCCTTTTTTGCTTCTGCATAGTCGTGGTAGTTACTAAAATCAGACCGCTTTAGTCCGTGCAAGCCACCGTCACCCGTATACGAGTTATAGATATCGCCTGGTGTGACGGCGGTTTTTCCAACAAGGCCGTTTGTAACCAAGTGAAGAATCTTGTTGTTGATGTTGGCCCGGTGTTCCTGCGGGATCACCGTCTGCTGAACCTGATATTTTGCGGTTTTAGTAATCATCTTTCACCCCCCTCGCTGTAAAGGTACTCCGATGCAAACTGCACAGCGGTGGTGTGAGCATCGAAAGTAACCTCAAACTTGCCATTTTTGTAATAACGGAAGGAGAGAATCTTGGTGCTGCCGACCTGATGTGTATTAAAGATGCCATCAGATTCATTCTTGGTGTAACCCATGAAATGATGCCACCCCGAATAAATCTCGCTTTGCTGCTTTTCGCTGTTGAAAGGTAGGTGAGAGCGCAAAGAATGGCATGATAACCCTCGCCATTAAGCTCCACCTCATACTGATCACGCCAGCCTTTTCTTGGGGAGAGGATATCCATTGTAATCTTCTTGTTTTTGATTTCCGGCTTGCTCCATTTATCGCTCGTTGCCTTACGGCTTGCCCTTTTAATCTCCTGCTCAGCCCGTTCGGCAAAGGTGCTGCCATTGAGCTCCACGAAGATGTGATCCAGTAAAGTATTGTAATCCAGCTCCGCGTTGATAATGGAGTCCAGATATGCGTCATGCGCCTCTTTATAGGCGCGCTCTTGAGCGACTATTTTCTCCTTTTCTTCATCGCTTAATTTACGATACCCATAGAAAGGGCGTTCAGGATTATCCGGTTTCTTCAGTCCCAGGAAAATTTCGTATTTGGGCTTATCAATGGAGACATTGTATTTCTCCGTAAAATAGTTAATGATAACGGAGATAAACTTTTCGTGGATTTTAATGATATGATCCTTGACGAAATCCTCTTTGCTGATTTCCACATATTTGCAGCTGTAGCGTTGATAAGTGTGGCCGTGGCTTTGATACTTATTGTCAGAGGCTACGGACCGCATAAAAGCCTTGCAGTCATTTTTCAACTGCTGCAACACATCGAATGCGTAACAATGCTGGCCCAGAACCTTTGCGTATAACGCCTGCTGCGCCGTGCAAAATTCCAGCTCCTCGCCGGTGATCCTGCTCTCGTTTGTGATCTCAACGATTTCAAATTTTTCTAAAATAGCCAGTGTATTCATTGTGTTTTCACGCTCCTTTGCAAAGCAAAAGGAAGGGTTATCCCCCTTCCTTTCAAAAATTGTGTATGGTCCCGGCACTCAACAATTCTTGCCAAATGCAGGACGCAAATCTTATATCTCTACGAAATCATCGCAGGCCAACTCATTCTCATCAAATAGAAAGTCTTCATATATTCGGCATTTTCCAGCGATGAAGTAAGCGCACCCGCCGCATGTTTTTTCTTCTGCGGACTCGGATGATAAAGGCGAATAACTGCGGCCAAAATTAAAGTAACCGTTATAATCGCCCAAAAAACCTTCCAGTCGTCCATATCTGCTTTGAAAAGTTTCATACTTCTCAACCAGTTCCGGTTTTTTTAAAATGTCCGCAATATGCTGAATTTGAGCGTTGCTTTCGATGGCTTCCTTGCAGTAGTTCGCCCTTAGAAATTGTATGGGGTCTTTATATCCCAGCTTACCTAATACGATGGAGGCGACATAACCGGTCCTGCCGTGTCCGCCCATGCAGAATAGGCCAACCTTTTTGCCGCTTCTTATTCTGTCAATGATTTTTGAGACTAAATCATATAAAACATCGTTTGGCAGAGTCCCATAATCCTTCACCGGGTAGTACAGTATCTCACCGCGAAATCCTAAATCCCATATCTTCGCATCCAGGTCGTTCAAGGGAATCAGCGTATCAACCTTAATGGGCGCCTTCGCCATGACAAGGGCTTCATCCTCGCTGCCGCAAAACAGGTTCTTTATTACTTCTACCGGCCCGATATGACATGGAGGCGCGATAAATCTGTTCGTATGTTTCCACTTGCTCATATGAACCTCCCATTAAGCGCAGCGCGCATATTCACGATCATCATCACGATCATCTTCATCATCATAATATTTTTGGGTTACTATATTGCTTTCGGAACAATCCAGTTGCTTAACACCCCACTTAACGGGGCGATACTCCAATAACAAAGATTCGGCTTCATCCCGAAAAGGGAGATAGGTGTCATCCATTGCCCGTGCCTCAATGATGTTCAGGTTATTTGCTCTCAATAAAAGCCGCTTAAACCTAAACCCTTGTTTTGCGTTAAGCAAGGCCTGTGGCTCGCAGGACCGCTTCAGATTAAGGAATGACTGATATTCCTGTAAGTTTTGCAGGAAAAAAATTCCTGCGCTTTTATCGAAATAGATACTGCAATTATGAGACAGGTCTACGCAGTGATCGATAAAAACGCAATCGCTGACCTTGCCTTTCCTGAGCCCGGCCTTTGCGATTTGCTTCCATTTGTCGCCCCCGTAGGAACGGCTCCATCTTACCCGGTCAGTATCAAACATTCTGAGTCCTGCCGCTAAAATATCCTGGTCTTTATAAGCTGTACAATCACGATAAATATCATCTCTTTGCATCTCTGTAGAATAATACTCCTTGATGTACTGTGTGGCCCTTTCTTGGCCATGTCGCAACTCCGCCGCGATGACCGAGACCGTATAATCATATATCGCGGATGCGAATCTGATTATGTATTCGTCCCGGAAATCATGGAAATCTCTGTACCACCGGCTGTGGCTATGTCTCATGGGTTCAAAATTGCTGCCTTGATTTACCGACAACATAGCTGATATTGCTTCAATCGCATAAAATTCCTGCACCAGCAGATAAATATTCAATAGAACCATTCAAATCCCTCACTTTTTAATTTAGGTATCTCTTACGATTTGTTGCGCTTCATCAATGTGCCGTTCTCCATGGCAGACAAAAGCAAAAGGAAGGGGATTGCCCTTCCTTTCACAATTTGTATAGACTTGTCTGCGGCCCCGGAGGTAGACTCTTAAAAGTTTTCGTCACATTCAGAGCATACATAGTCATATTGCGGCAAATCGCTTTTATATAGATTGCTGCCACAGTCTCCATGCCTGCAAGTTTCTTCCGTCCTCAACTTGTTTATCACCGTATAAAACGGTTCGAGGATGCTGTCCATGTCGTCCAGGATTTCATTGTCGTCGTTCAGGAATTGCGACAGAGCGACAATGTAATCCACTGCTTTTACAACATGGGTTATGCTCAGGCTTGATATGGCCTCCATATGCGCGGCGTAGTTTTCCGTGCGTGGACCATCGTGGCCGCTGTGCAGTTGAACCCAGTAATTGCCGTCTTCCGAAAGAACATCGACCTGCTCATCGTTCAGGATGATGTACTCTCTTTCGCAGTTCTCAACAGAATTCCTTGGATCGAGTGTTTCAAAATCAGTTAGCGCACCTGTCCGGATATTAAGAATTGCACTGGTTTCGATAGCAATGCCACCGTCCCATACAGAAACATACGGCACCCTGATTTTTAATTCTTTCATCTCAACGCTCCTTTCTTGGGTATTTGCACAGCTCATCAAAACGCTTTGTAAGCAGGCTTTCAGCCTCTTCATAGGTCAGGTTGTCGCCTTTTTTTCTGATAGCTCCCCTGAGATACCGCAGATACCTTTTTATTTTAGGACATTGGGTATTGTCGGTACATTTTTTCACGCGCCAGCCAACGGCACATAAATAGGGATTTTCTTCATCTCTTTTTTCGATAGTCACCACAGAATCCGCATCCTGACTGCCAATAAAGCTGGCGATAGACAGCGGATTGCCGTCAAAAATCGAAGTGTATTCAGACTTGAAGCCGAGCAAGATAAACTGGGCTCTTCCAACGGTATCGCCTGTAGGATAAAAATCATCACACATAATTCTTTATACCTCACATTCTAAATTTGTTTTGCTCTTGTAATTTGAAGCCCGGCAGCTTTGAACCGGAGCATCCTGTCACAAAGAGATTTGAGTAATATGGCAATGAGCGCGAGATAAATCATTCTCAATTTCCATAAGGTCATGGCGAATTGCCGAAATATGAGAAACGATGCTGTTCCTCCAAAAATATTTTTGATATTCGGAACAAAGCGCGCCCAGCTTATCGAGTTCCGCATCATTACAAGTGCCATAGTGAATTCCTCTCGCCTGTATGACTCTCGCCTGGTCGATGATTTTTGAAAACAGCGCACTGGCTTCCGCGCAGCGGCTTTCATATTCATCCCAACGCTCCGTGATTTGCTTGCGTATATGGCGCGTATAGGATATTTTCACTCCCTGGGCTTTTGCTTTGCGCAGAACCCTTTTATACAGAGACAGAAGCTCATCCTTGTGTACAGGGACAGACCTATACGCTTCAGCATAAATCGTGGAGGGGCTCGTGATTCGCACATGCCCATCTTCAATCGTGAAAGCAGCGCCCTCAATAAGGGGACGTAAAAGGTACTCAGTTTCTCTTATTTGAATCATGCTGGCAGCCTCCTCCTTTTTCAGGTTTGCCTTGCAGCAGAATCATAAAGGAATTGGGGAACTCCTGATCGCCGTCCCTGCAAAACACATAGGCTTTATCGCTGCCGAAATGGTCTGCAAGTATTCTCTCAGGACTAATATCTTCATCTTGAAGACTGATGCTTACACAGCCCATATCTGCATCAATTCTGCCTACGATCTGCCCGTGCTCCCGGAAAATTGCATCCAACTCATCGGGTTCAATACCGATGCAACGATACTCCGTGAACTTTATATCAGCCGCAAGCAAAGCCTCGACATCGGCATCAATCGTGTTGCCGTTGGCGTCCGGCGCCGGAAAGCTGCTCAAAAACTCTTTTTGCCGCAAGAGATAGGCGTTTCTCACTTTCTGAAAATCATAAGGCTTTTTGTCCAATGCTCTTTTAACCGTGTGGTAATTCCCATCGCAAAAGTAGAGATCGTCGAATGTGAAGCTGCACCCTCCGGAAAATATGAGGCCGATGCATTTGTCTGTTGGTTCCGCATACTTCGCAATGAGCTTGGCTTCATTGAAAATCTCAAATGAATCCATATCGCAGGTATCCAGGGTAAAATATTTCCCGTCATACAAGTAATGCTTTCTTAAATAAGTTTTGCGGTAAGTTTCGCTTGCCTCTTTCAAAAGCGACAGGTAATTCTCCCTTGTCATTGAAGCCTTTATCAGCAAGGGCATATGACACATAGACATATCAATTTCTCCTTCGAATTAAATTGTTTTAGTTTTCACTCAACGCTTATGGGCATACCTCGGAACTCATTTAAATGCCCGAGGATGTAGTCTTTTGTAATCTTGTCCTCTATATATCCGCGAAGGACTCCGCAGACCGAATCAAGATTACGCTCGCAGCAGTCGTTCCAAAACATATATAGATATTTTCCGTAGATGCCAAGATTGTCGCAGGCTACTAATTCGGTCGTTTTGCCGTTTTGCAGCATAACCATGACAAATTCTATTGCTCCCATGTTGTTTTCCGCCAGTTTATCCACGATATCCGGCACTTCATCCATTGGATCGAGTCTCCGCATTTGGAACATCAGGTTCATTCCGCAGTATTTATCCATGATATTTGCTCCCTCCATAACCTCTTCCTTTTTTATATTCCCGATGCCGGCAGCAACCGGGGCATTCTTCATCACCCCTTAATCAAGCCTGTCAGGGCGCTTTTCAAAGTTTCGATATTCTTTCTATATTGCGGCATAAACGGCGCATCAAGATCAAAATCGAAATACTTGTACAGCATGATAGGGAAAAGCATTCTCCTATCATCCACACCTTTTTCTTTCAGCTTTCGCATGAGTCTGCCAAGTTCCGCTGAAACCTTGTACTCCAGTGCGGTGAACTCCCTGTCTTCGCTGCTGAAGTTCTCATCCATCCAGTCGCCAACGCGGATCTTCGGGCCGGTAAAATGGTGCTGTTTCTGAGAGTCAATAACATAATTGAAATTGTCTTCTTTGTTTCCCGGCTCTGCGCTAAGTGGATAAAGGCGACAGGTGCGCTGTGCTGATACTGCCGGTGTCATCGTTATGGAGCAATGAACCACATCCTTTCATAAACGCAACGGCCATCAACATCCCGCGCCATTTTTCGCACGGTCCCACTTGGGGGCTATGCGGCTGTCCGGACGACTGCCACGGCGGCTGACTCGGTGGTCGCCTGGTTCAGACGGTTCCACTGCTGCCTGCTCATGGTCATCATGTCATATCCGATGCTTTCAAGCTTGCTTGCCCTGTCATAGCTCTCTACGTCCTGGCTTTGACGCGTGACAGCGTTTGCGAGACCGTAAAGAGTAAGGTCGCGTCCCTCAATTAGATGATTGAGAACACCGTTTCCTTCATCCTCGGTCAACTTGAAATCTTTGCTGGCAAGCTTGACAATGGCGGGGATGTCGTTGGTAGCCATCCTCGCTTCGGTAGCGCCGCGCATGATATCGACCACCTGATGAAACCTGGCTTCATCAACCGCGGCTTTCACCGTGTCTTGGATCTTGAGCATAAACGCATGATCGTTGGCGGCAAGCGTCTCATCGCTGTAAAGCAAAAAGTTTTCATCAGCGGAGTTTACACGGCCGACATGATTCTTTCGGATGCTGGCGTCGTTGACCACCATGCCATTCAGACACACAAGCCTTAAAACAAGTGGCTGAATGCTGACGGAGCCTTCTCCTACTTCGCTGTTGGAAATCATGACGCCCGCCTGTACGACATCTCCCACGCTCACTTCCGTTTGAAGGCGCGGGTTCACCACCTTGATATACATTTTGCTCTCAGTGATTTGACAGCTCTCAAACCGCGCGTCCGGCATCGCACCGATGATCGGAAGTATAGCTTGAAGAATCTCAAGATTGTCGATCCGGCGATAACGGTTACTTCGGAAGGCCCGGGCTGCACCGTCAAGAGTCCGCAATATTCTTTGCTCAGGGTTGCGCTTAAACCAACTGTTCACGTTGATAGCAAGCAGCTCGGGGTTGCTGGCAAGCATCCGGTCATAATATTTCACCGGGATGTTCAGGTAAGTGCCAATTTGTTTGTGGGCAATGGACCTGATATCCAGCGGTTCAATCACATCAAAACCATCGTTGCCAAGCATCCTCATTACAATGCTCGCATCGTAGGTCTCCATCTCAAGGCGGCGTGTATCCACAAGATAGTCCTCTTTGGCTTTGCTCTGCCGCAAGACTTCCACACTCATTTCCTGAATGGTCATTCCTGCTTTCATTCGGTTTCCTCCTTTCGGCTATTCTTGATTTCATCCGGCGTCACCACGACACTTTGATGCCGCTGTCCTCAACGGAAGCGGAGAGGCCGTCTTTTTCAAGCACCTTGACCAGGCTGTTCCAAAGGCCTTTGCCCGGCAGGTTTTTGAGCTTGCTTTGCACGATCTCGTTATCCGCCTGACGGACGCAGATTTCGCCGCTTTCTTTGATAAGCAGACTGGCATGGCCGCGGGAATTGAGGTCAGCAACACAGGTTTCAAGGACTTCCTTGCCCTGAATGCTGTACCATACCTCCAGATCCACAGGCTGATTAGTCCGCGCCTTCACAGGTTCGCCGGCAGCTTTGTCCAGTTCGGTCAGCGGGATAACACGCATCATATCGCAGTTGATTCCCGCGCGCTGGTCAAATACTACCTCCGCAAAATTGAAGTCAGGTATTCCAAACAGCCGTATTCTTCCGGTTCCACCTTTAGCCGCAAGCTGCTCCGGATCTTCCGAAACCCATTCCCATGTAATGTCCGGGTAAGCCGATTTCAAATAGGCGGATATTCGGTGATTCACATGCCGGAGCAATACCGTCCCAACGGGCGCGTTGTCCACTTCCGGCACATGGAAACCATTTGTCCTAAGCTCCGCCGCCCGTCTGTTTTCACGGGTATACTGCTTTTTCAACCGGCGCTGATTGCTTTTTGCCTTAATACGGTTTTTGTTTGACAGAAGCGCAGCCGCTATCATATAGATTCCCCATATGACAAATACCCCGGCCAGGAACCAGATCTGTTCCGGCCCCCTGATGAAGGCCATGACCACGAGTACCACGACAATCAGGAAGGAAATGCCTCCGCCAAATAGATTTTTGCGTTTCATTCGTTTTACCGTCCTCTCGTAAAAAGTCTGGAAAATAAAAAAAGAGGGACCGGTAGCGTCTTCAGATATCTCTCTGAAAGAACGCTAACGGTCCCTCTTAATGGCGCCGGCGATGGATCATCAATCCGGCAATGCTTCTCTGTCACCGTCAATCTCTCCGCTTGGAGGATATGACGGTTCTTCGGGCCCAGGCTCATCATCGGGCTGGGCGTCTCCCTGTTTCGGCTTGCCGACAGGAATGTAACCCCAGTTATCCAATATTACCTTGAGCCGTTTGTCTGTGGTAACGCCGTCCTGCTTCGTGAACTCTTCCAGTTCAAGCTGGCCGGACACCCAAATCAGACTGCCTTTTTTTACCTTGCCCTTAATTAAGTGCTTTGCGTCGTCTCCCCATGCCCATACCTGCAAATACTGGGTTCTTGTTGATTCTCCGTACCCAATTTTTTCTGCGAGGCCAAACCGGACATAGTTGTTCATGTTCGCGCTTGTTTGCAGCTCAAAATCCGCTGTAACGCGCCCGATGGTGATTGTCTGTGACATAACGCTCCTTTCTGCCTTACGGCTAAAATATCTATATAAAAAAGTGCCAGCAATCAACCGACCCTATATAAAAGGGCGCAGTTATACTACTGACACTTGCATACAAACTTAACAACGTGTGCAATGCGAGCTTCTCTCGCCATACAAACCGGGTGGGTTTGCAAATCCCAAAGGGATCACGCACAAAAATCAATTACATGGATAAGTATACCACCATATATTGTGTTTGTCAAGTCGTATTGATACTATATATAGATATTTTTGTTAATAATAATTTAAGCGGACACCATGCAGCGATGCCCGCGTTTACAATTCGAGAAATTCCGCAGGGGTGAGAATAAACGGTTCATCAGGAAAACGCCGCTTGTTCCCGGTAATGAGATACGCACCCGCGCTTTTTGCCGTGTCGTAAAATATGCGGTCATCTTCATCAGCCATAGGATCAATACTTGGGATGGGTTCTACCTGTTCTCCATATTGCCGGATGACGTCAAGCACCGTATCCGCGTCTTCGGCAGGGATGCGCAAGCGCGGCCTGTGTAAAACATCCCTGTATTCCATTAAAATTTCTTCGCTATAGGCCAGAGCCAATATCCCGGTTAAAAACAGCTTATACACTTTAGCGGGATTGCCCGAAGGCGTCAGCAAAGCCGAAACGAGGATATTTGTGTCCAGAACCACGCGGGGCATATTCATCATACGCTTGCCCCGCGAGCTTTCCGTTCCGTGCGCACGGCGGAGATTTCAGCATCGATATCTTCCGGCGTCAGTTTATCCGTACCGTTTTTAATAGAGTTTTGCCAAATACGCTCTGACGCCGCCATCGCATCGCGCATTGAGACGCCTTTACCATCGTTCTCCGGATAGAGGGCGATTTCAAACGGTATTTTTTTCTGCCTGACCGCTTGACGCACGAAAACAGTGATTGCCGTGGTCAGGTTCATTCCCAGAGAGTTAAAAACCTGATCCGCTTCTTCTTTCAGGTCACGGTCGATCCTTATACTAAGATTTGTTGTTTCAGCCATCATCATCACTCCTTTGACTAATCGTATTGTATCACGATATTCTTGCGGTATCAAGACCATGCACAAATATTATTGTGCAATATGTGATATATTATTCATTGCGGTCCAAAGGCGTGATAAAAATTATAAACTCAAATCCTTTTTTATTTCAACGTCCTTCGCCGGGGCAGAATCCGGCGCCTGCTTTTCAAACTCCCCAAGCTCCTCGAACCCTAAAAATTGGTTGGACGACAGCGCGGTGTCGAAATACTCGCTGCCTACGGACAACCGTTCGCCCTGGTTGTTGAAGTAAAAGCGGTATCGGAAACCGATTTTGACCTTGGACTGCTTGCCCAGGCGAAGGGTGCTTTCAATACCGGCGTTGTCCATGATTTTGACGGTGAAGTGTTTTCGCAAAGGCTTTGCCGCCACGCCAACGCAGGTGCCTTCGACCACCTCATATTTTTGCTTTGCGATAGTTCTGTATAGCCCTATGCTGCGGAACAAACTGAATAGCAGAACCAAACAGCTCAGGGTAAGGGTCATTGCGTCCTTTGCGTAAAGAAAGTAAGCGGCGCCGACTATAAAGCAGCCGGCGCCGATCAGCGTTGTAAACAAGATCTTCTGAAGCAAGACTCTTGGACAGTTTTTCAGAGTATTCATCTCTTTCATATCAGATCCTTTCAAAAATGATCAGCTTGCGGAGATATAAGTTCGCCACGGTTTCGAGAACCGGACGCTGCTTGCTGAACAGCTTCGCATAGCAGCCGATGTTATCACAGGTTGTAATATCATCATCATAGAGGGCACTCATGACCTTTTCCTCACTGGACAGGTCTTAAACGTCTGTCTCCACACATTTCATTACCTCCGCTGTGGAGAGTTGGGACTGTCTTGCCAAATCAATTACCCGCTTTTCAGCGGTGGACAGCGACTCGTTTCGGAATACCTCTTTCGCTTTGCGAAAGGGAACCCCGTTGATGAAGATGAATTTCAAGAACGCCATTATCTTTACAAATATGCCGCTGGTAACGGGGATGACGTAAAGATCGCTGAGCAGGTCGTAAAGGGCATCGCCGCCATCGCCGCCAATCCCGGATACAATCAGTCCTCTTTGGACAAGCCGTTCCACATAGCCCTCGCAGCCCATATATCCGGTGGCGTTGGCGCTCCGCGCCATGTTTTTGTATAGCTGCTCAACCTGGGGCAGCTCCAGTATGCGCCAGTTGAGGCAGGTCCAGATGATCATTTCGGGGATGTCTACCATGTATTCTTGCCGATTTACAATCACAACCGGGTATTGCCCGTTTTCATTTATCCTGCGCTCGAATCTTCCAACGGCGGTGTATAGAGAAGTCATATCATTTCCTCCATTTCCTTTTACTACTTTATACTAATGTCAGGGGACTTTTTTCAACAACCTTTACCTAAGCCCCATGACAAACCGCTCGTTGTTCCGCAGTTTCTTCTTGGCCCGTGAGATCCAGGCGCCGACATGGTTCTGTTCGACCCCCCACAACCGGGCGATTTCTGCGCCGGAATAGCCCTTAACTTTCAACTCCAGCGCCTCGATCCCCAGGTGGGCGACACCGTTGTATTCCGGCTTTACCGATTCCAGCAGGTCGATGATGTCGGTGTAGGAAATGAGCGTTTCAAATACATCCTCACCGGCGAAGTGATCCGCATAGGTTTCACTGCCCCCATCCCCGGGGTCAAGCGGAACATCGATTAAGTTGATAAGCGGCTTCTGTATCCTGCACATTTTCTTGCAGTATGTGAGCAGACCGTTTCTGACCACGACCTGCGCGTAAGTATCAAATTGAGCCGACTCACTGACATAGGTGGCGGCCGCCTTGCACAGGCACAGGCAACCCTCCTGAAAAAGATCGTCATAGCCGAACCCGTAAAGGTTCTCGTTTACTTCAATGTGGTCGTATATTGCCCATTTGACAATGTGGATATGATCCGCCACAAGCTGCCTTTGGGCATCGTTAAGAGCTTCCATTCTGCTCATAGACAGCACCTCCCCTCATTCTGACGAAATCAGCGTAATTTGCGTAGAGCATGGTATAACGGTATTTTTTCATCTTGTACCATCCTTTCATCTGCCAGCAGTTAAGAAGCCAGCCGTTCATAATTGTTTTGCAAAGCCTGTTCGCATATTGAAATCAGTTCGTCACACATGTATTCCGAGAACTTGGCGATATGGGCCTGATCGCTGTTCAAGCCGAGCTTTGCCTGCATCCATTTGTAAGCCTGCCATTTCCGCATCATGCCGCTCATCCAAAGCCGGTTAAATACCCGGTGCGCCTGGATGCGTTTGCCGCGAAGCTCCCTGCCCGCGAGAGTTCCGAGCGGTGCGCGCGATTTTTTATGTACCCCCACATAGGAGTCACATGCGGGATAGCGGGCGCAGACATACAGATATTCTCCCATAGCCTTTTCCCCGTGAACGAACGAGGCTGGACGCAGTACGGCGTGGGCGCCGCAATGACATTTCACGATATTCTTTTTCAAATTCATCACCTCCTGAGCGCTAACACGCATCATTTACGGATTTAATGCGTATTAGGCGTCAATTTCTTTGTACTGACAACAACATGAAAGGCCTGTTTTGCCGCCGCAGTTGTTTTGGCTGATGACCCGGCATAGGGCGCACTCACCGGGCGAGCTGACCTGCCATTCCAGCCACATGGCGTAAAGGGCTTCAAATCTCTGTCGGCTGAGTACCGCCAGGCATTCGCTTTTGTCCGCGTCCAGACCCGTCAGCCGCCGAATGGCATCCGCGGGAATCAGAACCGGCCTTCCATCGTAATCAGGCGCCAGCAGGAATCCGGAGCAAAGCTTCTGTTTACCGTAGGGGCATTCGCCGCACTCGATAAAGATGCAATTTCTCCAGTTGCCCTTTGACGCGCTGAGAAAAGAGTAGAGTGTACACATCCGGCTCTCCATGTCTTTTCACCTCCATTAAGCTACATTTGAATTTCTAAAATAAAAAAGGAAGAGACGGCGGCCAATTTCAAAAGCCGTCCCTTCCGTTTCCGGTCTTATCCGAACAGGTCTTGGATCTCCCGTGTGATGTGGGGAATGACCGTATCATTGAAGATCAGCGTGATTGCGGCCAGCAGCAGGGCGCCCAGAACGACCGCGATGATTACCTTCACCGCGTCCGAGATATAAAAGTCGCCGCGCTCATTTGTCGCGGCGGTTTGTGCTTTGACGGAAAGGGCGGTTGCCTTCCTGTTCAAAAAACGGATAAATTTTGACATCAAAGAATCCTCCTAAAAATTATTTTTATATAAAAACAGCGCTGTACGCTGGTGTTGCTTACGACCGCTTTACCGGTCTGAGAAACTTATTCTTTTTTGACTGCGGCCTGCCGGCGAGAAAATGCAGATTGGCATATGTCATTTGCTTGAAGAACTGCCGGCGCCGCTTAACAGGCCACGGCCTGCGTTTACACCCTGATTTTTTCATTTGCCGTCTCCAATCTTTTGAAATAAGAACGGGCCGGATGGCGTAATACCGTCCGGCCCGTTCCGACCTGTTTATCTGCCGCGCTCCACGGCGGCGCTAAGGAAACCCGCTGCAAAACAATCGCCTCACCCTCCTTTGAGTGGGATATCTATATAAAAACACCGTCAAGGGGGGTGTTATCCAAAGAAAACGCCGAGGGAGCCGATGACCTCCGTGCAGAGAACCACGATGTAAATCAGGATAATGCAGATCAGCATCATCATCGAATACTTCTGTATTTTCTTGGGTCGTTTGGCGGCTTCCTTTTTGAGATTGTTCTGCTCAATCTGCCGCATATCGAAGCAAATCATCTTGAAGTACATGCGCTGGTCATCGCCGCGCATGGTGCCGATGAGGCCTCTTACGACATCGCTGAGCAGGGCGCTGCCGACCCGGCCTTCGAAGTGGATGAGCGCGTTTTCATAGTTGCCGGTTTTCATGTCGGCAATCGTCTGGTCAAGCTCCTGCCCGAACTCCTTGCCTGCCACGCGCCTGTAGGATGTCAGTATTCTCAGTACATCGCGGTCGTTTTCAAGGTTCTGGGCAATGGTCAGGGCAAACCTCGGGATCTCCGCCTCGATGATTTTTTTCCGCTTCTTAACAAAGTCAAAGGCGGCATAGTAGGTGGAGAACCACAGCGTAACGGCCAGCCCGATCACCACCATGGCGAAAAGCGGCTGGATGAAAAATACCGGAATCGCGCATAAAGCGACGAGTGCGGCAGTGATATACGCCTTCAGCGTGTAGACCTCCGGGCTTGCTTCGACGCCGGCAATAGCGAGGGTGTTCTGTAGCTTGCTTCTTTTCAGCTTGTCAAGCTTGATGAACCTCTCAAAAAATGTTGCGATACGGGTAATATACACATCCAGCAGCTTGTCGGTTTTGACGCCTTGCTGCTTCCGGCTGAGCAGCATCATCTTTGAGGTCTTGCCGGTGGGGATATCAATAAACGCGCAGGACAAGTTGTAGGCGGCGATCCCCAGGAGCACACATACGATTAACGCTAATAAGGTCATAATTTATCTCACCCCCCGTACTCTATCGGCTTTGACAGCTTCATGATTTTTGTCAGCGCGAATAATATAATGGCCGCGCAGATGGCAAGCGTGATTTTACCCGGCATCGTGTAAACCAGCGCGTGAAACCAATCTTTGTTCAAGAAATAGAGCAGCGGTATGTTGGCGACCACAATGAACATCATGGTGATGGCCTCCCGCCGCGGCCCGTGCATCATGGCTTCCAGCCCCGACTGCACGATGCGGACATCGGAGAATTTCTGTATGACATTTGGCAGCGTGTTTTTCATGCTCCGGTCCGATTGGCACTGAATCAAGGTGTTGCACCACTCATGGAAAACCCGGTTCGGTATTTTCATCTTGAGTGTGTTGATGGCACTGGTCAGGTTGGCGTTTATGTTTTCCGCCTCAAAAACAAAGGCTTCAAAGTTGACCCTTACCGGATCGTTAATGAACGGCAGGTTCTCCTTGACCGACCGGATCAGGTCTTCCGTCCGCAGGTAAGAGGTCGTGACAATGGAGATGGCGGTCTCCAATTCCTCGTTCAGATGTTTCTTATATGTCCCCGCGGTGGAGCGCAGATACCATACGGGCGCCAGGGAGAAACCGGCTCCCAGGATCGGCACCATATATACATTGTCGATCAGCAGCGCGAGAACCGCTCCGGCCGCGAACAATATCAGCGACAGGTGTTTGATTAGTTCGAATTTGTCGGTTCGCCCGGTATCCTTGAGGATCTGTTCGATTTCATAGTCCCGGTTGAAAAACCCCTTGGCCGGAATCCCGATGAGTACGTTCAGCTCATCGGAGAGGGTGACGGCCCTGCGGCGGGAGAGGACGGTAAAGAAGTCGTTAAACCGGACGCCGAACAGGGATAAAAGCCCGTTGCCGATCAGGATAAAGCAGATAATATTGATCCACTGCAAGTCATTCCACCTCCTTCATAAATAACGACAACTCCTTGCTGCTGATGCCGTTGTCCAGAAACCGCTTTTTCAGCGTGTCGGATATGTTACCGACCTTCCTGTGCTTTCCGACCACCTTTACCTCGCCGCTTTCATCCGTCTTGTTGTCCACGACATCGTATTTGTAAAGTGAGCGGTAGACCAGCTTGCCGTCCGCGTAGTCCTCACCCTCGATGATTTCCATAATCCTGCGGCTGCGGTCTTCAAGCTGTTTCGTAAATACGACTACCGGATAGGCCTCCACCATGATCTGCATGAGGATGGAATCGTCCATGTTATATTTGCGCTTAGCCAGCGTCATCATGCGGCGGTAGGTGGACACAGAGGAATTTGAGTGAATCGTGGTGCAAACCGTGTGGCCGGTACGGGAGCTTTCGGCGGCTGACAAGCTCTCAGCCGAGGAACGCATTTCACCGATTCCGATCACATCGGGGTGCTTACGCAAAACCCGCTCCAGTAGGAAATCCTGATTGATGTTCATGGCGGCGTTTTCATGGGGCCGGGTGAGGAGATGAACGACACTGTTCAATATGTTGCCGTCCCTGTCACGCTTAACCAGATCGAATTCCCGCGAGCCCTCTTCGATAGTGATGAGCCTGCGGTTATTGGGCACCATGGAGAGCAGCCAGGCCATGACCGTCGTTTTGCCCGAGCCGGTGCTGCCGGCGATGCAGACCGAAACGCCGTACCGGATGCAGGCGGTGAGGAAGTGAAGCATTTCCTCGGTGGCGCTGCCGGAGGCCAGAAGCTTTTCGATTGATACTGTCTGCTGGTTGACGATACGAATACTGGCGTTCAATCCAACATCCGCGTCAACTATCGGCGTCTTATCCACCGAGATGCGGATGTTTTTGTCCAGGTAGCCGATGATAGACGGCATGGTATCGTCGATCACCATGCCGCAGGCGGCCAGCATTCGGCGGGTTACGTCGATGGCGGGTTACGTCGATGGCGTGTTGGGGAGAGGTGAACTTGTCCGGTATCTTGATGCTCCGCCCGCTGTTCATGATCACCTCGATGTCGTTGTAGGCGTTGATGTTTACCTCTTCCACATCGGGCATATAGATCCATTTACGCAGAAAAGAGTAGCCCGCCATATCCTCATAGAGCTTGTCGCAGAGTTCTCCGGTGGAGAGGCCTTCCACGGTGTATTTCCGTTTCACCAGATATTGTGTAATCAGCTCTTTCCCGGATAGAGGCGGTATATCTGCTCTTCCTGTAAGCTCCTATACATCGTAACGGCTCTCAAAAGATCAGCGGCCTCCTTGCCGTAAATCTGATCTCTGGTTATCATAGATACCACCCCCTCGTATGCGTATTAAAACCGTAAATAATGCGTATTAGCCTTTATGCGTATTAAATCCGTATATAATGCGTACAAATCAACCGCTTCGTATTTCGACCTGTTTTCGCTGAACAGAAACCGTTAAGGCCAGTTTTGTAAATTTAACATCGGTTTTGATAATTTAAGCCAAGTTTTGTCGTTTTTTACGGTCAATCAGCTCTTGAAGCTCCCGCCTGTCCGAAGTTATAAGTTCTTTTTCGAGTTGGCTTGACTTAAATTCCACGGTTATGTTGTTGTTATTTGTGGAAATTAGACCGTTGCCACGCGCAAAGTGGGTGATCTCCATGACCTCCGCTTCGGACAGGTTCATAATGGACTGCACACGCTGCGCCTCCTCATCTTCCAGATTGAGCACGATTTTGGTTTTGGAATTGTTTATGATACCTTTGCCGTATTTGCCGTTGTCCAGCGCGAAAAAGTCGTTCAAATCCTGAGTGGCGCAAATGGCCGACCCGCCGTAACCTCTGATAATTTTGAAAATCTCCAGAACAAATTCAGCCGCCAGCCGGTTAGACGAGGCGCCGATCAACTGCCATGTTTCGTCCACAAAAATCGCTTTTTCCACCGTCCGATCCTCTTTGGCTTTCGCCCAGACAAATTCAAGCGCCACATACATGCCTACCACCAAAAGATCGCCGGTAAGTTCGCTGATGTCCAGTACGGTGTATTTGTTCTCCAGCGATACGTTCGTCTGCTGATTAAATGTACTGGCGGAACCGTGAACCAGGCGGTTAAGTATGTTTGCCAGCCGCTTCGTTTCGGTATTTTTCTTCAGTATTTCATGCAGGTCGCCTAAAACAGGCATCTCACGGTATTGGCCGGGGTTTTCGGGATCTTCCAAAGTTTCATTATTGTGGGTGATGCCCTTTAGTGCGTAAGTCTTTATCATGGCATCATCGAGGAGCTGCTTTTCTTCATGACTCATATCAGGGATGAGCAATGAAAAAAAGATGTGCAGGCTTTGGATTTTAGTCGCCAGCTCCGATTTTTCAATGGCGGGGCCGTCCAGCAGTTCCGAAGCCGTCCTGTCGGCGCGGCGTATCTCCATCACGTTAATACAGTTTTTAGACGCCGGGGATATCTGGATAAATTCTCCCCCTATGTTCGAACATGCCCGGTGGAACTCGTGGCCCTTCAACGGCGCGATGATAAAAATTTGTGTGCCTTTGCGCCTCATTCTTAACGCCATGAGTTGCATCGTGAAAGTCTTTCCCGCGCCGCTGGTGCCGAGTATCGCCATGTTAGCGTTCTTATAGGTGCGGCTGTTGAAAATATCCACGATGATCAGGGAGTTGTTGTGCTTGTTGACGCCGAGCAATATTCCGTTATCATCGCACATTTCATAGCTTGTAAACGGATAGCAGCTTGCCGCGCCCATCGTCAGCGTATTCCGCTTTGAACGCTCAAATAATTTCTTTTCCAGCGATACGAGCGGCAGCGCCGACAAAAAAGCCTGCTCCTCACGAAAAGAGCAGGTCACAACATCCATATCCTGTGACAGTAATAATTTTTTCATCTCGTTGGTGCGCCATTCAAGTTCATCAAGGGTATCGGCCGTAATGGTAATTAGTAGGTTCAGGTAGTAGAAATCTTCGTTGTTGCCGAGACCTTCTTTCAGGAAGTAGCCGCTGCGGATCGCGCCCTCGATGTCGTCCCAATCCGTGTTGGTGTCGGAAGCCTCCTTGATTTTAGACCGTTAATGCGGAGCTGCTGGCCGAGCTTCTGAACGATTCGCTCTTTGGGCTGTTTGCTCAGAAAAAATATCCAAATCAATACCGTCCCCGGCGTTTACAAGCAGGCTCAGCCAGCCGGCAGGAACCTGTGTCTTATAGCCGCTTGACGGAATCAACAGGTACGAATGGAACACGCCGTCAATTTGAATGTGGCTCCCGTGCATGAAATCAATGCTTTCAGGGGCGAAAAACTCACTTACAGGGATGTTATCCGTGCTTTCGGAGCCGCCCTGCGACATATATTTGCCGATAACCTCGTTAATGCGGGAGGGCAGCGGCTTGTCGCTGCTTGTTTTCCGGTTCAGAAGGTTGTAGAGTACATCAACAGAAAATTTATCCTCGTTTTCCGGAACCAATACCTCGTTGCCGCACTGCCGCAGATAGTTGGCGGCTGTACGGGCCGCCGTTTGGAGCGAGGATATCGCTTCAGATTCTTCGTTGCCCCGCCTGCTTCCGTTCCAAGGCTCGTATTCAAAGATGATAAAAAACCGCCTTGTAACCGCTTCCCTGGAGCCTATTTGTCGGATCAGCCTTGCGTAATCCTCCTGCAAAAGCCGGCACCGCTCATCTGTTTCCTGTTCCAGTTCTTTTCTCACCGTATCCAGATGCCTGTTAATGTCCGCCCGCTTTGTCAGTACCTTGAACTGCATTTTGACAGGGCAGATTTTGAGGTAGGAGATGAAGGAGTAAATGATATTGCGCTGTTCCCGGGCACTGCGGAGCAGGAAATTGATAGGGACCACCTCAATGATCTTTACAAAACGCTTATCCTTGGTATATAAAATACCGTTGGCTATTTTTTCAATGGGGATATATTCAGCCACGGGATTCAAAAACAAAGGCTTATCCTCTGCCTCTTTAGTTTTTAGCAGCTTGACGGCTTTTTTTGCTTTGGCTTCCTTTTTAGGCTTGCTTTTCGGCTTGGCGGGGCGGGTCTTGTGCTCTGTTTTTATCGGCCGTTCCTTAATTTCATCGAATTCAGCGGGAAAATCCTCTCGCTTAGTCCGCTTTTGCTTAGGCTCCCGTGTCCGGGATTTACGCTGCTTTGCAGGCCGTGAAGGTTTGGAGGGGGCTTCCTCTTGAACGGCAGGCTCAGCGCCCACAACGCGCCGGTTCTTCAAATACTTCAGAAAAATCATGCCGAACGAGGTAAGGCTTTCACCGGAGATGCCGATCAGCGCAAGCAAGGCCAGCGGCAGCGAAGTAAGGCAAATAATGATAATCCGCGCCGTCAGCGAAATTCCGAGTCCGAAAACCGGAATCCCCACGGCAAGAGCAAGTACGATGGCCTCTATCGCGTTCCGGGCCTTGAACATCCCGCCGAAAAAAGTACCGCCCTCAATAAAGTTAGGCGGGATTACATAGATGTCTTTTTCATTGTTTGCTTTGTTCATTTCTACCACGTTTCTCAGCCGATAATCCAGAAAGGTCCCCCCGCGGCTGCGTATTTACTTGCCTCTGAAAGTATGATGGAGAGATCCCATTGTTTTTCACTCCGGCTGTAGCTGGCGGGGTCAGCGACAAGGATTTTTCCGTCCGATGTGACGCCGCGAAGCACGATAAAATGCCCCGAACTTGTGAAATGCCCCTTGGACATGATCGCCACGACCAATTTGCCATCAGCGAGCGCATCGACTATCCTTTGCGGCTCCGAAGCGGTGCAGCCTTCAACGGGCAATCCCCACGCCTTGGCCGCGCTCGGGATGAGGGCGTGGTAGGAGCCGCTTTTGCTGCACCAACCGCCGTTTTCATACGACCACCTTGCCATCTGGATCGGGTCCACCGTATCGCTTGTCAGGGAGGACACGACCATCGCCATCGCTGTCGGGCCGCAGCCGTAGCCGCCGATATGATCTGTGCCGTAGGGCTCGTTGGCAAAGCGTTCATCGAGCTGGTTGTAGTACACCATCGTCGTTTGACCGTCCGTAAACTCGATGCCGGCATAAGACGGTCCCAGGATAAACTCCGAATCAAGCAATCCCTGGAACATGCCATCCCCTAAAAAGAGGCTCATGTTATGCGCGTAGTCCCGGGCAAGGCTTTTCTGCTCATCGTCAAGCTGAAACACAGTGTCGGCAAAGTAGGATTCGCCGTTATAGACAATGGTGTATATCATCCATACTTCCGTAATGGTGCATTCCTCTCCGGTTTCCGGGTCAACCTCCGTGGTTTCACGGGATTCCTCCCTGCGGGTGTAGGAATACAGGTGAGTTTTATTTCTTTGCAGAAGGCTTTCCATATCGGATAGGGATATGCTTGCATAATCCTGATTCTTCGCGGCGCAGTATTGCGACACGAAAAGGTTGATATTGTAGTACAGATTGGCTTCATAGGGATTGATAATCTCTATCTGGTCGCCCCCGGATGAAGCAAAATCGCTGTTTATCCGGGCAATCACATCATCGATTCCCTCCGCCAGAATGCTGTTGACGGTAAATGAAATCTCACTCACGTTTTCAGCGATAGCAGCGTTGTCGTTCAAAATGGGAACCTCCGTGTTATTAGGCGAAAATGCGTTTGTAAGGCCGCCGAATATGAGCGCAGGCAGCATGAGGATAAAAAGAATCGGCAGAAGCAATAAGACTGCCGCTGCCAATACAATCTTTCCGATATGTTTTTTGTTCGCCCACACAGCGCCGGCGACAGCACCGTAAGGACCGCCTGCCGCCGCGCCTTTTGCTGCTCCGGCCACCGCCTTCCCTGTTTTTATCGCGCCCCGGATGGTATGCGCCGCGTCCGCACCTTTTTCTACCGCCTCTGAAAGGCCGTTTTTATTTTCTTCAGCCATTAAACACGATCCTTTCTCTGCGGCATTTTAGGCAGCTTTTTAACAATGCTCTCGTTATATGCGATGCTGCCGTCCGGCGCCATGTACGGCGTCTTTTCAACGGCATCCGTGGCGTATTGCTTATACCACTTTGCGCCGTCAACCGTTTCTACGATGGAGTGTTTGCCTTCCGGCGCCATATACTGATCGGTATGGTACATGCCGAATTGAACCCCGCCCAGATTTTCTGCGGTTGTCTCCGTACCCGTGATACGGCCGCCGCCAATTTCCACGCTGGAGAAGGCCGGAGCCTCAGAAGACATATCCGAAGGTTCGGACGAGATACCCGGCGAAGAAATACCCGGCGAGAATTCGGGTGACATACCCGGTGCAAAGGATTCGGATGAAATACCAGGAGAAAACGGTTCGCTCGAAACGTCCGGGGAGGAAGGCAAAGATGTAACGCCCGGTGCGGAAGGCGAGGAAGTGACGCCCGGTGAAGGAGCGGCCAAAAATCCCGAAGCCCCCTGCTGACCGCCCTGAACGCCATAGCCCAGATAGGAACGGCCTGTTCTCCTTTCATTGTGCCGGTAGAAGACACGCTGCCTTTCGCCACGGAGCCGATGACGTTGTTTGCAAAGTCGCCGCCTTTTTCCAGTGATGAGTTAAACGCCGTGCCGCCAACTATGCCGCCGCCTTGTCCCGTAGCGGTCTGTGCCGCGCTGCGGTTAATATTCCTGCTGACAACGCCGGCAAGGCCGCCCGACATAAAGCCGCCCGAAGCACCGTCCGCGCCGCTTGCACCGCTCGTACCGGAAGCGCTGCGTGAACCGCGCCCCCCAAACCCGGCGAATCCGCCGCCGCCAAAAAGTTTCTTGCCATCCGTGATACCTCTCGTAGCGATCATAGCCTCGGCCAGCATGGAGCCGCCCGTATGACCGACATTGATACCCAGGCTGCTCATAAAGCTGTCGATTTTCTGGCTGACTTTCAGAAAAGCAATGGCGCAGAGAAACCAGATAAAGACATTGCCCGATACGGTTTCCCGGCTGCTTGCGTCCACCTGCGCCTGCACATCACTTTCCGATATGGCAAAGGCTGTGGTGGAAAAGGCAAGGGTAAGTAATACGGCTATCGCAAGCACGAAAATCATTCTATGTTTTCTTTTCATGGCGTCACCTCATCCGGGCTGTCTTCCCGTTCGTTACCGAAGTCATCCTTTGCGCGGCGCAGGCCTTCTTTGGCGCGGGCCATTTCCCGCGACCTGCTTGCCAGATGCGCTATGCTGACGTTGATTTCTTCCGGGCAACCGGCATAAAAGTAGCCGTTTGAGTCGCTGCAAACGGGATACCCTTCAACACGAAGCTCGTTGATATTCTTTCGCAGCAGCGAGCTGGTAAGTCCGAAAATAGAACAGAGCCGGCTGCCCAACAGGGCGTTGTCGGCTCCGACATGATGATCCTTCAAATAGTTGAGGATTTTCTTTTTGACAGTCATGTTTATTTCAAGGACAAAACACTCCGATTGTGGAATACTCTTGTCCTGATTAGATGCTTGTGGATAAATTACATCCCTACAGCCGGAGGATAAGGGAGATAACTTATATTGGGATTTGGAGCATTCACAGCATGAAACCCCTTGCGTAGACAGCATTTGCGCCACTTTTTGAAGGATGATTTTCATGTGCGGTTTTGAAACGCTACACATCTCATTTGAAACGCAGGCCCAATCTTCCATCGGGGTGTTCGCCGGTTCCTCCACACACTCATTTTCCGGTATGGAGATTTTAAGACTCAGGGACATGGCGACCTCTTCCTTGTCGATCATCACATCCGATATCTGAAACATGGTGGACAGGTAGTTATTCAGATAGATGACGCTGCCATGCCGGCCGGGGAAGGTGAGCAGGGATAAATAGTCCTTTTGCTCCAGTTTTTTTAGAATCCGTCCGACCATCGCTTTGGATAATCCCCAACGGAGCGCCAGATCGGAGTAGCCTATCCGCGGAGAGCCTGAGCCATTCCGCATATAGACCACCGGCCCCACCTCTGAACCCTGCACCTGTTCATCGTTGTAGATTGTGTGCATCCACAGGTCGAGAATGATATCCATCTCCGAGCAGCGTTCCGCGCTGATGATTTCAGACGCTTTTGAGATTGGCAGAAAGAAAAAGCCGGTATCCTTCTGACATGGCGCGTTGTAGTCGAGGATAGTGTTGAAGTACCGCCAACCTTTGATTTTGAATTTAATAACGCGCCCGCGGCCTAACTGCGCATAGGTAATTAACTGCTCCTCTTGAAGCTTGTCCAGTATGGATATCGCCTGGTATTGGAAGCGGGTACGGAACCGTGCTGTTAATTCATCGATCCGGCAAACCCATTCGCCGGGGTATATCGTGTAGTTGATACCGCCGAGGCGCTTGTAGGACGTTCGAAAATTTGCGTAGGAGCAAAGGACGGTAAAATAAAAAAGACCGGAACCGCTGCTTACGCGAATGCTCCGGTCTTCCATCAGGGTTCTTATAAATTGCCGGTATATCCGGCAGCGTGGGTACTCCACAATTTGTTTTAGTTCTAATTGGTATTCTGGCATTAGCAAAACCTCCTAAGTTTTAGTAAACTCCTCCAGAAAGCTTTGCATATCGGCCTTGTGAATTTCCGATGTCCTTATTATTTGTCGATAATATGACCCGCAAACGAAATCAATAAGATAGTCTTTGTCGTGTCGTCAGCGATAATGACATGCTTTCCATCGATGTTTGCCACGGTTACGGTGTGCTCAATCGTAATGGTGTTTGCCTCGAAGTCGATTGATTCCCAGCGCAGACCCAGCACCTCACTCCAACGTAGACCGTAGTAGGTGGACAGCAAAATCGGGAGATAGATCGGATCGTCCTTGGCGATCTCCAGCAGTTCCAGTGCTTCTTCCCTGGAATAATGCCTCGCAACGAAATTGTTTTTCTTGGGCGCATCCACTTTGTCCATGACATTATAAAGCAGGATGTCCTTTTTCACAGCATAGCTGAGTGCCTGCTTCATCAGCCGATGGTAATAAAGAGCGGTAGTACCCGAAGCTCCATCATCATATATAGAGTTATAGAAATCCTCAAAGTCGCTGGGTTCCAGCGTGGAAAGCCGGGCATTGATTGGGGAGAAATAACGCTTTATCCAGTTATCAATCCTGTTTTCATAGCCGTTGTAGGTGATGGCTTCGATTTTGGTTCTCTTTGTTTTGAGCCACATGTGCAGGTAGTCCACAAACAGCATGTCGGTGGTGGCATCCTTGAGACGCTGAGGCTTATTTTTCTCCTCATTGCGCCTGACCAGCTCCTCCTGCAAAAATTGTGCAGCCTTGCGCTTGCTGCCGGTCGATTTGATACCGGTGTTCATCCAATCCTGCTTTCGCTTGCCGTCCACGTACATATTGATGACGGCGTAGTACCAGCCGGTGAGGGGTTGGACGCTTCCAGTAATGGGTCTCGGTTTTCTCATAGTTCCTCCTTCCTTGCTTAATCCGCTGCCGGCAGACTAAGCGTAGCACATATTTTTTGATTTGGCGAATGTATGGGAACAAAAATATCGTTCCGTTGTTTTGGTCCAAGTTATGCTGTATAATAAATTAGCTGCTTATCATTTGATAAACAGCTACGACAATAAATTACCGGGTATCCGGTAGACTATATAGAAGGTAATTACCGTTTTTTCAAGCTTGGATTTATAGAGTTCTTGAAGAATATGGATGAGTAATCCTTGCGTGAAACGAGGTCAATATGAGAGAGATTTACTATATCGGCGGTTCCCCATGCAGCGGGAAAAGCACCATCGCCGAGATGCTGGCGGCGGAGTATTCCTTTGACTATTACAAGCTGGACGACTACCTGGATCCTCATATGAAGCTGGCGGCGTTGGAGGGCAAGTCTCACAGCCTTGTGGCCCTCGCCCTCGACTTTGAGCAGATGTGGATGCGTGATCCAAAGCAGCAGGCGAATGAGGAACTTGCCATTTATGAGGAGATACTGCCTTATGCTCTGCAGGATATTCAGGGCATGGAAGGTGACGATCCTATCATCGCCGAAGGCGCAGGGTTTACACCCGGCCTGATGGCCGGGCTGGATGTGAAGACAACCCGCTACATCTGCATTGTACCAACCGAAGTGTTCCAGCGGGAGATGTATGCCCAGCGTACATGGATCGGACAGTTTCTCATCGGCTGCAAGGATCCTGACGCGGCGTTCGACAACTGGATGAGCCGGGACGCGCTGTTTGCCAGAGATGTCCTCCGCCAAGCACAGAAGTACGGGTACCAAAGCATTGTTGTCGATGGAAGGCAAAGCATTAAAGAAAACTGCATCGCTGTTGCCAATTCGTTTATGCTTGTGAAAAAATGACAGGAGCAAAGCCTATGGAAGAGTATACAAAACAAGATTTGGAGGAGGCGCTGCGCGCCATTGCCTCCACCCTTCACAAATGCGAGAAGGCCTTTGAAAAGCTGCGGGAAGGTACGCCTCAGCACACGCTGGCCAAAAACAGAATCAAGGCATTGCGTATCTCCATAAACCTGATTAACAAGGCGTTGGAGGATGCCGTATGACCGTTCTATCCGCCAAGGTGACCATTCACATTCCCTGGGCCGTTTCCCTCAAGGACAAGCGCCAAGTCAAACGTAGCCTGATGGATAGAACCCGGCAGAAATTCAATGCCTCTATTGCCGAGGTGGATACCCAGGATGTGCACCAGACCCTGACCTTAGGGTTAGCCGTCATATCCGGGGAGCACCACCACGCCCGGGAGGTGCTGGATGAGATCGTGCGGTTTATCGAGGGAAATACCGATGCCGAGGTTATATCGGTTGAAATAATCGAAGCATAAAGCCTTGCACCCGTCCGCATGTCAGGGTGTCGGTTATTTGAGCCTTTTTAATTACGATATCCACCGGCGCGTCTGCTTCAATATCGCTTCTGTTCTGCCCGTTCATTCCGGCTCTCCCGATAAAAGGTTGATAAGTGCGTGCACGAAGGCGGCATCTTGCTCGGATGTGCGCTTTGCGGGGTCGAGAAGTCTGCCGCCGCCCATGCGAATTTTCTTTGCCGTATGCCGTGCCAGCAGCAGGGCATCTATATTCGCATTGCTATACACCATGCCGTCCTGGCTGACAGGCACAGCCTGTTTGGCAAGACACATGGCGGCAAGCCCATAATCCTGTGTGACAACAATATCACCCGGCTTCACTATGTTGACAAGGGTGAAGTCTACACTGTCCGCTCCCTTGGAAACGGTGATGGTCCGGGCGCCTTGCTTCTCAAACACATGGGAGGTGTCGCAGAGGATGATACATTCGATTTTTAATTTTCGTGCTATACTGACGGCCTCATCCACCACCGGACAGCCGTCCGCGTCAATCAACAGTTTTACCGCCGTAATCTCTTCACTAACAATTCCAGTTGATTTTTGCGGGGTTTGGCTCATTCTCTACTGCAACCGCCCGTAGGGCAGCCTCCATCTTTGCGCATTCCTCCGCCGCGATCCGGTCATAGACCTCCGGTTTTTCCGTCAGACCCACCTGGTCATAGGCAATGGCCGCCGAGCCGTAAAAAGCAAGCCCCAGCGAGTGCGTGGGCGTGTGAAAACAAGCGGCGGCCTGGCCACAGGCCCTTGCCGCGGCCTGCGCCGCGGGGTTATCATTCAATTCACGCGCGGCCGCGTGGCATTCACCCAGGATGATATTCTTTACTTCCTTAAGCTTTACCTTTCCCTCAAACCACTGCCGGGCAGCGTCCAGCGCCGAACGGGGACGCAGGTCACCCGGACATTCCTGCTCAAATATCGGCAGTATGTGCTGCTCGGCATAGTCCATACACCAGCTTGCAATCGTTGTTTTGCTTTGTGTTTCAATCAGCCTCATAAGAGACACAATATAGGGCGAATCCGCCTTACCCAACATTTTACGCAGCTTGGTCATATTGCCCTCCTCAGCCAAAACAGATTGGCATTTTATCTACATCCCATGAATCTCATATGCCGGATACTCTTTGTCAAAGTGGTATCCCAGCTTTTCCGCCAGGGCGAGAGATTCTTTGTTATGAGCATCCCAGCTTGGGTATAAGCCCCGCTCCAGACATTCCAGTATCAGCTTTGCGCCGCAGACAGTGGCTAAACCCTTGCGCCGCTCATCCTCTCTGGTATCGATCTCGATCTCAATGCCACCGCGATAGAAGATGTATGAGGACGCGCCGGATACGATCTCTCCGTCCTTCAGCGCGACAACACCCAGCCTGTTTTCCTGATAGTCCTCATATGTGGGGAAATTCCAGCACAGGTCTGACGACCAGGGAGTTGAACGGGACTTTTCATACAGGGCTCTGTCTATCAGCTTCAACTCATGTCCGCCGGGAAGCGCCGATACAAAGCCCTGTAGCTTTGCTCTGTCAAAAACATCCGGCTCCTTTTTGAGCGCATAGCGCGTATGGCGAAGAGCCTTGTCCCCAAATACAGCTTCAATTTTCTCCGCCCAGCGCTCATCCTGAGGCACCATGATAACAAAGCTGTGCTGGTTATAGGACTGCTTGTTTTGAATAAGTTCTTCATTGGCCGCTCCGGCGAGAAAGCAGATGTCCCCAAGAAAGATCTGTGCCGCCTGGGGATTTTCCAAATCATCGGCATAGGCGTCTCCCATGCAATCCTGCAAGCATGACCAGAGGAAGGTTTCCTGCCAGCCATCAAACAGGGAGGCAATCGTATCTTTATTCTTCACTTTACAGACAGGCATACAAAAACCTCCGAACTGTTGTATAGGACTAAACTGAATATCTCCGTTGCCGCTGTTTCAGTTTATTTCTATACAGATATCTTTATCTCTCTATTCTTTTCTTGCAGTCTAATAGTGCGTAAATGTCAGTAAGCGGTTCAACTGTAGTTATGTCGAATACCACCGGGAATGTAGGCAGCTTTCCCATTGTCTTGGCGCCACAAATCAGCATTTTTATTTTTTCGCTCACATCGGCTCCTAAAACTTCCGCGCGATTTTTTTCCTTGAACCAAACCGCTACGCTGAAGTACCCTTCAAACACATGGAGCCAGTAAAGGTTTTTCTCTTTCCTTGTTCCCCTGGTTGTTGTCCAGAAGTGCTGTCCTTTTGCGAACCACGCCTTAGAATGATTCCCTTTGAGTAAGGAAGAATTATTCACCCGATATATCCAACGAATTTGTAATGGATACGGATTTCCCTCTGCTTCTGGTTGCCGATGATCTCGCGTTCCCCAATCTCAATTTTGTCTATCAGCTTCAAAAGAATGTCGCGGTCAAGCGTTTCTATGTTTCCGTACTGCCGGATGGCTTCAAGCCATGCCTGTATGTTGCCCTGTTCGGCTTGGAAACCGTCAATCTGCTCTGTGAGGACTTGTGCCTGTTCCGATTTCTCCCGCCGTTCTGCTTCATATTGACTGATGAGACGGGCGCAAACATCTTCGGGGATAGCACCTTTTACTTTGTCCTCATAAAGACTTTGTATTAGCCGCTCCAGCTCGGCGCGGCGGTTCTCGGTGGTGCGGACGGATGCTTGCAGCGCGGCAAGCTGTTCCTGACCGGCAATCGCTTTGTGTTGTCCGATACGTTCCGACAAGTCCTGCTCATCACACTCGACCATAGCCGCCTTTTGTTGGACGTCCGCTATTACAATTTCGGATAGGCGGTTGGTGTAGATAATGTGAGAGGAACAGGCGGCCTTACCGCTTCGGGCATAGTTCCCGCATTTGTAGGACTTGTAGACTACCAAATCCCCACTTTTGCGCCGGTGCTGTTCCTGCTGGTAGCTCATGGCAAACCCGCAATTCAAACAATAAAGCAGACCTCCGAATAAACTGATCTCGCCGTTTCCAGTCCGTTTTGGCCTTGCCGTGGCATTGTCCAGCTTGCAAACCTGTTCCCATACCTCAAGTGAAATGATAGGCTCATGAGTATTTTCAATCTTTACCCATTCCTCTTTAGGCTTGTCAATCTGCTTGTGATTTTTGTAGGAGAGCGTACCCCGCTTGTTCTGAACCATGTGGCCGATATAAACCTCATTCCGTAATAATTTTCGGATAGTCATATCATTCCACAGATGATTTTGATAGTGGGGATTAGGCCGTCCCTCGCGCTGATAGTAATAATCCCTCGGAGTGATAACCTTGTCCTCATTCAGAACGGAAGCAATACGCCGGAATCCGTAACCCTGATACCTCATGTCAAATATACGCTTGACGATTGGCGCAGTTGCTTCATCTACAATCAGTTTATGGTGGTCGTTAGGATCTTTTAGATATCCAAACGGCGCGTAACAGCCGATGTATTTCCCCGTCTTGAATGTGGATTGCTTCACCGCTTTTATCTTGTTGCTGGTATCACGAGCGTAAACATCGTTTAGGACGTTTTTGAAAATCATCAGCATATCATTGTTGCGGGAAATAGTATCTACTCCGTCATTAAGAGCGATAAAGCGACAGCCAATCGCCGGGAAAACATAATCTGTATACCGGCCAACCTCGATATAATCCCGCCCAAATCGGCTTAAATCCTTACAGAGAATGAGATTGATTTTCTTGTCGGTTGCGTCCGCTATCATACGGTTCAGTCCGGGTCTATCAAAACTTGTACCAGAAATGCCGTCATCCACGTATGTAGATACCAAATTCCAGCCCTGTTCTTTGACGTATCGGCTTAACATTTCCCGTTGATTTTCAATGCTTACCGATTCCCCAGCGCGTTCGTCATCACGGCTTAACCTCGTGTAGATGCCCACGTTATATGTTGTCTGCATAATCTTTATTTTACCTCCCGATTAAGCCAACATAACGATAAGGGCAAGTGCTTATACCTTGCCCTTATCGTACCATGTTTTAGGCGGTTTTACAATCACAACTGCGCATTGCCCGACTGATAATCAGCTCTTCCAGCAGAGTACGGAAGTCACCTTTCTCGGCAAAAACACTTGATATTTTGTAAAGCGTATCGCCGGAGTGGATTTCCTCATAATTGGGTAAAACCTTTTTATCATTTTCGTCCATACTACGCTACCCTGAATCTCCGCACAATGGCGTCAATCAGCTTATTTTCCAGTTGCCGGCGCATGGCTTCGTCCACTCCCCAACGTGGATTGCCGTATTCATCATAGGTCTGTCGCATGGACAGCCTTGCTATGTACCCCTCGTAGTGCCGGATAACTTTGTTTAGCGCTTCTGGGCTACCATTTGCCGCTGCCTGTATCACATCAAAGGGCATCAGGCTATTTCTCATTTTCTTCATCAGTAAATCCCTCCATGATTTTTCTCAGTTTTTTCAGTGAGCTTGTCCGCTTGTAGCTGATGGTGCGGTGCAGAACATTTAGCAGCTCCGCAATTTCCCGGTCGTTCAGGCCAAGAAAGTAGTAGAGCAGGATAATGTCCCGCCGTTGTTCCGGCAGTAGTCGCAATGCTTCCGCAAGCAGGTCATTTTTAATGGCAATGTCAAAGCCTAAGACGCTGAATTGCTGATTTCCCAAATCGTATTCATCCTCAAAAGAGAATAGGTTTGCCCCATCTTCGTAAAACTCGGTCAGGGAAATTCCATAGTCTGCCAACCGCGTCATTTGCCTGTAAATGGTGCGGGCTTCGCAGCGCAGGACTTTCTTGCAGAAAGCGTCAAACTGGTGCCGGATACGCTCTTTGTCACGGGAAGTGAACTCCATAGTTTTCACCCCCTTTCCGTCCGCAGATTGGAAAGGGAATATTTCTAATTTCCTTTCCGGCACTACCTCGCTGGGGAAAGGAAAAATAGAAAACTTTTGGAGAAAAAATTTGGGGGAATTTTGGTAGGGGGCTTAATGGGGTCAACAGGAGAAAAGCTGAAGCGTTAATGCAGTTTTCATTAATGCATTTCTTCCAAAACGCCAGAATGAATATGGCATAAAACGCAAAAACGCCCGGTAGGATATAAATCCTATCGGGCGAATGCGGCATTGTATGTCTTATTTTATTATTTATGCGGTATACAATGCTGCACTGATGGGTAGAAGATTCCCGCGCATAAATAACACAGCTTTTTTTGATAAATCACCATGAAATTCAAATGCTATCTTTGGAATTAGCTTTGGGATAAAATATAACATGGCGGCATCCTCCTATTGCCGCCGCACTTCTTTATACCTTCATTACAAAAGAAAAAGCTACGGCGGCTTTTCACAAAACCGCCCGTAGCCTTCATACTTAAAAATAAGCGCAACAAAGCGTCTGCCACGATTGCGGTTTTTTTTGATTTGCCGCACAGGCAGTAAATAAATTATTGAGCTTTCTGTTGTTGTCTATTTCGCTTCTATGGTATAGGCGTATACTGCGCCGTCGTTCCAGCTACCTACATACAAGGTATTTGCATGAACCAATACAGCGACACACCCGCCGATATTATCAACCACAATTTCAGTTGTGCCGTCCGGGGCAAGCGTCCGTACACAACCATCCCCGTTATCGGCGGCAAAAATGATGTTTTGGTCGTTTGTGTCTATCCCAACGCCGGGGCGTCCAAATTCATCTGAAATAGTGCTTGTAGTTCCGTCTGCCGTCACTTTAATAATGCCGCCGCCGTAGTTCGTGACGTAAAGATTACCGTCTAAGTCCTCTACTACTCCGACAGGCGTTCTCATTCCGTCCGCTACCAGTTCAACCTTGCCGGAAGTGTCTACTTTAACAATTTCATTACTGCCCCGGTTTGTTACCAACAGTTCGCCAGATTGATTGAAAGCTATCCCGGTGGGAGTATGAAATCCCTGTGCGAATGTGCTTTTTTTACCGTCAGGCGTTACCTTGTAAATAACGTCTTTGGAATAATCGGAAATATACAGGTTGCCCGTTTCGTCAAAGGCCAAACCTGCCGGGGAACCCATACCATCAGCGAATACGCTGTGATTACCCTCCGTATCAACTTTAGTGACGGTACTGCCGCTCCAATTCGATACATACAGGTTTCCGTCATTATCCACAGCTATACCTGTTGGCGCATTAAATCCCTCATATGTTGCCTTTAGTGTTAATGCAACGCCATTTTCCATATTGCTTTGACCCTCCGATACGTTTTCATTTTGCGAAATAGTTTCTACTGCCGATACGGGCGGGGATGACACAGGCGGCGGGGATGATTGCCCCGCCTCTGTTGTGGCATTGGAGCAGCCTGTCATAAAAAAAAGCACAGTCATTAGCAAAGAAATAAGTTTCATCATTATTAACATCTCCTATCATTTTTATTTGCTTAAAGTAATTTTTCTTTCAGCGAAAACCTTTTTCGCTACATTGACAGCATTAAGTACTTTAGGAAAGCCTGTATATGGAATACATTGAATAAAAGTTTCAATAACCTTTTCAGGTGATATTCCCACATTCAAAGACCCGTTTATATGAACCTCTAATTGCGGCTCACAGCCTCCGGCAGTTAGTAAGCTGGCAATCGTTATAATTTCTCTTTCCTGTAAGGTAAGCCCGTCCCGGCAGTAAACATCCCCAAACGCAAATTCAAGGATATATCTTCCTAAGTCCGGGGCTACTCCCTCTAAAGAAGCAATAACCCGCTCCCCGGCGTTACCATCCACCTCCTTTAGTCTTTCCGTTCCTCTTTTTATGCGCTCGTTTTCCATTTGCATAGCCTCCTATATTATGGTATACTCATACCATACAATGTAGAGTTAACTCTAGGTCAAGTATTTTTTAGGAGGAATTTTTCATGGGATACGGATATGCAATCGGTGAGTTTTCATCAATTACAGGCATTAGCATTTATACCTTGCGATATTACGAGAAAGAAAGTTTAATCATTCCCGAACGCAAAGAAAACGGCAGACGCTTATATTCGGAGGGCGATATATCGTGGATACAGTTTATCAAGCGTCTGAAAGATACAGGTATGCCAATTAAGGAAATACAAAAATACGCCCAGCTTCGGGCAAAGGGCGACAGCACTTTAGAGGAACGGATGGAAATGCTGATACAGCATAGGGCCGTTTTGAAAGAGGAAATCGCCGCCATGCAAGAACATCTTACAAATCTTGACGATAAAATCGGTTATTACAAAACGGAAATAAAGAAAAAAATCAATGTGCGGGATAGGGGAATAAAAAACGGGAACATGACGACCATTGGCCATCACGCCCCGTTTTTTTATGCCTATACACTTTCGCTTTTTTCAGAGTACAAACGGTTTGTATATAATCATTCTACTATTTGAATAGAAATTACACCGTCGATTTGAGCTGGATATGTTTCATGAACAATACCATCATAGATAATTCTTACCATACATCCTTCTGGTATATCACTTAAATTTATTGAAGTTCCGTTTATATCTAATACAGAAGAATATTTATTTTTTAGTGTAACCGTAAATTGTGACCGATGGTTTATATCATTTTCTGAAATCCCCTCAATAAGTAAATAAGCATCGGAGTTTTCAAGGATATTCGCATAAAATGATACTTCGGGTTGTTTAGGTAATGCCCGACCAATAAAAATACCACAGACCAATGATATAATCGCAGTACCTATAACGAGTAAGATAATAAAATTCTTTTTCATGTTTATGCACACCTTTTTCTATGGTTTGATAGTCGCTACCTGAAGTTTAATATACGAAATCATCAGGCGCTTTTCTGTTAAAGTTATAATCACCCCACTTTGATAAATAATCATAACTGGCTTCATATGAAACCCCGTCTATCACTAAATAGGTATTGCTATCGTTGGTAAATGTATGCCGCTCACCATCTGTTGTCGTAATATAAAAAGTTATTCCACCGCCAGCAATTTCTTCTGAATTTTCTATTTTATTGCCTTTTGCGTTATTAACTATCTCTACAATATCCGCAAATTTTGAAACGTCATAGTCTTTGTATCTCTCATTCTCAAGGCTTGGCATAGAAACGGCTTCTATTTTTTCAACATCACTAACTTTCAAATTTTGCGCCCATGCCATATTTTCATCTTTGTTGTTGCAGCTTGAAAATGTTAATATTAAGCAAAGAAACGTGACCATTTTAATCATACTTTTCATTATCGAACCACCTCGTTTTGATATAGATGTGCTTCAACTTTCCTCCGGCAAATCAATATTTGCATAATCAAAAGTGATTTTTCTACATTGTTTGCAAATATACACGTCAAAGCAAGCCCCACGCATTACATTATTGACAAGCATTACCTCGTCCTTATCTGGATGTAATGATACTTTGTGTTTCCTCTTTACCCCAAGCATACGATTACCCATTTGTAAATATCCTTTTTCCATTTCAGTTTTGCAAGTTGGACACTTCATAATATCACCCCCTCGTTCTTTACTATACAATGTAGAGCAAGCTCTATGTCAAGTGTTTTTGGTGTTTCGTTGCTGCTCCGGTATATGGCATAAAAATGCGGGAGCGTGGAAAGGGTACACGCTCCCGCATAGGCTAAAGATGTTATGCTACGTCAAAGGTCAGGATTTTGGTAATCAGCGTCCGGCGCAATTCAAGGAGATATGACAGTTATAGAGAATGAGTAACTTAACAAGCATAGCAACAGGATAGCCTGTTGCGTAAAAATACCGCCCTCGGCCAGAGCCGGAGGTGGTATTTTTATCTTGTTGGGAGAACCCAAACCCCACTTAAACTTGCGAGATAAAAAACGATGATATAGTCAAGATTCCGTCTTTTTATTTACATATATCGGGCATTACATTATTCTTGAATTGTGGCAAATATTTTCCTTGTGCTTTTGCTTCATCCCGCTTTTTACTTTCCTCAATGTGTAAAGCAAACGACAAATAGATTATTGCTTCTCTAACCAGCTTCATTAGGTCAAGAGTTTTATCGTATAAATCCACGGTGCTTATTCGGTAGGTAAAATCGTCACTGTTAGGCACTTCTTCTAAAGTCGATACGGCATAGCGGTGTTCCATACGGTTTCTAAGAGTGTCAAACTCTTTGCTAGATGGTTTTGTTGTCCGCTTGTAGTTTTTTTCATGTATATCTTTTGAAAGCCAGTAGATTGAATTAAGCATATCATTATTCTTGCACAGCTCTAATAATGCGCTTGGATTTCCATTCTGCTCATTCCAAATGCTACGAAAAGACACCTTGTCCACTTTCATTCCCAACGAAAAATACTCATTTATAAAGAAAGCTATCCTATCCAGCACAGAATATAATGTGCGGAAAGCTGTCCTAATGCAATAATCGCCATGTGAGTGTACATCCATATCAATTTCAATTTGCAATACTTCTTTATCGGCCAAATGCACACTTTTTCTATTTTGGATCCCATCATAAAACAAGTAGCATGCCGAAACATACTCCTGCTTTATTTGATTAAACATACCATAATGGAACTTCCATCTTTCTGACCCTAAATCGTAAATCATGCTTGGCAGATGGATGTAGTCAGTAGCTACAATCGGGGCAGTCATTATATCATTAAGTTCATCAAGAAACAAACCATTCAATGTTGCCCATTTTCTAAATCCCTGCTCTCGTTTTGTCTTTCCAAAATCGTATGTTCCCAAATCCAAAGGTTCATTCAAATAATCTTTAGGATAATGTTCCTCAATAACCGCTTTGATTTTTTCAAAGTGCTTCGACGCATTGCCATGCAAATCTAAATACTTTTTATGCTTCAATGCTTCTGTTAAGCAAAAATAAGCGAAATGCCTTAATATATGAGCATGATTAGGGTTGTAGACATAAAAAGCTAACTCATAAGCAGAAATACCCTTATTGCCAAACGCCATAGGAAACATTTTGTATTTTGACGAAGCTATGTCAAACAAACGCATGGCTTCAAGTATACGGCCAACCCTACTATAAGCATTAGCTGCATTTGTATATAGCTGCTGATAAAGGCCGTTTGTATCACTTTTTATTCTTTCAATATTGTCGAGTGCCGCTCTGTAGTAATATATGTAGTTTTCTTGGATTTCTTCAATTTCAGAACATGACAATCTGTGAAAATCTATGCTTTCAATGTCAGCATAAGCTGTAGCAATCGAATAATTGAGGCTCACGGTCTGTTCAACGGATAAATCCTTAGATAATAATTCAATGGCTTTGGAAACCTCAATTTTTAGACCATTTGTATCTTTTCCGTCTGTGCAAAAGTCGAAGCGATTTTTTAGCTCCACGATTTCTTTCTCAAAGTCGCACATATCTCTCACCTGATTTCCTGTATTCAACAAGCATCTGCTTTAATGCCATGCCCGCTTTTATTTCTTCAACAATCTTATTATGCGCTAACTCATTATCGCTTTCTACCCAACTATAAGTGCTGTCATTTTTATTCATCAATGTTTCGATTGCTCCTTTGTTTCTATTGGCATGAGCAATAAACATATCTTTTTCAAACTCAGTAGTAAAGAGCAAGACAACTTCCATAAATCTATTATGTGCAGATACAGCTTCGTGACTATCCTCATTAAGCAAGTATTGATGTAGGGCGTAGGAAATATCAGTTTGAATAAAGTATTTGAAAGTCATCATATCTTGATGATATTTATCAAAATGCAAAAATCCCCACTCCGGCACAACAGTTTCATAGCGACCACTATCTAAAATAACTACTTGCCTACTGTAAAGCGTAGTGCCAAAATAGTTTGCTTTTATTACTGTATCGTAGGTAGAATTATTCATCATTACATAGGCATAAAACTCTGGACTTTTTTGATGCTCTAATTCATCACTTATCAACGTGAACTCTGGATGCAATCGATTATAATGTTGCTTTTCATCCTTTACCCAATTTTCTTTTTTACTCAACAGCCATTGTAGTTTTTCAAATGGGGTCATATGAAGTCCAAAGCGTTTTTTCCATAAATACTCGACATGGTTAACATCAGCACTTTTATCAATATCTGTATTTGTATCTCCAACTCTCGTGTAAATGTGGTTTGCTCGGACTTCTTTTTCCTTATCGCGATAGCTTTCGGTCAGGTAGTAAGGGGTATCTAATGTACTTTTAATTATCAAAATGTCTATTTCGTGATTTGCAATAGACAGAGTATGTGCTTCTATTTTAGGGCGCACGCCACCTGCAAACTTTTTGCTTTTAAGCTGGTCTATCATTTGTTGTTGAGTTCTTCTGTTCAAATCGTTCTCAACGCCAACGATTTCAAAAGTTTTGTCAACAACACCATATATAATGTAAGCATCGCGGTCAGCTCGATTATTAGCCATGCAAATAATATCATGCAAGAGTTCTGCGGTGTTTTTATGATGTTCTCGCTTAAAGTCCCAATAATCATCCTCACGCTTGCTATATATTAAACTTAGAATTTCATTATAAAAGGTTTCGTTACTCATTTCATTCACTCCAAGTATGGATATTATCATTAAATAATTATACTATAAATAAATTTTTTTTCAAAGCCTTACCGCATTTTCAATAGCAACCGCCGCTCTGACAGCCAAATGTCATGCAATATCTTCTTGACTTCGGCTACATCTGCCTTGTATAGGCTGCCGGTCTGGTTCATGCGCTTAACTATCTGATTGACATTGTTACCTATGCGCTGGAGCTGTGCGGCGTGGTTCTTAACGTCGGTGTGGTCTACATTGATGATGTACCCGTCAATCGCTATCTTGCGTATGTATGCGCTCATGTTTTCTGTCTTCAATAAAGCCATTTTCTGCTGTATAAAAGCCTTTTCTTCCTCGGTTACTCTAACGATAATTTGAACATTGCGTTTCCTGTTTTGCGTTGCCATATCGTGAAATCCTCCTTTATGCCCGTAATCACGGGATAGGTCAAATTACTGTATCAAAAAGGTGCTGTTTTGACGTTTTCTTACCCTGTACGGCATTTAAGACAACAGGGTAGTGTAATTCCATTACCACACCCATAGCCGCCGTGCTGTGGCGAAAAGGTGTAAAAAATACCCCTATTGAAAACTCTGTGTAAATGTTGTTGGTAACCTTGCCCACAACGGGATTTTCCATATGCAGAAGTCTCAAAAGCGAACTCCAGAAGTTTGATTTTGGAACTTCAAGAAGTTTTGTTTTGATACTTCTGGAAGTTTGATTATCGAACTCAAGTAATACTAATAGAGTAATACTTACTTGAGTTATATCTATCCTATCCAATCCTATACGGCCAGAGCGGGAAAAACCGTTGTTGGAAAATCCAATCACGGCTATGAAGCAAAGTCTTTGACATAGATGATATTCGCCCTGCCAAGCCCCTGCCGTTTTGTTTCAATCAGGCCGATACCCCTTGTGTCTAATTCCGCTACCAGCCTGTTGGCCTTTGCCCTCGCACAACGAAGCTGCTCCATAACTTCATCCAGCGTGAAGTAGATATACACTCTGTCCAGTTTATCAATCCAGCCATTTTTACGGGACAAGCCCATACGGTCAAGCATAAGGCCGTAAAGCATCTTGCTATCCGATGATAATTTTGAAAACCGTTCATCCGTAAATAAGGCTTTGGGAATACGATAAAAGGTGAATTGTTCAGCTTGTCGGCTGTAATAATACTCAAACTTGCTCATATGTCCTCCATTCCAGGGGACGTGATTAGCACAGGCGCAAAAGCATTGTCAAGGGTCAAGACAAGCGGCTGCGCCGCCCTTGACAACGCTTTTGTCCTGCGCTGTTCGGCAATCAAGCAAGGTTAAGGATCTCCTTAACCTTGCGGTTACAACGCCATACATGGGAAAATATCCGTTATATTGATACCTTGGCAATACAGGAAAAGCGGGACACTGGAAAACCAGTACCCCGCTCGTTGTATATATCAGGTTCGTTAGGTATAGCACCGCCCAAACCGCTTGTTGGCTGTGTTTTCTCATCCTTACTGAAAGTGAAATTCTCATTTGAATGATTAACCGTAGATTTTATTTCGCTATACTCTAAGCCTTACTTTTCAATGGAAATAAAGGGTGGAAAGCGATCGGATATTGCCTTGCGCTGCATGGTGGTTGTATCTATATCAAAACTTTTGCCATCGTACTCATAATGCAATTTTCCATCCTCCACAAAAAAGCGATGGTCCGATTGGAAAGCAACCGGTTTGAAGCTGTCCTCCTGTATCGGTTGGTCACGATATAGCGCCTGATCTTCTTTTAGCCTTAGCACACCATTATCAAGCCGCACATCATAGATGCCGCTTACAATTGCTTCCGCCGGAATCTCTTTCCCGGAAGCCGATATGAAGCGAAAGCAGCCCGTGATACTTCCTGTGCTCTTGCGCCTGGCGAGCTCAAACCGAAATAATGAAACTCCGCTAAAATCCTTACGCAATGTATCACGCTGCCTGTCCTTGCCTAAAAGCCATATTTTTTCGTTGGATACAATGAACATATCTAACTGAAAGCCGGTTTTTGAGTATTTCAGATTGGAAAAAGATATCTGGTCGGAATATACGCCTTGCAAAGCGCCATTTTCCAGTTCGTAGACCAATTCTATTGTGTGCAAAGTTTTCCCGCTTACGTTATATTCAAGAAAATCAATGATATCCTTCATTTTCTTTACCGCCTTTCTTTCTCCCCCTCAATCTCTGTTAAACACATACTGCGTGTAGCGTCCACCGCCAATTTTTAAAATAGCGCCTTGCTTCACAAGGTCACTAAGCGCCTTTTCCACTGTCGTCTGTCAATTCCACAATAAGATCTCATTTGCATTATTAATTCAAGCCAATCAGGTTTGAGAGGTTAGCAGTAACAAATCATAGTTTACGAGGGGTGATATTTATGCATCGGAGCCAGCCGGTTGATCCAAGCATGCTCAATAAACTGGGTATCATGGAGCATTAAGAACTTTTTCGTGTGGCGCAAGCTGATCGGAAAATACCGGCCTTGGAATATTACCAGTTTCCTGCCGATGTTTCTTAAGCATTTGGATTTGTATATCGCCGGCGAAAAACGGTTCGGATACGCTACAGAAGAATGCAAGAATTACAAAATATCCACGGCGCGGGAAGCGGCCGATATTATCCAGCGACTGCTTGACGATGACTATGCGACAGGGTACAGAAAGGCCGTAGAGGAGAAATGGGGGAAATTCCCGTATGAAAAGACGACATACGCAAACGGTTCCACCGGCTTCGAGCACCTGGTCCCTGAGGAATATGACAAGGCCATGCATGAAGCCTATGAACGAGCAATTGAAGATGAGACGAATGATCTTAAGCGGCTCGGTGAAATGATAGAGAAGGATATGCTCAGCTGGTGGAACTAGAATATGGCAGTTTCTTTAAGCCAGTTTCTTAAAAAGGCCAGTTGCTCATCCGTATGAAAGTAGTGCTCTCCGTCCTCCATCACCGTCATGTTGCAGCCAAACCGGCCACTGAAGGCAGCTACCCTGTCATATTCGCTGAGGGTATCTTTTTCACCGTACAGGATCGCTGTCGGCGTGCTCCATTTGTCCACAGGGTGTGTTTTGACATAGCTGTAGTAATCCCAATACAGAGTTTTTCCAATTGGAGTCGGGATTTCCAGCTGCGCTTTCAGCTTCTCTTCACTGACGCCAAACCATGTCATCATATTTTCGATGAGCCGCCGCATATCCACAACCGGCGACAAAAACAACGCTTGCTTTAGCGGCACGTCACGGTAGGCAAGCAGGCTAAAATAGGCCCCCATGCTCACAGCAAACAGGCTGATATCGGAAGCGATCCCGCGGACATATTGCATCACGGTCCGCAAATCGCTAACACAATTCTGAACCTTGCAGGACTCTGGGGAATCTTTTCTGTCCCCATGCTCAGGCAGGTCAAAGCTGAGAACCTGGTATCCCTTTGCCGTTGCCTCTTCCGCCAGCATGACGATAACATTATCAGTCTTGTTGGATTGATCCCCATGAACCGCGATAAACAAACGGTCCGCCGGCTCGCCCCAAAGGATAGCCGGAATGTGGCGAATCATCAGGTTTTGCTTCTTCATTTACTCTTTCCTTCCTACCGCGCATAAGGTTTCGCCGGCATCCGTATATGCTGCCCCGGTCACATCGCCATAAAAGTCTATGACGCCAAAACCGGCCCGCTTCAAGTCTGTTGCCAATTCTTCCTTAGAAAAAGCGTGATTCCAAAGATTATAGGTCTGGCAATCGCCCTGTGAGATGATGGTATACTGTTCCAGATAAAGGGCCTCCGGGTATACTTTTTTGCGTTTTAAACACAGGTATGGCTCGGCGCGCCAAAAGCCGGCGGGTTCATAGGCTGCCTCCAAGGCATCATGGAATGACGTATATTGATTTTGCGTGAAGGTATCGATGATAAATATTCCGCCCGGCTTGAGTGCTTGATACACCTTGCGGAGCAGCCGCGCCCTGTCACCCGGCGGCAGAACGCCAAAGTCGCAGTAAATAAGCACCGCTATATCAAAGGCATTCTCATACTCCATGGCCAGGTAGTCCTGGTAGTGATAACAAATGCCCTTACCCTTCTCCTCTGCCGACTGTCTGGCATAGGCGATGGAGTTTTGGGAAAAATCTATGCCGGTCATCCGATATCCCTTATCATCAAACATCTCGGCATAGACGCCGGGGCCACAGCCCAAATCCAGCAGCGACTTACCGTCCGGCGGCTGAAGCGATGCGATCCAATCCACCGATTGCCGGATAAAATCATGCCTGCGGGAAGCGCCGTCAGAATCGGGCGATAAATGGGCCGCCAACATAGATTGAGCGATATGCGGATCATCCCAAAATGGAATCCCGGTGCTTTCATAGGGAGCCGTATCCTGAGCGAATGGTTTTAGCATATCTTGATAATACATAATATCTCCTTAGCATTACGCTTCTCCTGCCAGCTCCGCCAGCTTGATCGCCGTGTTGGCGTTACGAATGGTGATACTGCCGTAAGCGGCGGTGCCGACCACCTTGGACCAGCGGGTGCGGGAAAAGGTTTTGATGGGCGCTGACCAGAAGATGACCGAGCCGTGGAAATCTACCTTTTCATACTCCGGCTTGATTTCCCCAACTTGGGCGCACACTGATTCGGCCGTTGCAGGAGGGATCACCAAGATGGCATTGTGCTTGGACTCCTTATCGGTATTCCACCACACAGGCGCGTGAGCCATCGCATCGGAAAGGGCGGCAGCCGAAATAACGGCCACCGGGATGTCCATCCCAAAGCCTTCTTTGATCAGCGCCTCGCATTGCCCTTTCAGCGCCAACACATTGGTCTCGGCGCCGGAAAACAAGATATTTCCGCTGTTGATATAGGTGGAGACCCGCGTAAATCCGCTGCTTTCAAAGCTCGCTTTGAGTTCCGGCATGGATAACTTGTTCTTTCCGCCTACATTGACGCCGCGCAGCAGCGCTAGATATCTCATGGCAGGTTCCTCCTAGCATCTACCCCTGTGTAAAATCATACTCCACTCGGCAATTAGGGTTGACATACCTCCCCTTTTGCTTGGTGCCTTTTCCCCTCTGAATGGCCCTGACAGGACAGTGATGCAGGCAGGCCAAGCAGCAGGTACAGGCACTTCCCCACTGAGGTTTGTCTTTCACACAAATGTTTTGCATCGGGCAAACCGCTTCGCAGCGCTTACAGCCGTTGCAGGAATCCTCGGCGTAAAACGGCCTTGCCGAGGCGCCAAACGCATTAAATAACGGCGAGATAAGCGCGGATTTCAGCCCCGGCATGGAGCCTTCATGCACATCGTATATGCCTTTTTTCTTGTTGTTCACAGCGTTGGCAATGGCTACAATTCTTGCTTCGGCATCGGTGAGCTTTTGCTCCGCCACATCCTCAGTGTCAACGTCAAACCCGGCGATATAGTTGTTAGGCATGACGATGGAGAAGGCGCTGTCCAATGCCCGGCCCATGGCCTTAGTGAGCCGCTTCATGGCGTGCCCGGTATCGTCTCCACAGGTGCAGACCGAAAAGATATAGCCGGATTTTATTGGGCGCTTCCATACAAAGTCCAGCACCATTTCAGGCGGCGACCATGCGTAAATCGGGTAGACAATCCCGGCCGTTTCGCCCGCTTCCGGCATTGGTTTGCCCTTCATAATTTCGGCGATGGAGACAATCCCCGTGCCGGTCAGTTCCGCCAAACGCCGCGCGACATAAAGGGAATTGCCGGTTCCCGTAAAGTAATAGATCATGACCTACCCTCCCACACTCGTTAAACAAGTTGTGTGTCCGCCAGTATCCCCGAACACCAGCCGATCATTTTCTCAAAATATATATCCGGATTTGCAGTAATTGTATCAGCGTAACCAGCCCAGCCCATGCCGACCTCAAGGATCTCCCGCTCTGCGCCTTCAAGCCTTAGCATAAGCTCCTTTTTACTCCCGATATACTCGCCGCCGCGCAAATAATGGAGTCCTTGCAGAATGAAAAAAGCTCCCTTGTAGAACCCCCTCAAGGCATCACTAAGAGATACCTTTTCCGCATGAATATAGGTGTGGCAGCAGGAGTGATATAGACCTGACGCGCCGATTTTTATGCTGTCGACAATATCCTCACGGAATATTTCCGGCAGTAACATATCAAGGCTTCCATACAGCGCCAAGGTATCATTTTTGAACTGGAACAGTTCATGCTTTGGCCAATTCATCAGCTCCTGCTTGCCGCTGATAAAGCCGCAGGCTTTATTGCTCTCCGGCATGGATTCGATCATTTCCCGGTATGCTTTGAGGTCATCCATGGATAACACATCGAGAATGACCACCGCGTCAATGTCGCTGCTCTCGTTCGCTTCGCCCCGGCGATAGCTGCCCTGCAGCCCGACAAACAGCAGCCTGGCTCCAAATGTATCTTTAAGTCTGGTGGTTAAACCCGCCATCCACTCATCAATTAATATCATAAACCCTCCCGCTATTTGATAGAGAACCCTTTTCGATTTGCGTCATATTCTCTTGACGAAAGCAAAACAGCCATCTCGTCCAAAGCGGACAAAACGCCGGCCGCACATAATAAAATTCCTACAGGCGCAGCAATTTTTTCAGTAGCGAGGCATACCGGCAGCAGGATAAAAAGCAAAAGTCCCGTTGCCTTGTTCCCCCAGGAATGGAGCATTCCCCACACGCGAAACCTGATCCTTGTGATCAGAAAATTAACTGCCCGCAGAACGGCAATAACAATGACTCCCATGATCAGCCCCATAGAATACTCGATATTTGCCTTGAAAAACAGCAAATACAGCACAATCGCCCAAAAAACAAAATCCCCGATACTGTCAAGCTGCGCGCCGGGCTTTGATTCTATGCGAAATCGCCTTGCAAGGGTTCCGTCCAGCACATCGGTGATACCGCAGAGCAAGTAGAGGGCCACAAAAGCAACCGGGCTGTCCGTAGCAAGCAATAGTGCCAAAGAAAACCCGATACGGCAAAGCGACAGGATGTTAGGTACCTGCTTCATCAAGTTTTATCCCAGATTTCCAACTGGTTTTTTGCAATTCTAATCTCATTGGTCATCCCGCTCAAAGGTTTGCTCATAATGCCCCCTCCAATTCCTTGATTTCCTCCCGCACCCTTTTGGGCAGTTTGCCGAGGATATGTCGGTAGGCATGGTCTACCATTGCTTCAATCATTTCACCTGGAACTGAGCCGTCCAGCAGTACGGTATTGGCATAGGGCTGCTGTATCGGTGGACAGTGATAGGGCCGCAAAACGGCGCCCGGATACTGTTGCCGCATAAAATCTCCAAAATCGGGGGTACACCGCAGGGTGACCATGGGAATGACACGTTCCCGGGGGATATCCGGATCATTCAGCAGGATGGTCAGCGCTCCTTTGACGCCCTCGGGATAGACCTCGGCGAAGATTTTGCCTCCCACCCGGAAGCACTCAGGCTGCGGGCCGAATGGGTAATAGCTGTCCACGCCGGTAAGCTGGCGGCACAGGGTTATGATGTCATCAGCGGTATATTGTTCAGCCACAAGCACCCCTCCCACAATGTACTTACTATTCTACTATATTTTGCGGCTGTTTGGTATAATAGCCGCGGCTATTATATCTTGATTCAGCTTGCTACATCGTAAATGCTTCGACCGGCTCCATAGTAATTATCATAAACGTGCTGATACACAAGCTCACACTTCATGCGATAAAGGTCTGTTGAAAACGATCGTGGCAGATCATCGTCCAAAACCTTCTCTATAGTATAAAGCACATCAGCACGCGCTTGCTGTTTTTTTCTCCAATCCAAAACAAGCTTTTCTCTTTTTAATATTTCTAAGAGTTGGCGTGCCGCCTTCTCTATCTGTTGCTTATCCTTTTGGGTGAGTTCAATTTCTGGTTTCGTTAATATATCAAATAAGGCTAATTCTTCTTCTGATATATTCTCTTGAATATGCCTTTTTTGCTCGTTGCTTAGCGCCTCAGCTAAGTCCACGAGGTTTTTGTAGATAATGTCAACATTTTTGCTGCCGAAATTGTATTCCTCGATCATTTTTTCAAATCGATCCAGATAATCAGTCCGAGTTTTATTTTGCGCTACCATCTCGGAAAGCACTTGTTCGATCTTAGTTTTCAGTTTTTGCATCTCAGTATTTTTATGCTTCTTCGCAAAATCCTGCCGCATCTTCTCGAAATCAAGACCAGAAAGATCGATTATATTTTCTACATCAGTCGAAATAATATAGCCTTCGGCATCTATGGAGAAATCCGACACTTGCTCAATCTCAGACATCACATGATCAATATTGGGCGGAGCTATAAGAGAGCGTATTTTTTCTGTTAAGCTATGAAGTAATTGACATATGGCTTCAAATTGATTTGCCTTAATATCTGGTAGAATCGCTTTGAAGATTTTCCATGCGAGTGAACCGTACTGTAAAAATTTTTTCTTGATATCCTCCGTAGAAATAAGCATATCTACAGCATCATCCATGAGCGCGATCTTCTCAAAGCTTTTTGCTGGAGCGATAATAATTTTATTCAGATCAACCCCGCTGGCAAGACAAAAATCTCCCGTTTGTTTAATAGTCTCAGATAAATCAGCTAAAAGCTGGTCTTTATTTTTTACAGGCACATCAATTCCACCAGCACCGGGTTTGGCGTAGATTAATAGCGCTTTTTGTAAATTTCTAAATACTCCTACATAATCGACTATCAAGCCGTTTGTCTTGCCCTCAAATACGCGGTTAGCTCTTGCTATAGTCTGCATAAGGGTATGGTTACGCATAGGCTTATCCAAATAAACCGTAGAAAGGGACTGAACATCAAACCCGGTAATCCACATGGCGCATACAAACACGATACGCAAGGGATGTTCTGCATTTTTAAAGTTTTCGTCAAGGGATTCATTTTGAATACGCTTACGAATTGGCAAAATGTCAAAACCTTTTTTACGAAAATCATCAACTTCGTTTTGCGCCGAAGATAGAACAACCGCCATATCGATTTCTTTCATATAACAAATTTTGATTTTCAAAACTTGAGCGTTAGCGCCTTGTGCTGTTTTCAGCTCCGCTTTGAGTTTTTCAATATACTTCGTCCATTCTTTCTGAACCTTAAGATGCATTTTAACAGCGGTTAGTTTATCAATACTAACTACCATCGCTTTTCCCATATCCCCTCTGTTCATAAAGTGGGAGACAATATCTTCGGCAATCTTGTCAAGACGTTCCTCGCGGGTAATCAAATGGTATTCCCGCAAAAACTCGCGTTCAAGTCTCGTTTCTTGTTCTTCGTCAAGCATAGCATCTTCTATAACGCGGTTTAGGTCATCGTTCAAATCCTCGTTTATAAGCTGCAATTCCGGTATTCGGTTCTCATAATATAGCGGAACAGTTGCCCCATCCTCGATTGCAGCCGAAAAATCGTAAACGCTGACATAATCGCCAAACACATCGCGGGTAACGGCATCGCCTTCCATAAGTGGTGTCCCGGTAAAACCAATAAATGAAGCATTGGGAAGTGCCTTTCGCATATTTCGCGCCGGCGTGTCATATTGGCTACGATGCGCTTCGTCTGTAATAACAATAACATCATCGCACAGAGTAACCGACTCTGCAACGTCTTCCCATTGAAATTTCTGTATCAGTGTAAAGACCATCTTGTGATCTTCTTTAAGCAATTGGCGCAGCCCCTCACAACTTTCGTCTTGACAATCCTCGTTGATAGCGCCCACAGCGTTAAAGGTTTTATAGATCTGATCGTCTAAATCATTTCTATCGGTAACAACCACAAAAGTCCAGTTGCCGGGAATTTTGCGCAGGATTTTCTGCGTGAAAAACACCATGGAAAAGCTCTTGCCGCTGCCCTGCGTATGCCAAAATACGCCAAGCTTGCCGTCTCGATTTTTTATGTCTCGGACAGCTTCTATCGCGTTGTTGACGCCAAAATACTGATGGTTTTTGGGAATAATCTTAATAGTTTCGTCCTTGAATAAAATAAATTTTTCAATTTATTTTGTAGATGGTTTCTTCCTGATCGCAAGCAGTTTAATAACATCGGTCAATTCATCGTGAGTAAAAATCCTATAATGAACCCAACCACCACGCTCACCACAAGGATAACGATTCTCCCATAAATCCTGCGTCTTTTGCAGTAATAATGATAATTGTCTTTCCAATATCGGAACCTGTTTATCTCCGATTTGAAGCATAACTGTAAAAGTGTCTTTTTCAAAAAATGCATAACACAAATGACTGGATTTATGGCTATACTTATAGCCCCATCCGTAGCTGTTGCCGAAAGGAAATTTCAACTCTCTTGATAGCTGATAATCCTTATGTAATTGGCTCTCCATAGCGGCAAGACGCTCGTGGCTTTCCTCTCCCAAATGCTCTCGAATTGTTGCCGCGTCAGGAATTACGTTTTTATCAAGTAGACGTTCATACATCAGCTTTCACCACAGGCGTCCAAAGTTCATAATTTCCATCCACACCATCAGGGTAATACTCAAAGAAAAAACCATGTTTATAATCCGGCGTGTAGCCCGCTTGTGGTATCGCTTCAAAAAAGAAATCCGTCCATGCTTTCACGCCATCATAATCCTTTTCAAAAGATGCAACTGCGTAAAGCGCAGCGGGTATTTCCTTTAATTCCGCTTCGGAAGGAATCAAGGAGGGATTGGCTGCTTCTTTTCCCAAAAGATAGCGGTATCGCTCGTGACCTTCCAGATACCACATTAGACCGTAATATTCTGCGGCTTTGTTTTTGGCCACGTTATCAATCAATGCGGATTTTTGGGTATTGAAATAATCGCTATACAAAGCCGCTACGTCCTGCTCGCTTTCCTCCAGCGAGGTTTCGATGGAATAGCCGCATATTTGAAAAATAGTTTTATCAATAAAGCGAATTTGCATAGTAACCACTCTCCTGAAAAAAATACTCTACATTCATCTTATCCTTCAATTGCAATCTTAGCCTGTTTACTCGGTTTCGTGGTGAAAAGATCAACAAAATCACACGCCGCTGGCATCGTTTAGCTCGAACAAATTGCCCTCCGGGTCCCTGAAATACGTGCAACGCATACCCCATTCCTCAATACGCTGCGGCTCACCCAAAAACTGCACCCCGGCGTTCTTCAGACGCTGATAGTCCCCATCCAAATCCTCCGAGGGAATCACCGCGGTAACGGTATCGGGCTGCATACAGCTATTTGGCTGCATATAACCCTGGAACATGGACATGTTGGCTCCGGCAAAGATGGCAAAGCAAGGCGGCGCGTCTTTGCTTACGGCAAAGGAGGTGTAAGGTCCATTCCGGTCGCCCCATATTGCAGCCAATCCGATTTTCTCTGTGTAAAAGTCAAAGCACCCGCCCTAGTTATTCCGCACTAAGATACGGATGGTTGTTTCATGAAAACGCATTTTACATTACCTCAAAAAGTATAAATTTCCATGAGCGAAAATGGGCTGCACAGCATGCAGATCCGATCTGCTTTCTTTATGTCTTCTTGCCAATATAAAAAACATAACCATAGTGTTGTTTATATTTTGCATATAGCTCCACTTCGTATTTCGAGCTTTCCATATAATCCTCCACGGTTTTATTCCCCGGATGCTTTTTCAAAAACGCCCTTTCTGCGGCTTCCCGCGGAATAAAATAATCATCCGTCCAACATTTCTCAGGCAGTGTAAATGCAGCAATCAGACTATAGCCGACTTTTTGCATGACCTCAATATTGTGCGCTATTGTATCTAATCCGCTGCCAGCGTCTGCCCACCGGTTCCGCAGCCCAAATCGGCTACCCGTAAAATTTTATTAGGGTTATCCAAAAAACTTAATGCCTTCAAAGTCATTTCAGCATTTCCGGGACCTTGGCGCTCTAAATCCATATGAGTCTCAATGAGGATATCAAGCATAGATATTTGATTGTTTTCCATGTCCTCATAACTCCTTTACCATCAAACAGTCCTCATGTCCCGCATGGTCAATCCGCTCTCCCGACAATTTATATCCAAGCCGCTGGTAAAACAGCACGGCGGGATTATCCTTTTGCACGGAAAGCGAGGTCTGCTTGTAACCGTTTTTCCGTAGCACCTCAAATAGCTTCTTCATCAGCTTCGTGCCGATGCCATAGCTGCGGAATTCCGGCAGTATCGCAATGGCGAGTTCGGGTGTTTCGCAGTCAATGTGACCGTAAGCCGGAATGATGCGTGTCCACGCCGCACCGACTACCTGATCGTTCCGCTCGGCAACCACGCCTAAATCTCCCGGCTGCATCCCAAAATCCTTGATGTAAACCATGATCTCCGGGTCGCTTATCACGCTTCGCGGCGGCGGCTCTGCGCCTTCGGGAATATAGATCGCCTGATACAAAAATTCGGGCAGGCACTCATAATCCGATTCCCGCATAACGCGCACCTTGGCGTTTATCTTATGTGCCGTGATGACAGTAAAGCTATGCGCATTTATAGTGATTGCTACACCGCCGCCATACACATACCAATTCTTGCCCTGCCCGATGATGATGTCGGCATTTATTACGGCTCCCTTGCACCACGCGATAACAGCGTTGGTTTGCAGATTTAGGTTGCGTTTTATCCGTTCCGCGCCCATTGGAGTGGTATGAAGTTTGTCAATGTTTTGGGCTAAGGCACTGGGCTTCTCAATTTCTAAATCCAAATAATACTCCCGGCTGTCGAAATGCCGGATTCCGTCAACATGGGGCGTGACATCATCTCTGTCATAAATAAATCCCAGTTTCTCGATCACTTTTGCCGAGGTGAGGTTCTCTTTTGCGTGACCTCCGGCGACTCTTTTTATGCCAAGACTTTTGGCGGCATAGCGCAGAATCGCTCTCATCGCTTCGGTGGTATATCCATTGTTCCAGTGCGATTTTTTGATGTTATAGCCGACTTGGTAAAGCTGACATCCTTCTTCCCAAATCAATCCGCCAGAGCCAAAAAGTTCGCCTGTTTCTTTTAGGACAAAGCCCCAGATGTAGTTGTCACTTGGGGTGATATTGCCCTTATCATCTTGTTCCCATTCGATTTCTTTCAGCCAGTTTATCGTATCGTCAATAGAGTGATGCGGCAGCCAGCTGACATACTCGGCGACCTCAGCATCGCCGGTCCAGCCATAAAAAGCCGTTTCGGCATCGGCGATGGTGAGGGGTCGGAGAATAAGACGGTCGGTTTCTATTATTAAAATATTATCCATGCGCACCATCTTTTCTCTGACGTTTAACCGAAAATATATAGTGCGGCATATCAATGCCGTAGTAGTGCTTTGTATACGTCCCGCGAATACTCATTCCGTTTCGTTTGGCGACATTTTGTGATGCGATATTCGTATCCCTGATCAGTGAGAAAACCTCATCGACATCTAATTCATTAAACGCGTATTCCCGGCAAGCGATAGCCGCCTCGGTCGCATAGCCTTTATGCCAATGTGCTTTCTGAAAAATATAGCCGATTTCAAGAACTTCTTTGTCTTCACAGGGCTGCATGGAAAGTCCGCATTGACCGACCAACTCTCTGTTTTCTTTGAGGATAACTGACCAAACTCCAAAGCCGTGTTGCTCATATCTTTGAAATTGCTTGTTAATCCCTTCCTGAACTTCAGCATCACTGAATGCGTGTTCATAAGCATACATGACCTCCGCGTCCTGCAAATGCTTGCACAGCAGGGGGAAGTCTGATTGGGTCATCTCTCGAAGGATCAATCTTTTGGTTTCCAATATTATGTTTTTCGCTTCCTTCTGCCTCAGTTCTTTCTCAAGATACACCTGGTCTTTTAGCAACACGCCGTCCTCAACAATCGGATGGTCGTAATGAATAGTGAAATAGTCCGGTACACGGTGGGTTACGATAAACCCGCGGTGCTCATAAAACGCCAGTATTCCCGGAACATCTCCCGTTCCGAGGATGATTTTGTCATACCGTCCGGCATAATACCCCGCGACATAATCTATCAGCCGGGAAGCATATCCTTGCTTCTGATGACGACTGTCGGTTGCAAGGTTCTGGATTTCCAATATTCCGCCGCCTTCATCCGTGACAACGCATACGCTTTTTAAGTCTCCATCGTACAGAGCGAACAGTTCCCCGCGCTCAAGGTATTTATCAATATGGCTTTCCTGCTCATCGCCGAGAAGTAAAAGGGGCAGAAAATCTTTTTTATTTTCGGTGATAAGACGAATCGAAATATCCTCCATAATTTCAGTCCTTCCAATCGTTCCAGTTTTGCCTATCGGGCGGCAATTGCCCGTTATGGTCGGCGTAATGCACCGCCAAGCGATAGCAGTATAGAACGCATCTGCACGACATATTGCCCACTCCTTGAATGAAGCAATGTCTTGTATAAATCTCTTCCGGGTTTTGCCCTTTGAGTGATTTGATATCAGGATACCCGGCGCTCACTAAGTGTTGCGCCATTTTTTTTCCGATGCCAGGGATTTTTGTTAGGTCAGTCATGAAATCAATCCTTTCGGAGCATCCAGGTAACACATATCATCGTATTCTCAATATCGTTATACTCACTGCGCTGGCCGCGCACATACCCTTCAAATCGAGCGTTATTTCACTCTAGTTTTTCTAAATTCTGATAGCGTGTAAATATCGCTGAGTTGCGACTCATTCGCAACATCAAAAATGACTGGTATAAACCGCATGGTCTTGCCCATCGGTTTCGCGTCATTGATCAGCTCTATTGCGTTTTGGCTGATTGGCAGTTTTGATAATTCTTCCTGGAGATCGGCGCCAAAGAAGAATGAAACTCTGAAAAACCCGCTCCACACTGAAAGCCAAAAGATGGGCTTCACTTTGTTCGCTCCGCGCGGCGTTGTCCACTTATATTCACCCTTGGACAGCCACGCCTTACCGTCATTATAGAATCGCCAATCCATAAGCGTAATGTCGTAGCGCTCCAACTCCTTAATAAATATAGCGTAGGCTTTGTATGCCTCTCCCAGCCCTTCCGCGATGATTTCGCTTGTCGGCCGGATGTCAGGATCGCGGAGTAATTGTTGTTCGTTTGTCATATCGCTCATCACCTAATCCTTTTCTCGTATCATTTCTCTTTAGCATCTATTATATCATAGGCTCCTAAAGCAGTCTATTGATCTGTACAGCGCAAGCCATTTGCATATTATAATGGATTTTCCGTGAAAAACTGGCGAGCGCTAAGCGCCGCCTTTCCTCTTGTGTATTTAGAGGAAGAAAAGGGTTGTAAATCCTTTTGTAGCAAGGGTTTTCAGCTTCTCATTGCTTCCAAATATTTATCTCAATTTCCGGTGTCTCCGTCATAACTCACGACACTCGAAATCTTGGGAAATTCTTGGAAGAAAAATAGCTAAAAAACCTGTATTCATGCGGGGTTGCGGAATCGACAATTGAACAGTTTTCGTGAGTTCTCTCCACCAGTTCTCTCCTGACATTGGGAAGCTGTAGGAAGATACTATAGATTTGAAACAGAGGACTCCCAGTATTAAGCCGGGAGTCCTCTGTTTTTGTGTATTTCTCTAGTGCATCACCCATGTGGTTCATTGGGCGTGGAGCAGATACTATCCACATCATTCCTGCATATCCGGGTAAGGCTCTTTGTGATATAGTCCTAAATCTTCCGGTAGGGACAGCATAAGGGAGAGAATGCCCTTTGCTTTGAGCGAGAGCGCCGTGTTTCTCAACTGGTGATTTGTCATGACTGTATAATCCTTGGTCTTTTCAATAAGGAATGCGGCCATTGTTTTATTAATTCCTTTCTTGAAAATAAGTACAATAAAATACCACATGTAACCCATCACGCAATATGTGGTTTTTTCCTTCGTCAGTGAATCCCCCAAAACCTTACAACCACAAAGAAAACTGAACTTTTCGACTAAGGGAGCAAAATGTACCTAGTGCTTGATTTCGAAGCGACTAAGGGAATTTAACATAAATATTTAAAAAGCCTGCAAACCCGTTTAGGGTTGTTCCGCTATACCAGTTATCAGCAGGTGTCAAGTAAGGACGTAAAAAAATTTAAGCTTTTTGCAAAAATAACATCGAAATACAACGCAGAGGTCTATTTTGCTTGTTGATATCTCTTATATTATATATAATTATTACGGCATTTATGACCAGTTGTAATTGACAGCAATACGTTGATAGATTAAAATACCATTTATGACTATAGCAGGGTACTCGCAATAGGGGCGATAAGGCGATACAAGTAATAGGCAGAACATTTAATAGGAGTGTAGATAATATGGATAGGCAAATATACCTTGAGAAAGACAATATTAAGTTATTATACGCTGAAAACTCAGATCGGCGGCTCATATATGATATGGCTTTTGAGGAAGCCGAAATCTGGCAGGCTATGTTTGAAAACAAAAACGATTTTAATTGGGCCGATTTACGGGATGAAGAAGGACATTTCTTTGGCAGCGAGCCCGGCAAGAATAAATATTTACTCATACAATACCAAGGCGATATAATTGGAACAATATCCCATACTCATAACAATGGAAAGATTGAGAACTTAGAGCTTGATATGTGGCTACGTTCAGCAAAATATACGGGAAAAGGCATTGGCTCTACTGTGATGAAAATGCTGATAGATCATCTTGTCAAGCAATACGGCATTAAAACATTTATGATTCGTCCGTGGCTTAAAAATCCCCGCGCTGTGAGAGCGTATGAAAAGTGTGGATTTCAGCAATGCAAGGATTTTGTTCCATCTGATTATTATGGACAGTATTTGGAGCAATACGGTGAAGGTGATTATAGCGCGGAGGAAACTGTGAATATGGTTTTAGAGGTGAAATAACCTTTATTCGCATTAGCTGCCGATTACGAGACATTCAAACATATTACGGACTATCCCTTATTTATACTGTCACCTTGGTTGTGCCAACAACAAAACCCTATATAGTTGTAGATTTTCGTGTAAATCTACAACTATATTTTCTATATGGGCAAATATTAAGATGATATTGTCCCTGAGTACCTCCCATCGCTCGTAACTGTCGGAGACGACCTCCCACACATTTTTACCGTTGCGTTTGAGCTCCAGTTCTCTGAACTCAATATCCCGCCCGATGCAGGAGAGCACCGCTTTGCCGCTGCCGCGTTTGTCCTCCGCCTACGTAAAGCTGCTGTCCACAGTGCCCTGCAGCGCCGTTGTGCCGGAGATGCGGTTGGAGGGGAACCCTTCCGGTGTTAACATTTTCAAAGACCTGACACACCGCCTCTTTGGGGGTGGTTTTGTCAAGTTGAATGACCGGAAGCGTGTATTTGATGATCGGCATCAGGACTTGCTCGTCAAACTGATCCAATCGCGAAATGATGTCCTCATCGTAGCCGTGGAATTTTCGATATCCGTTTTTCCATGCGTTGGCCTCAGCGGCATCGTAAACGGTGTTCAGCGGGAATAGACGAGCCGTAAACTCACCGTCACGCTCACTTAAGTTCAAAACAATCCTGCGGCCGAAATCCTCGCGTACGGTCTTATCGGCGGGAACAGAACTGACAGCATCTACACGATCAGCATCAGAATCAAGGCATTTCGCTATGTCGAGGTAATAGTAGCGCTCGATATCCTCTTTTATAAATGCCCTTGAGAATATCCTGCATTGGGGTGTCGTGTGATTTAGCCATCGTACATCCTCCGTGTTATGTTTTTGTCCCATCCTTGAACTGGAAGTTGGTTCCGCGCTCATCGCAGAACTGAGCCGCGATGTCGGCCTTGCTAATCTATGAGCAAGTATTTCTCGTTTTCAGACGTGCGGCAATTGGCTCTCAGTGCATTTTCAGACCCACGCCTTAAACTCTTGCCAGCTCGTTACCGGCTTGCCGCTGAACTGAACACCGCTGTCCAGCGCCTTGAAATGCTCCGCGCCGCAGCGGATTTTCTGCCGTTCCTTTGTCGCAAGGCCTTCCAGTCCAATCTGACCGGAGACACCCTTTGTTTCCAGCACGAAATACAGCTTTTCCATACCGTCACGATTCATATACACCGCCCAATCGGGGTTGTAGGTGCCGATGGGCGTCTCAATTTTGAACTTGTCCGGGATTTTGAAAAACATCTTCACATCGGGATCATCGTCAAGTGAAACGGCAAAGGGACGCTCGATGGTGGTGCTGTCGTAGATAATGTGATCGTAGACGCTGTGCTCCACAGCGATGGCGTTTTTGTCGAGATAGGCAACAAGTTCCTCGCTGTCAAAAATCTCCTGCAGATAATATTCCTCGCCATCCAGCCGTTTGTAGCGGATACCATCGATCTCCATCTTGCCCTGCACCAGCTGCAGGGCTTCCACGAACATCTCGGTCATCTTCTGCGGATTGTTGAGATAATCCTGCACCCGGCCGCTGCGGACCAGGACTTCTGCCACAGACCGGCGGGAGAGAAAGCATTCATCGTCCACGGCACGGAGCAGGTTCGGAAGCCGGTGCCCATCACTCTCGATTTCTTGCGAGCGTTCATATTCGCCACTGACCGTTACCCCGGCGTGCTCTACATTGACGCGTGCGGTGCGCGTGACAACACGCGCCTTCGGAACCTTTTCCATTTTAGAAAGGGTTTCCACGGCCCTTTCTATCAAAACAGACTCATCCAGCGTAACGCGGTAGGATGTGCGTCCTTTGATTTTCTCCCACAGGGCAAGGAACTCCTTTGATATCATCACTTGTTTTTTCAGCCGTACCCGCACTTCTTTGGAAGCGTCCTGTATCGGCGCACGGGTATTGGCTTTGGCGATCACCATCTCAAATTTCTGCCGGGCGGCTTCAAACTTGGCGGGCAAGTCGAGGGTTCCGGCGGCCAGCGCCGCTTTCATGGTGTCCTTTATCGCGCCGGATTTGGTAACGTAGCCCTTCTGTTCAAAGTGAATGAGCAACTCCTGCGCTTCATCGTAGGAAACGGTCTGCTCGACCTCGCGGGTTTCCGTGTAGGTGAGTTCCGCCACCTTTTCGGCGGTGACTATCGCACCCATCCGTGCGGCGGCTACGGCCTTTTCAATGACAGGAGCCAGGGCAGGCGGCGGTATAGGAGCAGACAACTCGGCGGTTTCGGCTTCCTGTTCAGTAATAGGGCTGTCGGGGGCGCTTTCCTTGACGACCAGCGCTGCCACATAGTCTGCGACCAGCTTTGCTTCACCGCTGGTCACCTTCTTTTCTTCGGTGACGCAAGCGGTATAGGTCAGTCCGCTGAACAGCGATAACTGAAGAATGCCGAACTTCACGCCGGTTTCCTGCTCGATCTCCTTTTGCAGGGTTTCGGCAAATTCGGCAAAGCTCTCGTTGGCCATTACATGCAGGATGTTGATGTTCCTGTCCTCAATGCGCTCGCCGTCCTGATTAACACATAGCCGCAGGCCGCGCCCGACCTTTTGTCTGGCTGTGAATGTGGACCTCTGCTCAATCATTGTGCAGACCTGGAACACGTTGGGGTTATCCCAGCCTTCTTTGAGGGCCGAATGGCTGAATAGGAAGCGCAAGGGACAATCAAATGACAGCAGCCACTCCTTATCCCTCATAATCGTGTTGTAAGTGTCATAATCATCGGCGGTATCGCCGCGCGTGTCTTTGAGGTTGCCCTTTCTATCCTGTGAAAAGTAGCCGTCATGGACACTGCTAACTGTTGCCGGGAATTGGTTGCGCAGCGCGGCGAATTTAGGCAGTGCCAGCAGTTCGGCATAACATTCCTCAAACATCGCGGCATAGACGCCTTTTTCTCCTTCGGCGGTGCGGTACTTGGCGACTTCATCGATGAAGAACAGCGACAGAACCTTGATGCCTTTTTCGGTGTAGCGCAGCTCTTTTTCCAGATGCGCCTCAATGGTGCGGCGGATTTGCGCGCGCTTGATGACGTTCTCGTCAATATCGCCGAATGCCTTGCCCAACCCCAGGAATTGCCCATCGTCAAACTCAATTCCCTCAAACCCGGGCGTGCAGTCGATGCCCGCCACGGTATAACCTTTATATAAATCCCGCTCACCGGAGAGAGCGAAAACGTCCGCGCCGGAGCGAATGGTTAGAGTTTTACGTTCGACCTTTCCGCGCTTTCCTGCCTTGTCGATCTCGATTTTGGCGGAAAATCCGTCCACATTACTCACAGAAATGAGCCGGATGTACGGGCGGTTGAAATCGCTCTCGATCTGATTGCTGGACACGCAAATCTGCTTGACCAACCCCATTTGATAGGCGTCCACCGGGGTGAGGCGGTAGAGCAGATTGACCTTTTCCCGGTGGGTAGCCGAATAACGCAGGACGCACAGCGGGTTTAAGCTGGCAATAGCCTCTTTCGCCTTGGGCGTGTTGTCCACGCTCTGCGGCTCATCGATGATGACGATGGGATTTGTGTCCTGTATGTATTTCATCGCCGTCTCGCCGGAAAGCCTGTCCTGCGCCTGGTTGATGACGTTTTCGGCTTTCTTGAAGGCATCGATGTTGATAATCATAATTTCAATGTCGCCGGAGGTGGCGAACAGCCGCACCTGCGACAGTTTTTTGCTGTCGTAAATAAAGCAGCGTACCGGGGCGTTGTCGTACTGCGCCGCGAAGTGGTCGGCGGTGATCTGGAAGGATTTATATACCCCCTCGCGGATGGCAACACTCGGCACCACCACGATAAACTTGGTAAAGCCGTACAGTTTATGCAGTTCAAAAATTGTCTTGGTGTAGACATAGGTTTTGCCCGTGCCGGTTTCCATCTCCACGCAGAAGGAGCGTGACGGACGGTAGCCGTCTGCCACTCCACCCAATGCGCCTTCGGCGGCGCTTGCCCCAAGCTGGCCGGTTAACTGCAAGCTGTGCCGCTTCTGCACCTCGTTCATATTAACAACGATCTGCTCGTCTGTAAGCTCCAGCGTATTGCGGATGCCCAAGCCTACATCAATAGCGGTCTGCGTCTCGTTGACGATGGTAAAGGTGTCCGTCCGGCGGCTCTGGCCTTTGAAGAGGTCGACCACGGCGGCCACGGCGGCGGATTGGAAGGGTTGATGTTTGAATTTGAGGATCATGGGGTCACCTCAAGTCTTTTTATTAATTTTGCATACAAATGCTCCATGATACTTTTAGTGTTGTCAATTATAATTAAATATGAGCTTTGTTCTATTTCCACGAGCTTTTCCAATTCTGCTACAATTTTATCGGCAATTCTATTCAAGTCATCTGCACCAATTTCATTGCATTTCTTTCTTTGTGCTTCTAAAGCGTCACTCTCATAAGGAAGTTTTTTAGAAGTGCTGAAAACCGGCTTAATATTACGCTGATTCCCTTTGTTCCCGCTCCGGCGCGTCAGTCCGCGCTTGGAAGCGTACCGGCTCCCGCGCCTGTTCCTGCGTATCGGGGATTTCGATTTTGCCTACAAAGTTATAGAAAATCTCGATTTTCTGGATACGCTCGCCGGTGCTCTTATCCGGGGCATGAACGATGATTTTCTCGATAAAAGCGTTGAGAATCGTGCCGGTCAATTTCTCAAAAGACAGATGGCGTTTTACAATATCAAGAAACTTATTGATATTCACAACCTTGTCCTGATCCTGTGTAAGCCGCGCCGCCAACTTCGCGGTACTGGATTGCAGCGACCTCTGTTCGTCCTCGTAATCGGAAGAGAGCTTTGTGAACCTCTCATCCGAGAGCTTGCCGGTTATGGTATCCTCATACAGCCGCTTGATGATGTTATCCAATTCAGTCATCCGCGCTTTTTGGGTTTCAAGCGTCCTTTGGGCATCCGTCATTTCCCGCCTGTGCTCCTTTAGAGAATTGTCCACCATCATGCTCACAAACTGCTGTTCATGCTCTGCCGCGTATTGCGTAACCCGCCGCAAATCCTCCGTGACCAACTGTTGCAGGATACTTGTCCTGATGTAGTGGGCGGTGCAGTTGCTTGTACGCTTGCGGTACGCGCTGCAAATGTAATTGTCCTGCTTTTTACCCGGCGCATCGACCCGATGTTGATTCAAGTGGGCGCCGCAGTCGGCGCAGAACAGAAGCCCGGAAAATAATCCCTTTTCACCCGCCTTTGTTTGGCGGCGCTTGTTCCTGCGGATTTCCTGCACGCGCTCAAAGGTATCGGCGTCAATAATGGCCTCATGGGTATTCTCAAAAACAACCTGTTTGTCCTCGCTGTTGTTGATACGCTTTTTGCTTTTGTAGGACTTTATGGTCTGTTTGAAATTCACCGTATGCCCCAGATAATCTTTGCGTTCCAGGATGCCGATTACCGTTTCCGTAAGCCATGAACAGGGTAAGTCGGGGTAGTATCCGCGTGGCGGCTTGCCTGTCCTTCTGAACGTGACTGTGCTTGGCGTAGGGATTTCTCTTTCCGTCAGGATACGGGCGATCTGCGCGGGGCCGTTTCCCGCAAGGCACAGGGCGAAGATTTCTTTTACTACGGGGGCGGTTTCCTCGTCCACTATAAAGTGGCCGTTTTCGCCTTTCAGATAACCGTAGGGGCCGTGCGCGTTCAGCGGTTTGCCGGACATTCCCTTTGCCTTGAGCGCGGCGCGGATTTTTTTGCTCGTATCTCTGGCGTACCACTCGTTAAATAAGTTACGCAGAGGAGTGAAATCGTTCTCGCCTTTGGCTGAATCCACCTGATCGTTAATCGCGATAAAACGGATATCCTTCTCAGGAAACAGGACTTCCGTATACATTCCAACTTGCAGATAATCGCGGCCGAAGCGGGACATATCCTTTACAATAACGGTATCAATGTGACCGGCTTCAATGTCCGCCAGCATTTCCTGGAATCCCGCCCGGTTGAATGTTGTTCCGCTTACGCCGTCGTCGATATAAAAGCGGTAGTTCGTCCAGCCGTTGTCTTTAGCGTACTTTTCAAGGATGCGCTTCTGTGTCAGAATGCTGTTTGAATCACCATCCAGCGCGTCGTCCACGGATAACCTCGCGTATAGTGCTTTCAATTTTTCCTGTTGGCTTGTCTTAATCATCATATCCTCCATTCCGACAGCCAAACGGATTTTATTGGGGTAACTTGTACCCTCATTATACCGTATCGCCGCCTATTAGTGAAGCGCTTTAGCGATTTAAGTTGTTAATTATTTTGCTGGCACGGACGGTTTTTCAGCCGCATTTCATTTTCAATTACCCTTGCCATTTTAGTAACGGCGGTATCCTTGTTGTCCGCCTTGAAAGTGGACGAAACGATATAAGTTGTGCTTCCGATTTTTGTCTTGGTTACTAAATTTGCCGTTTGATTCGGAATTGCCGTGCCGATGTGCGCTCCGCTGTGGGAGGCAGGGACAAGGTTCATCATTTTTTGTTCTGTCATATCGCTTTAAACTCCTTTAATATGTAATATCCGATAAACAAAAAAGGGCGCGAATTTTATCAATTCGCGCCCCGGCCATCTCTTTGCGTACAATAATCCGTGATGATTTTGTGAACCGATCCCAATGGGATTCCGTTTCCGCCGCCGCTGTCAAGGGAACACCTCATTGCCGCCGCAAATTCATGCTCCGTATATAACATGAGCCCTCCGTCATCGTAACGGCTGAAATAAATCCCCAGGCATCCCATTTCCATATCTTCAGCCGTTTCATCCGTAGAGGCGGCTGTCCGTTCAATATAGGGGGATGCACAGTAAGGACAGACCAGTTTCCTGTTTTCCGACAACACCTCGCCCACAATAAAACACCGCTTGCAGTCCTGGCATTCCTGCTTCAAATAAGTATCCTCATAATAATTGCTATGTATATTCCTCGCCATGTGCATCCTCCGTCCTTTTCGTTGTTTGATAGCAGAAGGATGCGGCAAAGCGGTGCGTTTGGCTGCTTTCCTATGGAGAGGTTAAAGCCCTGTTGCCGCTTTGCCGCATAATATCCGGTATCAAAGCATGAATATGCCTTGTCCGTCATTTTCGTTTTGCTGAATATCTTTTGCTCTGTTCGACACTACTCCTCGAGCAAGGCAGTCACACTACATCGGGCAACGATTCACATGATGAACCATTACCCGAACAGCGGCTGTTGGTAAGACAGCGCCACGGGAATTCCACCCCTCCCATCCAAGGAAGCCGCACTCTGGAACCTAATCTCGACTATGCGGGAGTATCATTGTAGGCCGTCCGTGCATTTTGCAATGCGTCATGGCGATTCCGCCCACCACAGGCGGATTTCCAGACGAGTATTTACCGCTCGTGCCTTCCGGGTCAGCTTACGCTGACGGATCGTTTTTGACGGATCAGCTAACCGATCCGCAGGCAGTTGTGGCGTACCCTCTGGCGTCGCTGCCGGTTATTCACCGGCTGGACAGCTAACGTACTGGTGTGACTGGATATGACCAGGCGATTGCCCCGGTGTTTGTCAAGCTGCGTGAGAGGCGCATAAACACCTTTCACTATTCCGAGATTTCCCTGATTTTCACAAGGCTTTTTCCGGGTGAATTTAGTGGCTGCAGAAAAAAATGCAAGAATTCAGCGAGATGCAATAAAGACATCTCGCTGCGCTGTGTCGTGCTGTACATTATTACCTACACTGCCGAAGCCTTTTCTCCGCACGTATATATCGGTCGGAAACGGCCTGTTGAGTTAACCCCAGTTTTTCAGAGATTATTTTTTCTGACAGCCCATAGCCTTCTTTCATTATGTAGATTTGGCGCTGCCGGGAAGTGAGCTTGTCCAATGCATTGTACAGCCTTTTTCTTTCCGCGATCCATCCTGATTCGATCACCGCTTCATCCGGCTCATCAATGCCGTGGTTGTATTCTTTCCAACTCTTTTCCGCCAATTCGGTGTGCTCGACAAATTCCAAGGGTATCCGTTTGTATTGAGCCATTTCACTTTCCTCCTGTTTTCGTCTGTTTGGGGGCAATAAACGAAAACGTAGGAAAGGCGGGGAGCGGCAGCCGGAACAGCCGGCACCAAGCTTGTCCATTTTTTGCTGAAAAGTAAAAAGATACGCCTGTATGGAAACAAGCGCGCGCTTAGGTAGAAAAATATAATAATCTGTCGATGAAAAAGGCGCCGCGATCCTGTTTCGAATCGCGGCGCTTTGCGTTATGTAAATATATCGTATTTTGTGAAGAGTCTTCCTCTCTGGTGTATATTATTTTGCGGGGAACAAAGTGTAGTAGATGTAGATAAGGAGAACCCGCCCGTATGTATTATCGACAGGTTCTTTGTTGTGATCAATATTCGCCAGGTTTACAATGCTCCGTAACTTGCTGAAAAAATGTGCGATATCCGTCGATTAGAACGCTTTCTGGGGTCTTTGTGAGAAAGTGAGTGATACCAGGACAGTCTCTATAGTCTGCCGCCTGTTCTGGCCGTTCAATGTAGGTGCCAGAGTATTTGCCGTATTTGACGCATAGTGCTGAAACTCTGCGTACCTCTTGTTCCACCAGGGGATGATTTGTTTGTCCAGGTACACCGAGTGCTACTGAGAGATCTACTCGGCCGACGTTAATAATGTCGATTCCGTCAAGGCGGATGATTTCCTCCATATTGCGGACACCTTCCTCACCCTCAATGTTCACTGCGAGAACCAGATCCCGGTTTGCTTTTTCATAAAAGGCCGCTTTGTCCATTCCACCAAATCTGTTGGCGCGGACAAACGGGCATGCGCCTCGTTTGCCATCCGGCGGAAATTTAGCATATTGAATTAGACACAGTGCATCCTCTACACTGGAAACCGTCGGTGCTCTGATTGCAGAAAATCCCATGTCCAACGCCGTTTTCACTATATTTTCTTCTATGTGAGGAATGCGAAGCATTGCCGGAATGCCCACACATTCAGCTGCTCGTAGCATTTGCAAGGTTTGTTCCTGTGTAGCGTAGGAATGCTCGTTGTCTATGATAATATAATCATACCCTGCTTCTTTGATCATTTCGACAATCTCTGGGCAAGGGAATTGGAGGATCGTACCGACGAATTTCCTGGGAAGAAACAACAAGTCGCGGAATTTTCTTGGTGCACTCATGATGCATTACCTCCTTTATTCATTAAGGCGACTATTGTTGTAACAAGTATTTTGCGTCCATTTGACGGTACTTTTCCGCGTCAACCACCTGTAGATAATCATCGAAAGTAGCCATAGCCTCAAATCCCTCGTCTGTTTTATGCTCCTTAAGGTACTGAAGGGATCTGCTTACGCCACAGAGGTTGGAAAACAATGCTGTCATGGGGAAGGTGATTATGCGGTAACCCATTTTCGCGGCATCATTCGCGGTAAGCCCCATATTGATTTCCTTGCCGGGTACAAAGCCCAAGTGAAGGGGAAGCTTCACCTGTTGGGGCAAGTCGATGAGCTCTTGCTTAGTTTTTGGAACGATCTTGATCATGTCAGCTCCCGCTTCTTGATAGGCTGCCGCGCGCATGATAGCTTCGTCAAAGGGAGCATCGGTACGAGCCACGATGACGAAGTCGCTGTCGGTGCGGGCATCTATCGCGGCGCGGATTTTTCCGCACATTTCCTCTATTGAGATCAATTCGGGAGTTTTCAAAAAGGGGCAGCTTGGCGGGAGCTGTTGATCCTCAATGAACAGACCGGCTAACCCCGCCCGCTCAAACTCCTTTACTGTCCTGTATGTGTTGATGGCATTTCCGTATCCGCCCTCGGCATCAGCCAACACCGGGAGTTCCACCGCGGCGGCAATTTTGGAGCACATATCCACCATTTCATTGAATGCAAGGAGCCCGTTGTCAGGAGTGCCCAGCATAGTTCCGTGCATGCCGTAGCCTGTGGTACCCATCATTTGGAACCCGGCCTGTTGAATGAGTCTGGCACTAAGAGCGTCATAGGCGCAAGGGGAAATAATAGTCTGGGTACCGTTAATCAGTTCACGCAGCTTTCTTGTTTTAGTCATAACCTTCCTCCTTTTTCGTTGGTAGGATTCAACTCTTCTGCCAAAAGAAAATCCGACCCAAGATGATGCAGACAATTGCAATCAATATACCGATGCCGACAACCTGAAGCTCCGAGGTCATTATGAGAATTGGCATAAGAGCCGGGAAAGTTCCTGTAATCGGCAGGATGATGGTAGAACCGATGCCCGATGCCTCATAGGCAGTGCTTTTCATTTCCGGGTCAGCACAACGTACCAACGCAAGGCCGGTGGAAGTATTGCCAAGCCCTTGACCAAAGAACAACAGGCACTTTTCGAACCAATCCTGCTTGCAAAGATGCTTGCCGAAATAGATGCAGAAGAAGATCATCATTACGGTTATAATCCCTGTCATGATCAAAATGGGAACCATATATGTGGTTACCAGATCAAGCCGCAGAGTGGCAATCGCAGAGCAAATAATAATTTCCAAACAGAAGCCTGACAGAGTGTTCATACTCGCTTTATCCGTATAGCCGTCTAGCTTGAGCTTGCGCAAAATTGGCCAGAGAATGACAGCGCCGATCATACCCCGAACCTGGACCGGTATCTGAGCAAGTGCCGGAATAAAAGTAACAATAAATCCTACAAGCTTCATGCCAATAAACAAAGCAAGCAAAAGAAAGCCAAGCTGCAGAGCCAAGCTGTTAATCGAGAGTGCCGATACAGTTTGGCTGCCGATATGGTTCTGCTCTTCTTTGGGGATAGCGCCGCTCAACCGGGGCGTCTTGGACTTGTTTTCATCGGTGAGGTGCTTGGCATATTCCTTGCGAATACCCCAGTTGACGATCACCATACCCACGACAATAGCCAAAATCATTCCAAAGGTGGCTAAGATCATGCCCATGCCGGTGTTGTCGGCTACACCATACTCTTCAAACACCGCGCCTGCAGCAGCAACCGTCCCGTGGCCGCCCCAAAATGCAAACACGCTCATCAGGCCCCAACCGTGAGGAAGACCCTGCCAAAATCGCTGCAACAGCATACCTATACCAACGCCTGCGGCAATCTGGACGCCGTAGCCAAAGAGGATAAAGGCTGCGTAGTCTAAGTACAAGCGAACCCGGGCCTTCTTGATAGTAACGCCAAAGACCATGGCGGTCATAACTAAGTTGATTAGGACACCGGACATGGATCCCCAAGATTCTGGTATTGTTACGAGACCCAAAACCTGCTGCCCTGCAATCAAGGCAATCGCGCCGCCGATGACCGACGCTGGTATATATAGTTTTTGTAATGGCTTAATAATTTCGCGAATGGCAAATCCTATCAAAAGGAATACAAACAGTAAGATAACGTCATTTTGCAAAGTGTTTAGTGTCATTATGCATTCTCCCTTCTCATAACTCCTGCATTTCAATCGTCTGTGCGGGCGCGCATGAATTACATAGGTCGTAAATCTTGCATATGGTGGTTTTCTCTAATGTTGTCATCCTGTCTAGCAAGGCGTCGATATATTCAATCGACATGCGCCGGGAAAGGCACTGAATAAGCTTCGTTCTGTGTTCTTCCGGCATCATGGGATTGTTGGGATCCCCCTTGGCGAATTGGCCTCTATGACGGAACTCCTGGCCGCCTCTTGTCAGGATAATCACCTCGATTCCGCTTTTGGCGTTGTCGGAAGTGAATGCGTTATCGACCTGAATTTTCACGCGTTCCGCGAGTTTTAAGGCTGCAGGCTCAAGTGATACGCTGTCGCTGAAATCTGCAGCCGTTACTGCCCCGTGCAGAAGCGCAAGAGCGATGCAATAGCCAAGACTGAATTTTGCTTCAGTCGGTTTGTTAGGAATAGGGTAGCGGTTGGATTCTATGACCGTATCCTGTACAAGGCAGGTAACTGTTTGAATTTCCTCGGGAGAAATCGCATACTGCGCCCGCAGTGCAAGAGCTCCATCAATGCCGTTGTGGATACCCCGGCAAGCGGGATAAGGTTTGAGAATAATCCCAGGATATAAAAAATCGGAATCGCCATGGGTCAGAGCATCGTTAATGGCATCCAGATTCGCAGATGGTGCCAAAGTGCGAAAGAGACCGCTTGCAGCGCCTAATGAGTCCGGGTTAGCTCTAATACCGTCCTTCGCCAGTTCAGCGGCAAAAATGGCCTTGGCTGAAGCATTACCCACAGAGACATCTTTAGCGCTGCTGCCGTAGTTGACTTTGAGACCGGAAGCCTCGCTGGCGGCGATCCCCAAAGCAGCGACAATCTCCTCTTCAGAGAGCCCCATGAGGACTGAAGCAGCTGCAACAGCGCCGAATATACCCAAGACAGTTGTCTGATTCCACCCTGTGGAAAAGCATCCCCCCAGAAATCCCTTTCCAATAGCTGAGGCGGTCTCTACCCCTGCAATATAGGCACGCAAGCATTGTATGCCAGATGAGTCTCGCATTGTGCCGAGAGCCAGAATCACTGGCAGAACCACAGCACTAGGATGACCGGCCAAGTTTTTGCTTAGATCGTCAGCATCGCAATTGTGAGCGCAAAACCCATAGTATAATGCAGCGGCAGCAGGATTGACCTGCAAATTCTCATCAAAAAGGATCCGGCTACCATGTGAGGCCGACATTCCGGCGATGTAATTTCTAATCCACAACGCAGAGGGTTCAGCCGATCCACAGACGATACACGCAAAGGTATCTATAAAATGCTGTTTTGCCTGCTTTTCGATCATAGGATTAATTGGATTGTGGGAAAAGGATCCGATATATGCCGCAATCTTTTGGGTTAGATTCATATTTAACATCACCTCAAAAAGCTATGGCCTGTAAGGTGCAAGAATTTAATGGTATGTTCTTTGAATCCTTACGACCGGATTTTCGATATAGGTTTACTTGTTTATTATTACCTTGAATGCCTCTGTCTGCTTCTTGATGCCTACTTCAGCGGCGAAACGCTCAATGCTAGAGGCTCCAAAGAACCCATCCACGCCCTTGGTGTTTTCAATAATGTAACGGGCGTCGTCCGGCTCCGCGATAGGCCCGCCGTGACAAATAATCATGATATCCGGGTTTATTTCATGACCGGCATCGGCGATCTCCTGCACACGCTTGACGCAATCATCCAGTGTCAATGCCGTTTTCGCCCCAATACTTCCTTTTGTGGTAAGTCCCATATGGGCTACAAGGATATCGGCTCCAGCTTTGGCCATATCCTTGGCCTGGTCGGTGTCGAATACATATGGCGTGGTCAACAGATCTAGATCATGTGCCTTACGAATCATGTCGACCTCTAGTCCATATCCCATATTGGTTTCCTCCAAGTTCTGGCGGAACACACCATCAATAAGACCGACAGTAGGGAAATTCTGGACTCCAACAAAACCCATGTCCTTAAGCTGCTTGAGAAATACATCCATGATCCGAAAGGGGTCGGTGCCGCATACGCCGGCAAGAACAGGAGTATGCTTAACCACTGGCAGAACTTCGCTGCCCATGTCGATAACAATCTGATTGGCATCGCCATAACTGAGCAGTCCCGCCAGTGAACCGCGGCCAGCCATACGGTAGCGCCCAGAATTATAAATGATCAGCATATCAGCTCCGCCAGCCTCGCTGCTTTTGGCGGTGATGCCAGTGCCAGCTCCAACGCCTACCAGAATCTTGCCATCGGCTACCTCCTTTCGAAATTTATTGATGATTTCGTTTCGTGTCATTGCCATCGTTTACATCTCCCTTTCCTTATTAGTGTGAAGAAACCCATTAACGGGCATTAGCAATATTGTTTAGCGTTCCATCAGGTCGATGAGCTTTTGCGCAGCAGTATTAGCAAATGCTTCATCATTGATGTTGTTTTGAAGCTCCACAAGCTCTATCTTATCTTTGTTCACCAAATTACGCAAAGTATCGAAAAGCATGGCATCCTCTTCGGGGCCGTAGAAAGCTTGACCCTCGGCATCAATCATGGACACACCGCTAAGTGGCAGTATTAATGTAGTGGGAGACTGTGTTGCATTGAGTTTTTCCGCTAGTTTTTCGCCTAACTTGCGGTTTTCCTCGATGGTAGTGCGCATCAAGGTCACCGAGGGATTGTGCTTGTAGAGCTTGCGATGGGCGTAGTGGGCAGGAACTGTGTCAAAAGGACCGAAATTGACCATATCCAGCGCCCCTACCGACACTACTTGGGGGATCCCACTTTTTCCTGCGGCATCCAGCCGATCAGATCCTGCGTTGAGAACTCCGCCGAATAGCTCATCGCACCATTCAGTGGTGGTCAAATCCAACACACCCTTGAAATAGCCTCCGGCCACCAGCTTTTCCATTGCCTTACCGCCAGAGCCGGTAGCGTGGAAGATCAACACTTCGTAGCCACGGTCTTCCATGTATTTGCGAGCATGACTTACTGCCGGGGTTGTAACGCCGAACATAGTGGCGGCTACTAGCGGTTTATCTGACTCTTTGACTGTGCTCTCATAATTAACCAATCCAGCAATTGCGTGGGCTCCATTAATAAAGATCCTTTGGGAAATGGAATTGATGCCGGCGATATCAACGATGGAGGGATACATGAATATGTCACTAGAACCAACATACATGGAAGTGTCGCCCCCAGCCATGGTAGAAACCATCACCTTGGGCACGCCGATTGGCAACTGACGCATGCCAGCAGTGGCTAATGCCGTGCCACCCGAACCGCCGAAAGAGATTACACCGTCAAAGCGTCCCTGTTCATACAGAGTTGGCAAAAGACGTTCCATGCCTTTTGCAAGCACCTCGGTTGCATAGGCGCGATCCTTTTTGGCAGCCATCGCCTGGATATCCTCTCCGGCAGCCTTTGCTACCTCGGCGTTAGAGATGTCGACCGAAATGGAGGGCTCAAACACACCGGTGTGGATCATCAGGGTATTAATGCCAAGCCCCTGAATGATGTCTCGCACAAACCCAAATTCAGCTCCCTTGGAATCAAGTGTACCCACAATTGCCACTGTCTTCATCGAATTGCCTCCTCAAAAAAATCGTCGATAGTATGCTTCCCATAATGAAAGCATACTATCGACAATATTGAAAGTAAATGTTTTTTTGTTATATTTGCTTGTCTAAAAGTGTGGCTTCGATTTCTGCAAAGCCAAATACAAGCGGAATTCGTTGTTGGAGATTCCCAAAGTCTGAAAAGTACATGTTGAAATGCATTAAGGTTATGTGTTTTTTTGAGAATAGGCATAATCTATTGGAGAAAAACCTGTGATTTTTTTAAACGTTTTGCTAAAGTGAGCGTAATCACCAAACCCCACTAGCTGAGCTACTTGTGCAAAGGCAAGGTTTTCTCGTTTAATAATTTCACAAGCTTTATGAACGCGGAAATTAGCCAAGTAAGCAGGAAAGGTGCGACCGGTTTCCTTACGGAATAACACACTTAGATGTGAACGAGACACATGCGTAACGGAGGCGAGATCCGCAAAAGAAATTTCATGCATATAGTTTGCCGCCACATATTCTTTTACAAAGCCAACGTAGTCCCGCTTTTCGATACCGTACAACATTTTTTGTAGTAGTTCGTCCGTTTCGTATTGTCCTGTGATCTTGAATTCCCGGGTGAGATCCTCAATGGCTTTTTCGGTGGGAGTACGATCAAAGGTTGAGCCGCCGATGTAGCCGTGAGCGGTGGTGTTATTGTAAATATACTGCACATCCATAGGAGTGTGGACGGGTCCACCGTATACCATCTTGAACACGTCTGGGCGCAGAGCATCGCCTATGGAAAAAACTCTGTTAGCTAGCTTGGTTCCCGCTTCCAAAGACAACACTTTTTTTGCACCGCGTAATCCACCCATGGTTAATCCCAAATGGACACACAAAACATCCGCACCGGCGCGGAGCATCTTCTCAGCTTGTGATTCGTCAAATACAAAGGCAATGGTGAAGAGATCCATGCCATGAGCTATGCGGATAGCATCTACCTCTTTATCAAAGGTAAGTCCCTGTTCCTCAATGGCCTCTCGAAATTTCCCATCAATTAAGCCGACGGTAGGGTAATTGTTAATACCAGCAAACCCGTTATTTTTGATCTGAAAAATGAACTGATCCAACAAAATTGTAGGATCGGTGGCATTGAGACCAAAAATGACAGGGATTTTTACTGCCGTCACAAGTTCCCGCGCGCCAAACTCCATCACCAACTTATTGGAATTAGTAAACGGCATAAATCCAGCAAGAGATCCTTCTCCCATTTGGCGGAACCTGCCGGAATTGAGCGCAAGAATCAAGTCAGCCCCACCACGCTCAGCTTGTTTAGCTGCTAGCCCCATGCCGCAGGAAACACCAATAATATGGCGGTTTATGCGAGCCTGCAAAAACAAGCTTACAAGGATGGCTTCTCTACTGCTAGTCAAGACGATTCCTCCCATCCCCTTTTTCTTAACAATATCAGAATGTCTTCAAAAAGTAAACCTCTAGCTAGTAATGGTGCAGAGCAATCGCTTACGCGATAACTCGTTTATGCCTTTAACGATGTATTTCGTAAGCGATTGCCTTGAGTTATGGTGCGGCTAAGAGGCCGCCTCTCATTACATGAGAGCTTTAATCTACAACAAAAGTAAAAAACATCCGGAAACGGAGTCGACATATTTGCTGCATGCGATTGCAAATTTATTTGAACGATTCCGGTTATTTTTTGCAATCGCTATAAATTACTTTCCGTGTAGCAAAGAGAATCGATAACCATCACAATGCCACGATATGTTTGAAATAGGATTTTCATAATAATCGGATGCGAATTATACTTTTTCCTCTGCCATTAACCTCTTTTGTAAGGGATACTTCACTACATGCGCCACGGTGACGCATACCTAGCGACACCGACAGGACGCATGTATCCCTTGTCAGAAAGCTATGGATCATCAAGTAACCGATAAAGATTCGAGCTTTTTCCGCCTTTCTTTCGGAAGCGATGCTCCCGCAGTAAAAAACCCGTCTTTTCCAGATCGGCCAGCGCGCGCTCGACCGTTCGCCTGGAAAGCTTGAGATCGGCC